>OFGH01000179.1_pt1 | contig 63792 bp, 58 predicted proteins | sample 1521721 | NCBI WGS metagenome assembly OFGH01 (sample SAMEA3504132, study PRJEB24116) | mouse gut metagenome | biome: mouse gut; feature: mouse-associated habitat; material: faeces | place: Denmark | collected 2011
TTAGCGGGCCGCATGGCCATCCATGCTGTGAAAGTCGAAGACTTTCATAGTAAGTGAAAACGGATTAGAACGTGACACATCACGTTCGGAATTAGGAAATATTATTACGTCACCTTATGCGAAAGAGATAATAGGATACGAACAGATGGACTATTATTTCCCAATAAAAGCAAAGTAAATCCCGGCTTGCTGAGCTGTGGCAGACAGTAAAGAATCCACCTTGATTCTATTACCCGTGAAAATATTCATTATATTTTTGGGATGGTGCTGCAGGACACATGGCTGTTTGAGGGCAGTATACAAGATAACCTTCCTGTTTCTTCTATTTGGAATTTACTTTTGTTTTCTGCTTGCCTTTTGCTGTTTGGTCTGTCTGCCTTTTCTTTTTAGCAAGACCATCTTGCTAATGTAGACTGCATAAAATATAGTAAGTATCAGTAAACCGATTTTCTATTTCAATTACAATGTATATGAAGAAAAATTACTGTTTCGACAGGGAATAAACGGAATTTGTGACACTCAACGAAGCGTTTAGCGTGAAATCAACGCCTGGTATGTTCTAAATAGATTCTCTTTTTGGTATAATACGGTCAAATACAGCAAAGGAGATTCGGTGTATGGATCAGAAAAAAATAGGTGCATTTATTGCACAGTGCAGGAAAGAAAAAAATCTGACACAAATGCAGCTTGCAGAACTATTAGAAATTACCAGTCAGGCGGTTTCCAAATGGGAAAACGGAAGAGGAATGCCGGATGTGTCGCTTTTACAGCCTTTGTGTGATGCTTTGGGTATAAGCCTGAACGAGCTTTTTTCGGGGGAGCATGTATCTGCGGAGGAATATAAAGGAAAAGCGGAGGAAAATATTTCCAGGCTTTTTAAAGAAAAACAAATTGCCAATCTTAAGCCCGTAAAAAATTTATTCTCCGTATGTGCCAATGTCACTTTGTTTGTAATAGTGACTGAACTGGCTGTTGGCCTTGTTGGGAATTTTTTTAATTCCGATATATTGGAAGTCATGTTGATGAATGCTTCTGTATGGCTGATATTGTTTTTGGCTTCAATGGGTAAACTGTTGTATGACAAGAAAAAAATGAAAAACCTGAAACATTCAGGCGCCTGTATGGACTCCGAGATAGAGGACATGATTCCGGCAGCCTGGATCAGAGTGGCAAACTACACCAGCTGCAGAATTGTCTGCCGGTTTATTTATGAGGGTAAGGAATACAAAGCAGTGAGTAATTATTATGTTTTGGCACCATTTATGCGAAAAGAAGATTTATATGCGAATGTTTATATCGACAAAGATAATCCTGCCAGATACAGTGTAGAGCTTTTTCAAATAGGCTGGTAATTCGGATATCTTTCAAAATCATTCATACTTATTCAAAACTGCCGCTGCAGGAACTATCATTCCCGCAACGGCAGTTTTCATTTGCGTGTTTTTTCTGGCTCACAGGTGTCCCTTTAAAAAGGGCTAGCTCCTGAAAGACAGCCCGGTTGTTTTTTCGAGATTATCAATTATGCCAACGTGTAAATCCTTATCATCATGGTTGGGAACCGTAATGATAAGAGAACTGTCAGGATGCCTGTACCGGTAATGGGAACCATTGACCTTTGCACAAAACCAGCCATTAGCAACAATTATCTTCTCGACTTTTTTGAAATTAACCATATCTTTTCTCCTTATTATGAAGCTTGTCAGTAGTTACATAATCACTATGAATTACTTCTAAGGCATATGGTTAATTTTTTTCAGTATACAGGAAAATAAGTGGAAAGTCAATATTGAAAAAGTATTGACACGTGTTATAAAACGTGTTATACTGCAAGAACAATACGTGGTAAATACGTGCAGGAGGCTGAGCATGAAAGAAAATTATATATATCCGGTGGTAATCAGAAATGAAGGCAGGGGATTATTCATTACGTTTCCGGATTTTCCAAATCAGATGACAGAAGCGGATACAGAAGAAGCGGCCATCATTGCTGCCCAGGAAGTACTGGCATTATGCATCAGTGATAATGAAGAAATGGGAAACGATAATCCGGTACCTACGCAACAGGATAAGATTAATCTGGAACATGGTGAAAGATTAATTTATGTTCATGTCTGGATGCCATACTTCAGACGGGTTGAAAAAGTAGTATATGTCAAGAAAACATTAACAATACCTAAGTGGATTGACGAAATGGCTAAAGCAAAAAACGTGAATTTTTCCGCTATACTTGTAAAAGGACTAAAAGCCGAGTTAGGACTTAACAGATAATGGATCGGAAATCCTATTATGGTACGATTTCCGTATCAAAAGATCTGTTGCAGGCAGAATGGAGACAGAAATGTGTCAGAATTGAAAGAAAATGAGGAGGTGAATGACAGGCAGTGCCGGCGCAGACCGTTTAAGGTGGTTCGTGTCACCTTGGGAAAATGCAATGAGGAGGAGTCATTATGGAAATAGCAGATATTTTGAAAGTCATTAAGAATATTGCCAAAGCAGTGGAAGCAGTTGTGGATATCTTTACAGATTAGTCCGGCTAAGAAATGTCAAGTGCTTTTGAAAAATAATTTCTGCTGGACAGTAAAGCCGCAAAGTCGCACGAGAGGAACTTTTATGAGTTCCTTTCGAAACAAAAGTTTCTCTCGTGATAGGTGTGTCGAAGCGACTTTACCCTTTCGTGCTATCGCGAAGCGATTTAATTAGGGAGGAATTCAAATGGATCCAATGAAAGGAATAAAAATTGCGCTTAAAGTAATCGGCGGTATTGTGGCAATTATTTCTGCATTGTCAGAGTGATTGTGTGTGAAAGGTCTGCCTTTCCGGCAGACCGCTGCCTTTTAGGGTTATGCAGGATTATGTGGCTGTTGTAAGTTCAGAAAGGTGGTAAGGATGAAAATTAAGAATGTAGAAGTGTATGATATTGTAGGATTACTGGTGAAGAATGGGTCCATAATGAGAAATTTGAATCTGTAGGTGCAGGTAGTTACTGTTTGGATGATTGCAATTTTAAGGAGTGGTATAATGGATTTCAATTTATTTGGCGGAGTTGTTTCTGAAGTAGAAGACATATTGCGTGGAATTTCACAGAAAATGGAAAGTATCACCAGAGAGGAATGGCTTGATAACTATCAGACAGGATCGGATGTTTGCAAAAGTGAAGAAGAACGGATATCGTTTCGTAAAATGATGTATCTTCAAGTACTTAAAACGAGATCCGAATATCAGTTAGCATTTGAAGATATGGAAGATGCCGGAAAGAAAATGGACAGAGCGTTTGGTTATGTCACAGACTGTAAACTGTCTTTTAACATATTAGAGCTGGTGTTCTATGCGATGGTTAGTATGATCTATTTTTCAATGCGGAAGTGTGATGCAGAAGATATTGAAGCGGCAGATATTTTCATAAAGGAATCTGTTATTAAATTAACAGAAAAAGAAGAAGAAAAGATGTATCTGGAAATACTAAACAGGATACTTTTTCTTAATATGGCATATTTGTACAATATTATGAATGATTCAAAAAACGAATGTGATTTAGAACAATACAAAGAAGAAAATGAAAAGTTATTGGACATGGCAAGGCAGATTTTACCGAATGGTGAAATAATAGAACTCATGGATGAGATATTCCTGGTAGAAGAATTTTTTAAGAATCCCACAAAAGAAAATATAAACAGGGTGAAACATTTATGTTTTGACAAGAAAAAGAACTGGATGGGACATATCTGTATCTGCTCTTCACAACCGGCGTGGTCTGTGGAGGATCCCTGGATGCATTATTTGCCGCATGTTTCTTTTTATAATAGTTCAGACAATAAAAAGTGCAATTTAGAACATATTTTAGATTCGAAACCCAGACGAATTCATGAGATTTTTGGATTACCTGCATTTGAGGAGCCTGAATGGGAGAAGGATTTTCAGTATAAACTGCAGCAATGGGAGGAAGAAGCTTATAAGAAAATCTTTATGCAGCCATATGAGATTCACACAGATGAATCCAAAGGCCAGTTGATTTATACTTTATTATCGGTGTTAGCCGATAATATGGAGTTGGAAGAAACGAAGAATTCCATAGTTTCAGATTTTACACATAGTTATGGTAACTATGAAATTGATAATGTTTATCATATCGCGAAAGCTTTGAGCGATAATCCTTCAAAAGAAGAACTTGAGGATTATAGTCGTGAATTGCTTTTGGAATACTTAAATAAACAAATGATGTCAAAAGAGATCAGAATGCTGAACCTGGAACATAAAGATAAATTTTCTGAATTACATGATGTTATTGTCAGGAGTATTGACTTTGCCCAAGAAGGCGTAAAAATACATGAGATAATTGATGAATCTTTAAAGAGAGTCATTTTAAGAATCTTGTTAGAGACAGGAAATAAAAGAATTGAAGATATCTTAAACAAGTATGAAAACAAGGGAATTGATTCATATGAGTTATTAGAATATTTCGAGAAATCCGTAATTCGGGGAGCACAGAATTGTATGGAATGGGTGTCAGATAATATGAATATTTTGCGGGTTGAAGTGTCTGCAGAGTGGCAAAGACTTTGTTTTAGAAGAAACTCAGAAGGAAACGTTTTTCTTATGAGTTTGTTTATGGAACTGTTGTTTAATATGTTCACTTATGCAGATATCAATCATGATATGAAATTTATACTGGATTTTATGGATATGGATGATGATACGTATTTTGTTGTCAAAACTGAGAATTTTGTTGACGAAGGAGTTAAAAGCAATACCAAAAAAGGGTTGTCAGCCAGAAACCGAATTCTGGGAAAACTAAACTTTGGAAGTGGGTATCGATGGAAAAATAGTATCCTTAAGGAGTATAGGGAGAACAATACACAATGTACTGTAAGTGCAAGAATTAAGTCTGATTTGTTTGGAGGGATACAATGAAAAAGAATATTTTGTGGATAGAAGATTTTGATACAAAAAGTATAAGCGTCAGAAAGCACAAAAGCAGTCAGAAGAGCACTGAAGTTGTAAAGAATGCTTTGGGCATATTCGATCAGAAATATCGGGATGTTATTGAGATTAAAACAAGTTTGTTTGAAGGAATAGAATATATTATTACACATAAGGGGGAATTTGACTGTGTTATTCTGGACGTTGACATGAGTAAGAATTTACAAATAGACATGGATGAGAAAACACATAAAGGGAAGATATGGAGGGAGTTTCTTAAGCATATGAATCTTCCTTTGAAACAGGAAAAGGAAGGGAACAGAATTGATTATAAAGTAAATAATGAGCCGTTGGCAGCTTATCTGGGCAAGAATGCGGGTTTTTATATCGTATTGTTTTTGATTTCATTAGGATTTCCCAAAGAGAGAATTATCATGTTTACAGCGTATGGCGGCAGTAATCCTGATAATAGAGTGTCTGCATGGGAAACTAAGTTTAAATCGGCATCACTGTTTATTCCATGCATAATTGATAAGGGTAGTACATTTCATTCTGTGCATAAGGAAAGAAATGAAGAATTAAATGAATGCCTGGAAAAATTGTATTCACAAGAATACTATAAGTCAAGACTATTTTTATATGTGATATATAATATGTTCGCCTTCTGTAAAGACGAAATATCTCGGATCAACAGAGAACATGCTATAGAGGATAAGGGAAATTATAAATCGATTTTCAATTATGTCTGTAAAGATGCAGATAAGAAAATGCATCTTGATCAAGTTGAAGATTTGATAGAAAATGTTTTATTTTATTTCCCCTGTATGGAACATAATGGTGTAAAAGATTTAAATTATCAGGCACTGAAACGGTTTTCAGAACCATTTGAGGCAGATTACATTGGGAATCGAATAGATGAATATAATGCATACAGAGTCATGAAATTATATAGAAACTGGAGTGCCCATAGTTTATTTTCAAATCCGGAAAATCTGTCTGACGAATTGTTTCGGCTATTGGTAGTAGTAGGATTATTACTGTTGACGGAAACCAGGTTTGGGAATTCAAATGATGAAAATGAGAAAATGAGAATTCTAAAGACAGAGTCCTTTGTCCAAAAGTGGAAAGAAGAATTATGGGACAAAATAAAATTCTTATTTCATATTGATGTTGGAACAAAGGAACAGGAAATCTTGGATTATCTTGAAGAATATAATTGGAAAGTGTGTAAAGAATGGGATGAAATACCTAAAAATATGGTGGATGTATATGATAAATATGGGAAAAAAGGAAAAAAGCAAATGCAATTTCACTATTTGCTGGATGCGTTTATGAATTGCTTTGTCATGAATGGGATTGAATATGAAGACAGAGCATGCAGAACTCATTATGCATTGTCCGGGCACACTGAGGGCATTTATTTAAATTTGTTCAGGTGTGCGTATTCTATGCTGGTTGACACAAATAATACAGAAAGCAGCAAAAGTAATGCTAATAATGAGCTGTAAGATAAGATAACGGAATCTGGTGGTACGGTTTTCCTGGAGCGGTATAACGAACAGAGGATAAGGGAAGCCATGTATTTGAAACAAGAATACCGCATAAAAACTTATGAGAAAATTGGGACAGACAACGGGCGTGGTAATATTGAAAGAAATGATGGAATCAAAAAAGCAGATTGGAAAACTGGAGGGGATTGAAATGCACATAGAAGAAATGCTGGATATGAATTTTAGGGGGAATATATATATTGTACAGAACGGCAAAGTTTTATATGAACGAGAAAACGGGTTTGCAGATTTGCCAAATGAAATTCCAAACACGCTGGAAACGAAATTTGCAAGTGCATCGGCGGGAAAAGTATTTGTTGCGGTAGGAATATTGCAGTTGATCGAACAAGGAAGAATAAAGTTTGACGATACATTAGGGACATTGCTTGATATGCCTTTCCATAATATTGATAAGGACGTTACAGTCAGACAGCTTTTAAACCATACGTCAGGTGTTCCGGATTATTTTGATGAAAGTGTTATGGACGAATATGAAGAATTATGGATTGACTATCCCAACTATAAAATCAGGCATAACAGCGATTTGCTTCCACTATTTCTCAATAAGCCCATGATGTATCCAAAAGGAGAAAAATTTCAGTATAATAATGCAGGGTATGTATTGCTTGCAATGATTATTGAAAAGGTTACAGGAATGTATTTTGACCGATATCTGAAAGAAAGTATTTTTGACATATGCGGTATGAAATCGACGGGCTATTATGAACTGGACAGACTGCCGGCAAAATGTGCCAATAATTATATTTATTGTAATGATACAAATGACTACCGCACAAATATATTTTCAGTTGATGTAAAAGGTACCGGGGCAGGCGGGGCTTTTATAACAGTAAGGGATATTATTGGTTTTTGGATGAATTTACTGGAAGGGAAGCTTATCTCAAAATCGTTTGTTTCAGATATGCTCAGAAAGCAGAGCGGAGATGGGGTTGATGGGTATTATGGCTATGGTATGTGGATTATGGACAATCCCAATGGTAAAGATTTTGCGTACTTTGAAGGCTGTGATCCGGGAGTAAGCTTTATATCCGAATACAATCCGAATCATGGGATTATTTCCGTTCTGGTAAGTAACTATGGAGATAATGTCTGGAGGGAAATGAGAAAAATAAGAGAAGTTCTCTACTGATGTCTGGTACCCTGAAATAGTTTGTTTTTTCCGCTGCAGGCGGTCAGTCGTCACGATTTGCGGCAGTGGAAACTATTTTCATGCCGGCGGATTTCTGGTATACTGGAAGGTATAAATGGGAGCGGGAGAATGAAAATGAGACAAGGGAGAATAATTGTGCTTACCGGGGCACCGGGAACCGGGAAAACCACCGTGTCGGCTATTGTTGCGAAGGAGTCCGTCATGGAGAAATCGGTGCATATGCATACGGATGATTTTTATCATTATCTTTGCAAGGGGGCAATAGCGCCACATTTACCGGAAGCAGATGAACAGAATCTGGTTGTGACAGAGGCTTTTTTAGAGGCGGCGAAGCGTTATGTACGCGGCGGGTATGATGTTATTGTGGATGGTGTGATCGGCCCGTGGTTTCTGGAGCCATGGAGAAGCGCTGTCCGGGAAGGCTATGAAATACATTATATTATTTTGCGGGCTGATAAAGAAGAAACCGTTCAGCGGGCTGTGCGCCGTTCAAAATTGGACAGGGAGACCAATATGGAACTGGTGGAAGTGATGTGGCAGCAGTTTCAGGACCTCGGCGCATATGAATCAAATGTTATTGATACAACAGAGTGTTCGCTGCAGGAAACGGTTTCCATAATAAAGAAAAAAATTGCCGGTAAAACAGCCCTGCTTAACTGAGCGTTTTATGGAAAGAGGAGGAAAAATGGATTTTTCAAGGGAGGACTTGGCGGAGGCGAAAAGACAGATTGATTCTACTCTGCATAAATTAAGGGAAACAATAAAGACCTTTGAATCCAAAGAGAATGCGGAGCGGTATAAGTCACAGATCACACTGGCAAAAAGACGTGTAAAAGCCTTTGAGATAGCCAATGGGCTTATTGAGAACGAGCTGGAAAAGGAGATTTGTGATAATGGATGAAAAACGGCGGACGGTGAAGAAGGGAAAATCTGGAGATGAGGATATGACGACAGAAGAACAGGCAAAACGCATATTATATGATTGTGGATTATTGGAGGAATTGAGCAAATATGGAACGCCTCATATTATTGGGAGTTACCGCATGGACATGATGGCATGGAATGATTTGGATATTGATATCGAGAACGAAAATATGTCCTTAGACAAGCTATATCGGCTGTCACAATTTATCATGGATCAGTTTCACCCTACATGGTATGAGGCAAAAGAAGAAATCAATTCTGAAAATAAAACGGTCTGGTTTCAGGGATTCGAGGCATATATAGGCAGTGAACTTTGGAATGTTGATTTATGGTTTTTTGATAAAGCCACAATAAAGACGGCAGAAGAATATTGTGACAGGATTGTGCGGCGGGTGCAGGAGCTGCCTGAATCGAAAGAACAAATTGTCCGCTTAAAAAGGGAATTGATGGCACGTAAACTGTATTCCTTTGAACAATATACCAGTATTGATGTATATGATGCGGTGTTAAACAAACATTTAACGGATGTGGAGGAATTTCTTGCCAATTACAAGAGAGATTAAATGTGCCGGAAGATGCCCCTGAAAAAGCCGGGCATACGGCAATAGACTGAGGAACATGATGAAAATTTTATTGGTTGAGGATGATATGGAAATCAGCGCCATGTTAAAGCGCTTTTTGGAAACGGAAAATTACGAAGTCATTACCGCGGCGGACGGGGAAAGCGCCTGTGAGAAGTTCTATTCCCATGCGTTTGACCTGGTATTGCTGGATTTGATGCTGCCAAAAAGGAACGGCATGGAGGTTATGGGAAAGATCAGGGAATCCAGCACGGTTCCCATAATCATTATATCGGCAAAAGATACGGATTCCGACAAAACCCTGGGCCTGGGACTGGGGGCAGATGATTATATTACAAAACCGTTCTCCGTTACGGAAGTACTGGCGCGCATAAAGGCCAATATCAGAAGAACCACCCAGTATGCGGCAGGGACATCCGGGCAGCGGATTCTGACAAAAGGAAATCTGACAATGGATTTGAACGGTTACTGCGTGAAAAAAGATGGAAAAGAAATCGAACTTACGGCGAAGGAGTTTGAAATCCTGAAATTACTGCTGCTGAATCCCAAAAAAGTATATACAAAGGAACAAATATATTCTCTTGTATGGAACGACGCATACCTGGGGGATGAAAATGCCGTGAACGTCCATATCAGCAGGCTGAGGACGAAAATAGAGGACAATCCCCGTGATCCTGCATATATTATCACGGTCTGGGGGATTGGATATAAGGCAGGAGATTTTGAAAATGAGTGACCAGACAATTCTTTTTTTCCTTTTGGCGGTAATTGCCGCCTTGCTTCTTATCATTCTGTATCAACGGTTTGTATTCTCGAAGGGAATCCAGACAAAATTAAAGGAAATAAGCCGGAAGTTAGAAGAGATTCAAAAGTCGGGCAGTGATGAAAAAATAATGGTATTTACAGACAATCCTGTCCTGATGGAATTGGGGAGCCAGATCAACCGGCTGCTGCTTGACCGGCAAAAAATAAAGGCTGAATTTAAAAGGGGTGAAATTGCGTCCAAAAAGATGCTGGCGAACATATCCCATGATATAAAAACGCCCCTGACTGTGATACTGGGATATCTGGAGATCATGCGTCTTGCCCATGATGATGATGAAATGCTGAAGAAAGTGGAAGCAAAAGCAAAACAGGTGCTGGATCTGATGAACCAGTTCTTTACTCTGGCAAAGCTGGAGGCGGGCGACGCCAATATAAACATTTCCAGGATCAACATAAGCGAAATATGCAGGGAAAGCGTGCTGGGTTTCTATGAGATTTTAGTGCAGAAAGATTTTGAAGTGGAGATTTCCATACCCGACAGGGCGGTTTATGCCCGGGGCGAGAAAAACGCCCTGCAGAGGATCTTGTTTAATCTGCTTTCCAACGCAGTCAGATATGGCAGTGAAGGAAAGTATCTTGGGATATTTTTGCGGGAGGATCAAAATACCGTATTCATTGACATAACCGATAAGGGGAAAGGAATAGAAAAGGAATTTGCGGATCGTGTATTTGAACGGCTGTATACCATGGAGGATTCCAGAAACCGTGAAATACAGGGGAATGGCTTAGGGCTGACCATAGCGAAGAATCTTGCCGTCCAGCTGGGCGGCGATCTTTATTTAGACAGCACACCGAATACCAGAACCACATTTACGGTCAGACTGAAGAAGAACATTTCAGACTGAAGAAGAACATTTCAGACTAAAAAAATTTTCAGACTGAAAAAGTACATTTAGCCTGAAAAAATGCCGGACTGAAAAATAAATTACGGAAAAACAAGCTGCGGAGTATGTCGCGAAAGAAATTCGTAAGAATTGGTCAAGAGTTTTGAAAATCGATACCGTTATAATGGTATTCAGAAAGGAGGCAGTGAATATGTCTTATATTTTGCAGACAAATCATCTTACGAAAAGGATAGATGGCAAGGAACTGGTAAAGGATGTTAATATCCATGTAAAAAAAGGAGAGATCTATGGATTTCTGGGACCCAACGGAGCAGGGAAAACCACGGTGATGAAAATGATCACAAATCTGTGGAAACCCACAGAGGGAACCGTAGAGCTCTTTGGGGAAGTTCTGCAAAACACATCTTATGATGTATTCAGACGCATGGGAAGTATTATCGAGTTTCCTACATTTTATGAACATATGAGCGGAAGGGACAATTTGCAGCTTCATTGTGAATACATGGGGTATTACAGCAAAGACAGTCTGGTGGAAGCACTGGATATGCTGGGGCTTTCAGAATCGGCAGACCAGCCGGTGAAAAAGTATTCGCTGGGAATGAAGCAGCGTCTGGGAATTGCCCGCGCCATTCTGTGCAGGCCGGAGCTGGTGTTGCTGGACGAACCCACAAACGGGTTAGACCCGGCGGGAATGAAGCAAATCAGGGATTTGTTTCAGATGCTGTCAACAGAGTATGGCATGACATTTCTGATATCCAGCCATCTTCTGGCGGAAATGGAAAGCATTGCAGATACCATCGGCATCATCAGCCATGGAAAGCTGACCAGGGAAATTTCCATGCAGGAAATCCTGGAAATGAATACGGCCTATATAGAGCTTACGGTGGGAAACACACAAAAAGCTGCCTATATACTCTCGGACAAATTGAATCTGCATAATTTTAAAATTATGGACGATTCCCAAATCCGGATTTATGAGCTCTCGGCGGCAACCCAGAAAATTTCAAAGGAATTACTTTTGAACGGCGTGGAATTGATGTCTGTGACAAAACATACGGAATCGCTGGAGGACTATTTCCTGAAACTGACAGGGGAGGTGGGCAAATCATGTTAAAGCTTATCAGACTCGAATGGAAGAAAAACAATATCGGGAAGTATATCCGTACCGCGGTGATTCTGACAGCGCTCCTGTGTCTCTTTACGTTTGCCCTGGCTTTCCTGGGAATTGCAAATGAACCGGATGGAACACTGGATGCCGCGCCGGGAATGGACACAGTCTCTTCTCTGGTTGAACTGTTTACAGGCATGGCATTTCTGATTTTTACAAGCGTCATGCTGGCATCCTTTATCGTGAGCGCATATAAAAATAAAACAATGAACCTGATGTTTACGTATCCGGTGAAACGGCAGAAAATACTGGCGTCCCAGATGATGGCGGTTTGGATTTTCAACTTTGCGGCACTGGTGCTGTCAAAGCTGGTAATTTATCTGTGTATATTCACAGGCTCAGGGTATCTGCGGTCATCTTTTGCAATTGATTTTGATATGGGCAGTGTATCCTTTTATATCCGGCTGCTCCTGAAATCATTCGTCATTGTAAGCATGAGCTTTATTGCGCTGTTTGCGGGAATGGCGCTGAAGTCCTCGAAAGCGGCCATTGTCACTTCGTTTTTACTGGTTTTTCTCACTCAGGCAAATGTGGGCGATTTTACAATGGCAGATAACGCAGTATTTCCGCTTATACTAACGGCCGTATCTTTCGGATTTGCCCTATTGTCAATACACAATGTGGAAAACAAAGATTTATGATAACGGTTCGGAACAGAGCTTGATTTCGTTGACTTCACCGACTATAATGAAGAATATTTTACTCATTAGGTATGCCCGGTTACATGGCAGTATGGGAAACTGGCAGGGAGGCGTGAAAATGACGGAAATCTATTATATGGAAGATGATGAAAATATTGCAAAGACGGTAAAGGAATATCTGTGCGGTAAAGGGTATGCGGTTTCTGCATTCGGGACGCTGGAAAGCGGGAAGAAGGCATTGGAACACCATATTCCGGGCATTGTACTGATTGACTGGAATATGCCGGACGGCCAGGGAAACAGCTTCTGCAAATGGATACGTTCAAAATGGAATGAACTGCCGATTATTTTTCTGACTGTCCGGGATGATACCCATGATATTATTTCCGGTTTTTCTTACGGTGCGGATGATTATGTGACAAAGCCCTTTGAACTGGAGGTTCTGTATTCCCGCATCCGGGCATTGCTGCGCAGGGCAGGAAATGTGCAGGGCCGCTATATTTCCTGCGGTGCCATTTCAATGGACAAAGACAAAACGGCAGTATTCTGCGGGGAAGAAGAAATTACTGTGAGCCAGGCCGAATATCAGCTTTTGCAGCTGCTGATGGAAAATAAGGGGAAAACTGTCACAAGGGAAAGGCTGCTGACTCAGATCTGGGACAATAACGGGAATTATGTCAATGACAACACATTGACCGTGACAATGAAACGGCTCAGGGAAAAACTCCATCATCCATCTTGTTTAAAAACAATACGGAGCTTTGGTTATCGTATGGAGGATGAGACATGAGTAAAAAATCAAATAATAAAACAACGGTTCTGTTTGTGCTGTCGGTGAGTCTGATGGTAGCTGCGATAACCGCATACATTCTTACTGTTTATTACAGTCATGTATGTTTTCATATACTGGGAGGATTCTGCGAAAGCATGATCCAAAGATATCCGGATTCCAGACAGGATATTCTGGATTTATTGAAAACGCAGGATTTCCATATCACAGGGGAGCGTGCATTTTTGGGCATACCAGATTTGCCTGATCATTATGTAATATCAAATTTTGGCTATGATCCCTCCAATCTGGGAATTATGGACACGACTGTCATCTGGATTGCCGCTTTAGGCTTTTTGGCAGGCAGCACGCTGTTTCTTTTTTCATTCCGGTATTTGCATAAAAGATCGTCTGCCCGTATCAGGATGCTGACAGACTATCTGGAAAAAATAAATACAGGCAGTCAGGGATTGCTGCTGGACTCTTGCGAAGACGAATTTTCCAGACTCCAGGACGAAATATATAAAACGGTGACGACGCTTTCCCAGACAAGGGATGCGGCAGTTACGGCACGAAATAATTTTGCGGAAAACCTGTCCAATATCGCCCATCAGCTCAAGACACCAATTACGTCGGTTTCCTTAACTGTCCAGATGGCAAGAGAACATCTGGGAGATGTCCGGGTGGCGGAAATAGAACGGCAGATCAACAGGCTCATGCATTTGGAAGAAGCACTGTTGCTATTGTCCCGCATTGATGCGGGCACGCTTACGCTTGAAAGGAAACCGACAGATGTTTTTACCATACTTTCCCTGGCAGCTGACAATTTATATGAGTTGTTTACGCGGAAGGGCGTTCAAATGGATGTTCCGGAGATGGGCGAAACAGATATTTTGGTAGACATGGAATGGACAATGGAAGCGCTCATGAATTTGATGAAAAACTGTATGGAAGCGTCGGAACCAGGTACTACAGTTCACTGTTCCTATGAAAAAAATCCTCTCTATGTACAGATACGGATATGGGATGAGGGAGAGGGGTTCGCAAAGGCGGACCTGCCTCATCTGTTTGAGCGATTCTACCGTGGGGAAAAAGCAAACGATACCGGAATTGGAATAGGCCTTTCCCTTTCCAGGGCAATCATGGAAATGCAGAACGGAATTATCCGTGCGTTCAATCTTTATGGTGGCGGGGCTTGTTTTGAGATTCGTTTCTACAGTCACTGAGATGTCACTTTCATTTGTTATAATACTGGATGACAGGGGGCCATACGCTGTCCTGGAAAATACTCTGATGAATTTCCGGGTCATAAAAAGAGATTGATATCAGGGTATGTAGAATAACAAACAGGAGGATTTGACAACATGGAAATACTCAGATGTGACAATATCAAAAAGGTATTCGGAAAAGGTGAGAATCAGGTTAATGCTTTAAACGGAATCAGCCTGTCCATTGAATCAGGGGAATTTGTGGCCATAATCGGGGCATCCGGCTCCGGAAAATCAACGCTTCTGCATATTCTGGGCAGTGTGGACAAGCCTACAGGCGGCACCGTGACAGTGGATGGCGTTGACCTCAGCAAACTGAACGCGGCGGATTCCGCAATTTTCAGAAGAAGGAAGGTTGGCCTGGTTTACCAGTTCTATAATCTGATTCCGACGCTGACTGTGGAAAAAAATATTCTTATGCCCCTGCTTCTTGACAAGAGAAAGCCGGATGCGGATTTTTTTCAAATGATTGTAAAGACACTGGGAATAGCAGATAAACTGGAAAGTCTGCCCAGCCAGCTGTCCGGAGGACAACAGCAGCGGGTTGCAATCGCAAGGTCTCTGATTTACCGGCCGGCCATTCTTTTCGCTGACGAACCCACAGGAAATCTTGACCAGAAAAATTCAAAGGAAATCATTGATCTATTAAAGCTGTCAAACCGAAATTTCAAGCAGACAATACTGCTGATTACCCATGATGAAAAAATTGCACTGGAGGCCGGCCGCATTGTGACCATCGAAGACGGAAAGATTATCAGCGACAATCTTACGGATACTGCCAGTCGCCAGGAAGAATGGAGGTGAGCGGAATGTGGAAGGATTACTCCAAAAGCTACATTAAAAATAACCCTGCATCCAGCATCTCCATTATGGCGGCAGCACTGGCGGCTACCATGTTTTTGTCCCTGCTGTGCAGCATAGCCTACAATTTCTGGGTATATGAAGTGGAGAGAATCACTTTGGAGGAAGGCGGCTGGCAGGGCCGCATTGTGGGCCATGCACTGGATGCGGACGATTTATCCGCGGTGTGTCAATTTGCGAATGTGGAAAAAGCAGTCATCAACGAAGAATTGTCGGGACGGGATGAAACCGTGGTTGATATTTATTTTCATAACGCCCGGAACATTTATCGCGATATGCCGTTGATTTCCGAATTGCTGGGACTGGAAGAAAATGCCATACAGTACCATTCCCTGCTGTTATCCCGTTATTTCATACACGATCCGGAGGATGACACGCCGCCCATGCTTCTGGCGATGTATCTGGCAATCGTGACGATTGTGGCAGTGTCATTAATCCTGATTATCCGGGGTTCCTTTGAACTGTCCATGAACGCCAGAATCCATCAGTTTGGTATTTTTTCAAGCATTGGGGCCACGCCAAAGCAAATCAGAACCTGTCTGCTTCAGGAAGCGGCGGTCCTGAGCATAGTGCCCATGATAGTGGGCAGTTTATTGGGAATTTTGATCAGTTATGGAGTCATGGGGGCAGTGAATATTTTCGCCTCCGGTGTATCAAAACGTCATGAAGCCGTCTTTCATTATAGTCCGTCCATATTTGGATCCACTATTCTGGTCTCGTTTTTGACGGTGTTTTTTTCGGCGTGGATACCTGCGGTGAAATTAAGCAGAATGACGCCGCTGGAGGCAATCCGGAATACCGGCGGTTTATTATTGAAGAAAAGAAAACATTCCAGGATTTTGTCTTTACTGTTTGGCATAAAGGGCGAACTTGCAGGGAATGCCCTGAAAGCACGGAAAAAACACTTAAGGATCTCCTCATTATCCTTACTGCTGTCTTTTCTGGGATTTTCCATCATGCTTGTGTTTACCACGCTTTCCGATATCAGTACCAGGTACACTTATTTTGAGCGGTATCAGGATGCATGGGATATTATGATCACCTTAAAGGATACGGAAATATCAGATTTCGCCCTGACGGATGAGCTGCAGGATATTTCCGGCATACGGGATGCCGCGGTATATCAGAAGGCGCAGGCGATGACATTCCTGCCGGAAGGACTGCAGAGCGACGAACTGATATCCCTTGGCGGACTTGGGCCGGTTGCGGGAACGCCGGAGGCAGATGGACAGTTTCAGGTACCTGTGCCGGTTGTTGTTCTGGATGACGCCAGCTTTTTAAATTTCTGTTCACAGATTGGGATGACGCCGGGTCTTGACGGTGCAATTGTATTAAACCGGATTTGGGACAGTGTAAACAGCAATTTCCGATATAAAAAATATGTTCCTTTTGTGAGGGAGAATAACAGGACAACGATACTTTGTAAAAACGGCAAAAGTGTGGAAATTCCGGTTTTGGCTTATTCACAAGAAGCGCCTGCGCTGAGGGAAGAATATAAAAATTATGCCCTGGTACATTTTATCCCGCTTTCCATGTGGAATAAAACGTTAGGAGAGGTCTGTGAAGCCGAATCCGACAGCTATATCCGTATCTTTTCCGACACAGACGCAAGCCTTGACGGCCTGGACAGCCTGGAGAAAGAAGCCCTGCGGCTTGTCAGGGAATATGAAACCGAAAGTGAAAACCGTGTCCGGGAAAGGCTTTCAAACGATAATTTAATATATGGAATGAAAGTGATTTTTGGGGCGTTCTGCGTATTGCTTGCCACGATCGGCATTGCCAATGTATTCTCGAATACCTTAGGCTTCCTCCGGCAGAGGAAGCGGGAATTTGCCAGGTATATGTCTGTGGGACTGACCCCGGGGGAAATGAGGAAAATCTTCTGTCTGGAAGCGTTTGCGATAGCAGGGAAACCACTGTTGATTACCTTACCCCTCACCGTGCTGTTTGTACAGTTTGCTGTGAGCGCAAGTTATTTGGATCCGATAGTATTCTGGGCCGAAGCCCCGGTTCTGCCCGTTGTGATATTTGCGGCAGCCATTGTGCTGTTTGTGGCACTTGCTTATTATATTGGAGGAAAGCGTCTTTTGCAGTGCGACCTGAATGAAACACTGCGCAATGATACATTGGTTTAGCATATCGGGATTTTTGACTCACGCAACCTGGCGCTTCTGAAAGCCCGGCTTTGCAAAGGGCAGCATTACCGCCGCCGGCATTGCATAAAAATCTTTGTTCCCCATTGACTTTCCGGCTGGATTTGATTATAATAAAACACATGATTTAAAACAGATGATTTAAAAAAGGAAATCAGGATATGCCTCCGAAAGCGAAATTTACAAAAGAAGAAATCATTGAAACGGCATTAAAGATTGTCAAAACCGATGGAATGGAAGCCTTAACTTCCAGGGAACTGGGAGCACGCCTGGGCAGCTCGGCAAGACCCGTTTTTACGGTATTCAAAAATATGGATGAAGTCTGGCAGGCTGTGATGGAAGCTGCCAAAACGCTGTATCGGGAATATGTTAAGAAAGGCTTAACGGCGGAACGCCCTTTTAAGGGCGTGGGAATGCAGTACATCCTCTTTTCCGTGGATGAGCCCAGACTTTTTCAGCTTCTGTTTATGACAGAACAGCCGCAGATCCCTGATCTGTCGGGGGTACTCCCATTGATAGAGGAAAGCTATCAGGAAATCCTGCTGTCAATTCAGGACGATTACGGAATTAACAAAACTTTAGCCGAAAAGCTGTACCGTCACCTCTGGATCTATACACATGGCATTGCAACGCTTTGTGCAACGCAAATGTGCCGTTTTACAGGCGCGGAAATCAGCTCAATGATTACAGAGGTATGCACCAGTCTTCTGAAAAGTATAAAGGAGTGCAAAAACGATGATTGAATTGAAAAATATCATAAAATCATACGGAAACGGAGAGAATCGGTTTCAAGTATTACAAGATATCAGCCTGAAGATAAAAGATGGGGATTTTATGGTGATTCTCGGCGCATCAGGTTCGGGAAAGTCTACTTTACTGAATGTGATTTCGGGACTGGAACGACCTGACAGCGGTAAGGTTTTTTATGATGAGGCGGATATTACAGCATTTTCCGACAATAAATTAACTGTTTTCCGAAAGGAAAATGTGGGCTTTATTTTTCAGCAGTACTATTTACTGCCGAATATGGATGTTGACAGAAATGTGAAAATGGGTGCGGATTTAGCGGACAACAAGGATTACAAGGCAGTTATCGAAGCAGTGGGACTGGGAGAAAAACTACATAAATATCCCGGTGAGCTTTCAGGAGGCGAACAGCAGAGGGTTTCCGTTGCAAGGGCATTGGCGAAAAAGCCAAAAGTACTGTTTCTGGATGAGCCCACAGGGGCACTGGATGAACAGACCGGCAGACAAGTGCTGGATTATATCTGCAGGTTAAAAAGCAAGTATGGTTTCACAATAGTAATGGTAACACACAATTTAAATATTGCGGAAATGGCGAAAACAGTCATCAGAATGAACAGCGGAAAAATAGAAAGTATTTATCAGAACGAAGTCCGGAAGACTGCTTATGAGATTGGATGGTGACTATATGCTTATCGGAATAAAAAATGCTGCAAAGCTGACCGGCATTTCCGTGATGTCCTGCTGTGCCGTGCTTGTATGTACAATGTTCCTGAATTTTTACCTGGATATTCAGTCCCTTGAACGTGAACTGACATCAGAATTGCCGCTGGTCTTTTATCATGCGCTGGTATCGACGGCAAAGGTAGTCTGTCTTGTCAGCGGTGGCAGTCTGCTGCTAACTTCGATGGTTATGCTGATGTTTTATATTAAGAATTATATTGATACCCACAGAAAAGAGCTTGGTATCTTAAAGGCTTTGGGCTATTCCAATCTGAAAGTTGCAAAAAACTTCTGGGTATTTGGATTGAGTGCGTTTATCGGAACCGCAATTGGCTTCGGAGGCGCATTTCTTCTGATGCCTGGATTTTATGCCCTGCAAAATGAAGATAAAATGCTTCCGGAGATAGCCATACACTTTCATCCGACCGTTTTTGTTTATTTTGTGATATTGCCCACAGCCGGTTTTTCCCTGCTTGCAATCGGTTATGCCTGGTTTAAGCTGAGGAAGCCTGTGCTATGGCTTCTGAAAAACGAATTTCAATCCTCGGTCAGACCCGGGAAATATCATAAAATTCACTCCGCCGGATGCTCTTTTACCGAGGAGCTGAAAAGGACTACTTTGAGAAGCAGGAAGGTACTTACATTTTTCATCATTTTTGCTTCGTTCTGCTTTTCTTCCATGATGCAGATGTCCTTCAGCATGAAAGACCTGTCAAGTGAAATGATGGGGGCAATGATGTTTGTAATCGGTCTTGCACTGGCATTTACCACATTATTCCTTGCCATCACTACAGTCATAAAAGGAAATACAAAGACCATCGCCATGATGAGAGTGTTTGGTTATTCACAAAAAGAATGCTGCAGGGCAATTCTTGATGGATACAGATCCATGGCCTACATAGGATTTGTCATTGGAACAGGATATCAGTACGCGCTGCTCCGGGTTATGGTTGATATGGTATTCAGGGATATGGAGGGCATTCCTGCATATGAGTTTGATTTCCCTGCCATGCTTGTCTCGCTGGTTATTTTTATGATAGTTTATGAAATTCTGATGTATGTATATTCCGATAAAATAAAGAAGATTTCAATGAAAGAAGTCATGATGGAATAAAGGGCATGATAAACCAATGGATACACTGCCTGTATGGGGCAGTAAAGCCTGTGGCGAATATTTGATTGGGGCAAAAGATATGATGGCGGTAAATGGGAGAGAAATAATGCCGGATATGGTGTTTTCTCCGGAAAAAAGAGGCAGGGTGGAAGAAAATCCCACAGTAAGGGAGCAGCCATGAAATATAATCAAATAATAGAATTAAAAAATGGTATGGAATGCTGTCTGAGAAACGGCACAGAACATGATGGACAGGCGGTACTGGATAATTTATACTTAACACATGGGCAGACGGATTATTTACTTTCCTATCCGGACGAAAATCGTTTTGATGCCATGCAGGAGGGCCGGCTTCTGAAAGAAAAATCCGAAAGTGAAAATGAGATTGAAATCCTCGCCGTAGTTGACAATGTGGTCATAGGAACCGCCGGAATAGAAGCGGCAGGCACAAAATACAAAGTACGGCACCGCGCCGAATTTGGCATCAGTGTGGCAAAAGAATTTTGGGGACTGGGGATAGGACAGGCCTTGATGAACGCATGTATTGACTGTGCAAGGGCTGCGGGATACATTCAGCTTGAGCTGGATGTGGCTGCCGAAAATGTAAGAGCTTTGACCATGTACCAGAAAGCCGGGTTTGCCGAATACGGCAGGAATCCCAAAGGTTTTCGTTCCCGCACGGCAGGATTTCAGGAAATTATCCATATGAGGCTGGAATTGTGAGAGACATGACATGTTCTGCCTGTGGAACAGAACGGGGATTTCAGAGAAGAAGACGAAAGGACGGCACGCACGGCGGTTTTTAAGCCTTTTGGGAATGGACAGGCCGTGGGGCATTATGGAAAAGGAATCCCTGTTTTTTTCATATGATTTTCCATGGTCAGCTCATGACCATGATCCCGGAGCCATTTCCGATAGATTTTGTATTCCGGCAGAACAGAGGCAACCATGTTCCAGAAATCTTTGGAGTGATTCATATGGGTCAGATGACAGAGCTCATGAACCACCACATAGTCCAGTATCACGGGGGGAGCGAAGATCAGGCGGTAATTGAAGGATAAAGTGCCCCTGGAAGAGCAGCTTCCCCATCTGGTCTTCTGGTCCCTGACCGTGATGGAGGTATACTTTCCTCCGGTCAGCGTATGATAATATGCCGTCCGGTTTTCAAATTGTTTCCGGGCATTGTCCCGGTACCGTCTTTCCAGGACTTGCAGCCTTCTAATCTCTGCTTCTGTAAGATATGCCGCCTGCTGTGTCATCTGTATCATCTGTCCTTTACACCATTTGTTTATCAACTTCGATGACAGTAAAATAGCTGGGATTCTGTTCCTGAATCCGTGTCTGTATCAATGCCGTCAGCTCACTGTCTGTCAGGGAAAAATCATAGGGGGTTACCACATCAAAAATCAGGTTGGTGTGGGTGGGGCCGGTGACAATGCGGAAATCGTGCAGGGTCAGCGTCTTGTCGATGCCGTGGATACAGTCCTGGGCCAGCGCCTTGAGCCGGGAGGTTTCCTCGTCACCCACACAGACCGGATCCATGTGGATGACCGCATGGCAGTTCAGGCTGTCACGCAGTTCGTGTTCAATGGTATCGATGACATCGTGAAGGTCCAGGAAATTGCCATCTGCGGGCACTTCCGCATGGAGGGAAATGAGAACCCTGCCAGGGCCGTAATTATGTACAATCAGGTCGTGCAGGCTGAGGATTTCCTTGTGTGCCATGACGATGTCGCTGATCTGCCGGACGAATTCTTTGTCAGGCGCCTGGCCCAGCAGGGGACTGATGGTATCCCTGGCGGCGCTGTATCCCGCATAGCAGATGAAGAGTCCCACCAGCAGTCCGCACCAGCCGTCGATGGCAATCTGGGCAAAATGGGCGATGAGGGTGGAACCCAGTACCGCGGTGGTGGAGAGGGCGTCGCTGAAGGAATCGGTGGCGGTGGCGGTCATGGCCGCGGAATCCAGCCTTTTTCCCAGCTGTCTGTTGTACAGGAACATGTAGCATTTTACCAGAATGGATGCCACCAGAATCAATATGACCACAGGGGAAAAAGTCAGCTGTTCCGGATGCAGGATTTTGAAAAAGGAACTTTTCAGCAGTTCCGCCCCCATCAGAAGAATGATGACGGAAACCAGGAAGCCTGCCACATACTCAATGCGGCCGTGTCCGAAAGGATGATGGGGATCCGGTTTCTGACCGGCCATCTTAAAGCCGATAAGGGTGATGATGGAGGATCCGGCATCTGACAGATTGTTGAAGGCATCTGCCGTGATGGCGATGGAATGGCTCAGGGAACCCGCGATAAATTTTCCGGCAAACAGACATAAATTTAAGAAAATTCCCACGGCACCGCACAAAATACCGTATGCCTGACGGACGGCGGGGTCTTTGTCCCCTTTGGGGTTTTTGATAAAAAGTCTGGCAAGCAGAGTGATCATAACGTTCTCCTTTGATGATAATTCTTTAAGTATAGCAACAGCCCGGGCAAAATGCAAGTGTGGCTTGAATTATGGAGGAAAATATGTTAAGATTTTTGTGGCAGAAAATGCATGCTTTTTTCGGCCGCATGCTTTTTGCGTTTTATGTAAATGAAATGTGCCTTGTGTATGGCAGGGCTTATGCTGTTTAAAAAAGAAAGCGCCCGCAGTCCGGGACAGACCGGAGGGGCGTAGTGTTAAGGAGAGAAGATATGAGCAAAAAACCGGTAGTGCTGATGATTCTGGATGGGTATGGACTGAATGAAAGACAGGATGGAAATGCGGTGGCGCTGGCAAAGACACCCGTGATGGACAGACTGATGCGGGAGTGCCCTTATGTGAGGGGAAATGCCAGCGGAATGGCAGTGGGACTGCCCGACGGACAGATGGGGAATTCGGAAGTGGGACACCTGAACATGGGCGCAGGCCGTATCGTGTACCAGGAACTGACCAGAATAACAAAAGAGATCCAGGATGGAACCTTTTTTGAGAATCCCGCGCTGTTAAAGGCGGTGGAAAACTGTAAGAAAAACGACAGTGCCCTTCATCTGATGGGGCTTTTGTCCGACGGCGGTGTGCACAGCCACAATACACATCTCTATGGTCTGCTGGAACTGGCGAAGAGAAGCGGTCTGGAGAAAGTGTTTGTTCACTGTTTCCTGGATGGAAGGGACACGCCTCCTGCCAGCGGCAAAGGGTATGCCGAGGCGCTGGAAGCCGAAATGAAAAAAATCGGCGTGGGTAAAATTGCGTCTGTTATGGGACGGTATTACGTAATGGACAGGGATAATAATTATGACCGTGTCAGGCTTGCCTATGACGCCATGACCAGGGGCCAGGGACTTACCAGTGCGGACGGAGTTACCGGGATCCAGGAATCCTATGACAGGGACGAGACTGATGAGTTTGTAAAGCCCACGCTGGCTTTGGAAAACGGAAAGCCGGTGGCCACAATCATGGATGGGGATTCCGTTATTTTCTTTAATTTCCGTCCGGACAGGGCAAGGGAGATTACCAGGGCTTTCTGTGATGATGATTTTAAGGGATTTGACAGAGGCGCCAGAAAAGACATTACGTATGTGTGCTTTTCCGATTATGATCCCACCATTCCCAATAAGGATGTGGCGTTCCATAAAGTGTCCGTGACCAATACCTTCGGGGAGTGGCTGGCTGCAAACGGCATGAAGCAGGCCAGGATTGCGGAGACGGAAAAATATGCCCATGTTACATTTTTCTTCAACGGCGGTGTGGAAGAACCCAACGAAGGCGAGGACCGGGTGCTGGTAAATTCTCCCAAGGATGTTGCCACATATGACCTGAAACCCCAGATGAGCGCTTATGAGGTATGCGATAAGCTCTGCGGCGCCATTCGTTCCGGCGAATATGATGTGATCATCATTAATTTTGCCAATCCGGATATGGTGGGCCATACGGGCGTGCTGGAAGCGGCCGTCAAGGCGGTGGAAGCGGTAGACGAGTGTGTGGGCAGGGCGGCAGAGGCCATAAAGGAAGTGGATGGCGCCATGTTCATCTGCGCCGACCACGGCAATGCGGAGATGCTGGTGGACTATGAGACCGGGGAACCTTTTACGGCGCACACCACGAACCAGGTACCTTTCATTCTGGTGAATTATGACGAGGCCTATACTTTAAGGGAAAACGGATGCCTGGCGGATATTGTGCCAACTCTCATCGAGATTATGGGGAAAGAGCAGCCTTCCGAGATGACCGGGAAATCCCTTCTGCAGAAAAGATAAAATTTCAGGCGCCTTATGCGAGGCGCTATGTATGTGAAATAAAAAGCGAAGAGCATAAGGGCCAGAGGATTTCCGCGGGAAAATGCCCGGGGAAATCTCTCTGAGGGACAAGCCCTTATGCGAAGCGCATTGTATGTGGAATAAAAAATAAGGAGAAGCACATATGGCGAAAGTGGTATTGGGAAAAACCGGCATCACGGTAGAGAAAAACGCGTTCGGGGCATTGCCCATCCAGCGGATTTCCACGGAGGAGGCGGTGCGGCTTCTCCGCAAGGCCTATGATCATGGAATGACCTTTTTTGACACGGCCCGTTTTTATACGGACAGCGAGGAGAAACTGGGAGCCGCTTTTGAGGGAATGCGGGAAAAGGTATATATTGCCACAAAAACCGGTGCGGCAGATGCGGAGGGATTCTGGAAGGACATACACACTTCCCTGGGGAACCTGCGCACGGATTACATTGACCTTTACCAGTTCCACAACCCTGCATTCTGTCCGAAGCCGGGGGATGGCAGCGGCCTGTATGAGGCCATGCTGGAGGCCAGGGAAAAAGGGATGGTACGTCACATCGGCATTACGAACCACCGGCTGGGAGTGGCGCAGGAGGCAATCGAAAGCGGGCTTTACGAGACCCTGCAGTTTCCCTTCTGTTATCTTGCCACGGAAAAGGACATTGCGCTGGTGGAAAAGTGCAGGGAGGCAGGCATGGGATTCATTGCCATGAAAGCACTCTCGGGAGGCCTGATCACCAATTCGGCAGCGGCATATGCATTCCTTTCCCAATATGAGAATGTACTGCCTATCTGGGGAGTACAGAGGGAGCAGGAACTGGACGAATTTTTGTCTTATATTGATAATCCCCCCGAAATGACAAAAGAGCTGGCAGAGGTCATTGCCCGTGACAGGGAGGAACTTCTGGGGGATTTCTGCAGGGGCTGCGGTTACTGCATGCCCTGTCCTGCGGGAATCGAAATCAATAATTGTGCCCGCATGAGCCTGCTGCTCCGCCGTTCTCCATCCGCGGCCCAGCTGACCAGGGAGGTGCAGGAGAAGATGAAAAAAATAGAAAACTGCCTCCATTGCGGCAGCTGCAAGGCGAAATGTCCTTACGGACTGGACACACCGGCGCTTTTGGAAAAGAATTATAAGGACTATGTGGAAATTCTAAACGGGAAACCGTATTAAGACCGGTTCCGGCCAGCCGGAACGAAAGTCCAAACAGTATAACTTCCTCTTTTGCGGACATACTAGTGCAAACGAAGTAATCCGAAGGAGGAAGTTTTTTATGACCACTTATCTGGAAATCAAATCCATACATGCCCGTGAAATCCTGGATTCCCGCGGAAATCCCACTGTGGAGACGGACATGGCTGTCCTGAACCGTGAAAACGGCCAGTACTATATCGGGAGTGCGGCGGTGCCGTCGGGAGCCAGTACCGGACGCTTTGAGGCAGTGGAACTCCGTGACGGGGAGCCCCGCTACTTTGGCCTGGGCGTACAGCATGCCGTCAAAAATGTGAATGAAAAGATTGCCCCGTCGCTTTTGGGGAAAAACGCCCTGAACCAGATGGAAATCGACAGACTGCTTGTGGAACTGGACGGCACGGAAAATAAAGAAAATCTGGGGGCCAACGCTACGCTTTCCGTGTCCCTGGCCTGCGCCAAAGCCAGCGCCAAGGCCCTGGCCATGCCGCTGTACCGCTATGTGGGAGGGGCCGGGGCGCATCTTCTTCCTGTGCCCATGATGAATATCTTAAACGGCGGGAAGCATGCCGCCAATACGGTGGATTTTCAGGAATTTATGATTATGCCCATCCGTGGGGACAGCTTCTCGGACGCCCTGCGGATCTGTGCGGAAGTTTACCATAATTTAAAAAAGCTGCTCCAGGAGAAAGGACTTTCCACGGGAGTGGGGGATGAGGGAGGCTTTGCCCCGGATCTGCCGGACGCGGAGAGCGTGCTGACGTTTCTGGTGGAGGCCATCAGGGCATCCGGCTATACTCCCGGGGAAGATGTGTGGATAGCCATGGATGCGGCCTCCAGTGAATTGTATAACGAAAAAACAAACATGTACCATTTTCCCGGGGAGAGCAGCCAGAAAGGTGAGGAAATTATCCGCAGCACGGACGAAATGATCGCCTATTTTGAAAAGCTCACCCAGGAATTCCCCATTATCTCCATAGAAGATGCCCTTGCGGAAGACGACTGGGACGGCTGGCAGAAGCTGACCGGGCGGCTGGCGGGAAAGGTGCAGCTGGTGGGTGATGATCTGTTTGTGACCAACAAAAAAAGGCTTGCCGCGGGTATTAAGCTGGGGACGGCGAACTCCATTCTGGTAAAGGTGAACCAGATCGGCACACTGACGGAAGCCTTTGAGGCGGTGGAGCTTGCCCATAAAAATAATTATACGGCAGTCATGTCCCATCGCTCCGGCGAGACAGAGGATACTACCATAGCCGATCTGGCAGTGGCCTGGAACACAGGCCAGATTAAAACAGGCGCGCCCTGCCGCAGCGACAGAGTGGCAAAGTATAACAGACTGCTCAGGATAGAGGAAGAGCTGGGGAGGGCGGCAGAATATCCCGGCCTTCTGGCATTTCATGTGCAGTAAACCATTTCTGTGCCGGTCTGCCTGAGCTGCGCTGTTTTCTATATGCCGTTTGACACTGTTTTTACAGGATTCAGGATTTGTCATACCGGAAAGTCTGGTCCGGATGACAAATCCTTTCAAAATGTCGTTTCCATTTACCGTTTCTATTTTCCCAATATCCGTTTTCCCACAAGGTTTTGTTCTATACATACAGTGCGCAACCGCCTCAAGGTATCCGGCGCCGGAATCTGGGAAAGAATGGAGGAACAGCGACAAGACTGTCATAATGCATGATTTCGACATTCTATATTCCCGCAGGCCGTCATTTTGAGCCGGTTTCAAAGCGGCAGTGCAATGGGATTGTGCAACTTGGCGAAAAATGAGTATAATGTTGTTGGCCTATTGTAAAACAATGCGCCGAATATTGGCAAAATGTGTCGTTTTCTGATTCGTCCACAGTTTTGGGGACATACGGCGGTTAAAAAAATCTTGACAATTTAATAAATGTACTTTATACTAAACTACGTTAATTGCATACGGTACTAATTGTATACAAGTATTCATGAGAGAGTGAATCATTGGTATTCAGCTCTCTTTTGTCAATCTTGGGGAATAGAGGCAATCAGGCATTATGTATGCAGGGCAAATTTTTAAAGGAGGAGAGAAAGCATTATGAAAAGAAGAAAGTTACTTGCGATTCTGATGGCTTCCGCAATGGTGTTTGGACTGGCGGCATGCGGCAATGACACGCCTGCAGACAGCAGCGCACCGTCGAATTCAGAAGCGGGCGATTCTTCTGCGGAAGGAAGTTCTGAAGAAGGCTCTGAAGAGAGTCCTGCGGAAGATTCCGGGGAAAGCTCCGCGCAGGGGGGGTCAGAAGGCACATTTGAGAACAAGGTTATCATGGGTAACGTCACTGACCTGACAGGTGATTTCCGTTTTCCCGGCTGGGGAGCCAGTTCTGTGGGCGCTTCCGACCAGGATATCGGACGTCTGACCATCGGCTACGGCACCATGGAAGTGGCAGAGGATGGAAATCTTGTGTGGAATGATACTGCCGTGAAGAGCCACACCAAGACAGAGAATGAGGATGGCACGGCAACCTATACGGTGGAGATCAACGAAGGCCTGACCTTCAGCGATGGTTCCCCCATCACGGCCAAGAACTATCTGGCAAGTACATTGTCCTTTGCATCCCTTGTAAGTATGGAGGCAGGACGTCCCGGCACCAGCGGCAACACTCTGGTGGGCTATCAGGCATATCATGACTATACAGGAGAGGCAGCAGAGGGTACATCCAAGGAATTTTCCGGAATCCGCCTTCTGAGCGATTACAGCTTTTCCCTGACAGTATCTTCTGATTATTATCCGTACTATTTCGCATATACCTATGCGGCTGCGGATCCCGTTCCCCTGGGCCTGGTTCTGGGTGAGGGCGTGGATATCATGGATGACGGCAACGGTGTTTACCTGAGCGACAGCTTCTATGAGAAGAACGGTGACAGCTATGTGAAGGCTGCCGAGATTTCGGAGAACCGTTATGATCTGACAAAGTATCCTTTCTCCGGCGCTTATGTGGTTTCCGACTGGGATGCTTCCACAAAGCAGGCTACCATGACCCTGAATCCTAACTTCAAGGGTAATTTTGAGGGACAGGTTCCTTCCATTGAGACCATTGTATATGTCAAGCTGACGCAGGAGACCCAGCTGGAGATGCTTACCAGCGGCGGTACCGATATCCTGGGCGGTGTTACCGGCGGCAAGGATACCACTGCAGCCCTGGCAGTAGTGGATGGCGAGAATTTCGCAGAGGTGCATTATCAGAGAGCCGGCTACGGCAAGATACAGTTCGACTGTGACTTTGGTCCCACCATGTTCCAGGAAGTGCGTCAGGCAGTTGCCTATCTGCTGAACCGTACCGAGTTCTGCCAGACTTTTACCGGCGGTTACGGTGTGGTGGTAGACGGCCCTTACAGCCCCGACCTTGGACCCTGGAAGGCAGTGCAGGATGAGATTGAGCTGATTGACTACGCTTTCTCTCCCGAGACCGCAAAGAGCGTTCTGGAGCAGGGCGGCTGGATTTACAACTCCAAGGGTGAGGAGTATGTGGAAGGCGCCGAAGGCGTTGACGCGGTGCGCTATAAGAAACTGACTGCAGATGAAGCAAATGCACTGGATGGAGCAAACAAGACCTATGCTTCCGTTTCCAATACCGACGGTGTGACTTATCAGACCGTGGAGATTAACGGCGAGTATTACATGCCTCTGGCAATCAACTGGTTTGGTTCCACTCCCAACGAAGTGACGGATCTGATTTCCACCACTCTGGCAAACAGCACCGACTTGTCCGCGGCAGGCATGGTGATCCGTGCCACTACCGGCGACTTTAACAAACTGCTCGGTGAGATTTACCGTGAGCCCAGCTATGGCTATAACGGAATTCCTACCTATGGTATGTTTAACCTGGCTACGGGATTCAGCGCATTGACGAACCTTGACCGTGCTTACTGCTGGTCACATGATCCGGCATGGTTTACTTATTCCGACAACAAGCTGTATGATGCCTATGACATTGACTTCCCCTATGAACTGGAAGCAGAGAAGCTGACCTATGAGCAGGCAGTGGAGGCATCCGGCGACAAGCTGGGTATGGATTATCTGTCCATGGCAATGGTTTACAATGCCACCACAGAGGATGAGTTTAACCAGTGGTATATGGGATATGTGGAGAGATGGAACGAACTGATGCCCGACATCCCGCTGTACTCCAATTACTATTATGATGTTTACAATGCCAAGATTGAGAATTTCCAGACCAGTCCGTTCCGTGGCCCGGCTGCAGCGCTTCTGTATGCGAATGTAAAAGGCTATTAAGGATAGGTTTCATCAATTTATGTGACAGTGAAGGATGGGGCGGCCGTCAAGACGACTGCCCCATTTATTCTCATATAGGAAAGTGTGTTCCGTGATTCTTTCTTATAATATCAGAAACGGGGTATGATATGGGCAAGTATATACTGAAAAGACTGGGCTATATGGTGGTAGTCCTGCTGATTCTTTCCTTTCTCATGTTCTTTGTGTATTCTCTCATTCCCTATGACCGGGCAGTGGCAGAGGCAGAGCCTTATAGAAAGGGACTGAAGACCTCGGAAAATGCAACCGAACTTTATCAGGCCAGGATAGAGGAGCTGCGCCGGGAACTGGGAACGGACCAGAATGTGGTGGTACGTTATCTGGGCTGGATGGGTCTGGGGCCTATCAATGGAAAGTACAAAGGGATTCTTCAGGGTAACTTAGGTTACAGTTATGAGTATGACAGGCCGGCGCAGGAGGTGCTGGCAGACCCGATGAAGAATACTGTCTTCATCAATATTTTCGCGACAGTTTTGGGCCTGGGGATTACGATACCCCTGGGTATTTTCTGTGCGGTGCACAGAGGCAGTAAGAGGGATACTGCCGTTCAGGTAGGAACCATTGTGGGTTACAGTATCCCCGGATTTATCATTGCCATTGTATTTATCTGGATTTTTGCCATTATGCTGAAATGGTTCCCTGTCTCGGGAATGAAGACACCGGGATCCAATTATACCGGCTTTGCGGAACTGAAAGACCGGCTGTACTATATGGCGCTGCCGCTGATTGTCATGACTTTTTCCTCTCTGGGCGGTATGACCCGCTATGTCCGGGCATCCATGTCGGAGGCGCTTTCTCTGGACTGTATCCGTACGGCCAGGGCAAAGGGGCTGGTGGAGAAGACGGTTATTTACAGTCACGCGTTCCGAAATGCCCTGATTCCAATTATTACTCTGGTGATCGGATGGTTTATCGGCATCTTTTCGGGATCTATTGTAATTGAGAATATTTTCGGCCTGAACGGAGTCGGCCGCATTTATATACTCAGTCTGAACAGTAAGGACTTTGAAGTGGTGCTTCTGCTTCAGATGTTCTATGTTATCATGGGACTTTTAGGCAATCTTGTGGTGGATATTGCATACGGACTGGCAGACCCCAGAGTCCGTGTGAATAAGTAAAGGAGGAACATAAGAAAATGAAAAACGATAAGAATTCCTCCCGGAAAGAATTCGCACCTTTTCGCTGGCTGCGCAGGATGTTTTTCGGAGCATCCAGGGAACTGACCATAGCGGACGAACGTTATGACAGTCCCACCAAACTGGCAGTCAAGCGCTTTTTCCGCAAGCCGCTTGCCACCGGCGCTGTGATTGTGCTGGCGGGTATGTTCCTCTTTGTGTTCATCGGCTCGGCGATTGCCCCGGCAGATCTGACAGAGACGGGCAGCGAAATGCTGCATACCAATATGGCACCCACCCAGAGCCTGATGAAGCTGCCGGAGGGTATGAAAGACGGCGCGGTGGATATTTCTTCCCGGGGTACTTTTACCATAGGAGTGGATACCGATGGCAAGGTCTCCATGTGGGGACAGTATGTCAATATCTCCGGAGACGAAGCCAGGAACGTGATGAATATCCCCGCAGAGGTACAAAACAGCAGGATCGTGCATGTGGCGGCGGGTTCTGACCACTGTGTGGCCATTTCCGAGGACGGTCATGTCTATGCGTGGGGTGAGTTTGACAACGGACAGTATGGCCACGATGGATCCATGATTGCGGCGGCCAGGAAACAGCCGGACGAGCTGATGAACGGCGGTACCATTGACGCATCCCAGGTGCGCCAGCTGATCTGCGGCAACCAGGTGACGGCCATTCTTATGGAAGACGGCACCATCTACGCATGGGGAAATGATGGCTTAAGCGCCACAAATCTTTCTTCCGTGATCAAGCACGGCAAGAAGGAGAGTAAGATTGTCAAACTGACCTTTACAAACGATGGTATTTACGGAATCGATGAAAACGGTACTTTCGTCTGCGGCAAAAGTACAAAGTATAATATCATCAGCGTACTGGACGAGAACGGCCGCAGTGTGAGCACTGACTTGTTTGAATATATCGGAGAGCGGAAGGTGGTTGATATCGCCGCTTCCGGCAACGCCCTGGCGCTGGTGCTGGACGATGGCGAGATTGTGGTCTCCGGTATGAAGGAACCCCTGCCGGAGCTTTTGGAAGGGGAAAACGCAGTGACGGTATCCGGGGGAACCAGACATTTTACGCTGACCACGGACCAGGGCAGGGTTTATGCATGGGGCCAGAGTTACCGCAATCAGTGTAAGATTCCCGTAGCCCTTCAGGAAGAGGGCGCTGTGGATAAGGTATTTGCCAGCGGTTTCCAGAATTATGCGTTCAAAGATGGAAAATTTGTTGACTGCTGGGGCCTGAAGGGCTATCTCATGGGCACGGACGATATGGGACGTGATGTGTTTAACCGTATTATGAACGGCGGTAAGATGACCATGACGGTGGGTGCCGTGGCAGTTATCGTATCCACCATAATTGGTATTATCATAGGATGTATTTCCGGATATTTCGGCGGCCCGGTGGATATGTTCCTGATGCGTGTGACAGAGATTGTGGGAGCCATTCCCTTCCTGCCCTTTGCACTGTGTCTGTCGGCTATTTTCCAGGGATCCGATATTCATGAAGATACCCGTATTGCGATGATCATGCTGATACTGGGTGTGCTTTCTTGGACGGGCCTGGCCAGGCTGGTGAGAGGCCAGATTCTGGCAGAGCGCGAAAAAGAATTTGTCACTGCCGCCCGTTCCATGGGTGTGAAAGAAAAACGAATCGCGTTCCGGCATATCCTGCCCAATATTATCTCTGTCATTCTGGTGACGGTGACACTGGATTTTGCCGGCTGTATGCTGACGGAGTCCTCGCTGTCCTATCTGGGTTTTGGTGTGCAGCTTCCCCGTCCTACATGGGGTAATATGCTGGACGGTTCCCGTAATGCCCTGGTCATCCAGTCTTTCTGGTGGAGATGGGTGTTCCCGGCATTGTTCCTTTCCATTGTGGTTATCTGTATCAATATTATCGGCGATACCCTGCGGGATGTGCTTGACCCGAAATCGGAGGTGGAAAAATAATGGCTGAACCCTTACTTGAAGTGAAGAACCTTCGTACTTTTTTTAAAACGAGAAACGGCACCGTGAAAGCCGTAAATGATGTTTCATATTCCATATATCCCGGCCGTACCCTTGGCATTGTGGGAGAGTCCGGCTCCGGGAAAAGCGTCACTGCCATGAGCGTTCTGAGGCTTCTGGATGCCAATGGCTATATTGCCGGGGGCACAGTCACTTTTGCCGGCCAGGATCTGGCAAAAGTGTCCACCCAGGAGATGTATCATATCAGGGGAAACAGGATTTCCGTGATCTTCCAGGAACCCATGACAAGCTTAAACCCGGTGTTTTCCATAAAAAGACAGCTGTCCGAGCCTTTTATGGTTCATCAGAATCTGAGCAGAAAGGAAGCGGCGGAAAAGAGCATTGAGATGCTCCGGGCGGTGCAGATTCCCAATCCGGAAGCCGTGGCAAGACAGTATCCCCATCAGCTGTCCGGCGGTATGCGGCAGCGTGTGATGATTGCCATGGCCCTGGCCTGTAAACCGGATATCCTGATTGCAGACGAGCCTACCACGGCCCTGGATGTGACCATTCAGGCACAGATTTTAAGGCTGATGAATGAGCTGCAGAAGGAGAACGGCACGGCCATCATGTTCATTACCCATGACCTGGGGGTAATCAACGAGATGGCGGATGATGTGGTGGTAATGTACTGCGGACAAGTGGTGGAGCAGGCTCCCGCATCGCTGATTTTTACGGACTGTAAGCAGTCTCATCCTTACACGGAAGGTCTGATGTTCTCCATACCCAGACTGAATGATGACCGCGCAAAGCTGGATCCGATTCCGGGTGTGGTGCCCCATCCCCTGGATTTGCCCAAGGGATGTAAGTTTGCGCCCCGCTGTAAATATTGTACAAAGAAATGTATGGAGGAGGAGCCTGTCCTGACGCAGGTGGCAGAGGGACAGCTGATCCGCTGCTTCTATCCGGAGAAGGCAGAAAGGAGGAGTGAAGCACATGGAAAAATCACAGTCAATGGATAATGTACGGTCTTCGGGACAGGTGAAGGAGACTCTGCTGTCCATAACGAACCTGAAGAAGTATTTTCCCGTAGCCAAATCCTCTCTTTTTGCGAAACAAATGTATGTCCGGGCCAATGAAGACATTTCCATTGATATTTACAAGGGAGAAACCTTCGGACTGGTGGGAGAGTCCGGCTGCGGCAAGTCCACTCTGGGACGTGTGCTGCTCCAGCTTTATGAGCAGACCGCGGGCAGTACCATGTATTATGGGCGTACCCTGGAAGAGGTGGCGCCCCGGTATGTGCTGGATACCCTTTCCAACGCGGAAAAATATATTGACCGGTACCACAAGGCCACGGCACATGCGGAGGAAATGGCGAAAAAGTGTGACGAACTGGGCGATTCCGCCACATTCTTTGATTTGCAGAATAAAAATCTGGCGGCCTGCGATGCAAAGACGGCCCTGGATTACTGCGCCAAGATTCTGGGCGGTTTTATGGTGAAGGAAACCCGTCAGGGTGCGTCGCTTTTGTCCGAAAAGTATAAACTGACTTTCCAGGCGGCGGAAATTACTTCCAGGATAGAAGAAATTGCGGTGGAAATAGAGGCCCGGGAGGGCCTGCTGGAGGATGCCCCGGAGAAAAAACAGGCGGTAAAGGACAAAATCCAGAAGCTGGACCAGAAACAGAAGGAACTGACGGCACAGCGGGAAAAGCTGATGACATCCGCGGCAGAAATAGACAATAAGATTGCGATGCTGAAAGCACCCTTTGCCAAAGACCCGGAATTCATGAAATATGAGGCCATGCTGGACAATGGTGTGGATTTGAAACGGCTGAGGTATAATGAAATGCGTCATCTGAGGAAGGATCTGCAGATTATCTTCCAGGATCCTTATTCCTCCCTGAATCCCCGTATGACGGTTGGCCGCATCATTGAAGAGGGACTTGTGACCCATAAATTTTTTAAGGCAGGTTCCAAAAAAATGCAGGAGTATGTTTTTAAGGTAATGAATTCCTGCGGTCTCCAGAATTATATGTATAACCGATATCCCCATCAGTTTTCGGGTGGACAGAGACAGAGAATCTGTATTGCCCGTTCCCTGGCGGTGAGGCCGAAATTTGTGGTCTGTGACGAGTGTGTATCCGCGCTGGATGTTTCCATTCAGTCGCAGATCATCAACCTTCTCCAGGATTTGAAGGAGAAGGAAGGGCTGACATATTTGTTTATTTCCCATAACTTGTCGGTGGTTCGTTACATTTCGGACCGTATCGGCGTAATGTACCTGGGCAATATGGTGGAAGTGGCAGAGACGGACGAAATTTTCAGTGATCCCCGTCATCCATACACCATAGCGCTTCTTTCGTCCATTCCCACCACGGATCCGGACAGCCTTACCAAGGAGCGCATTATTCTGGAGGGAAACATCCCCAGCCCTATTAAACCGCCCTCCGGATGTAAATTCCATACCCGATGCTTTATGGCCTGCGATAAGTGTAAGGTGGTACCGCCGACGCTGACGGAAGTTAAACCGGGGCATTTTGTGGCCTGCCACTTTGCGGAACAGCAGAAAGTGGATGCAGAAGGAAATTATCTCTTTGACGTAAAAGTTGCAACGAATCAGCGTAAAGAATAACAGAGGCAGGAAAAGTGTCCGGCAGCAGTGCGCCAAACCGCATGCTCTTGCGGTTTGTGTGCATCATCAAAACCCCCCTGCTTTTATGGATGATGGTGCGGCTGGCCGCATGGGGGTTTAAAAATAAACAGGAGAGTCTATGAGAAAAGCGTGGCGTAAGATTCCGAAAGAAGTGGATACGGAAAAGGAAGAACAGATACGGCAGGAGATGGAAAAAAGTGATATGCCTGCAATGCTGCTGGCATCCTTTCTGACTATTTTTCTGCCGGTGGTAGTGATCCTGCTGTTGCTGTCGGGACTGATATACTGGCTGTTTACCATGCTCTGATTTTTCAGCGGCTGCCGCCTGCCGGATTTTTGTCTGCAGGCGGCAGCTTTTCATAGTTCAGACAGGGCAATGAACTGTTCGGCAGTTTTCCTTTTTAATATAGGAAAGTAGGATTTCCCTATTGCTTTTTGTCCGTATTTGTGATAAAATAAATCTATATTTGTGGCATGAATGGGCTGAATGGCCATCCGTATCATGATTGATGAACAATCATAATAAACCAGGTCCATGTTCATGGCATAAAGAGGCCGAATGGCTGGTTTACTTAGGAGGTGTAAAAATGGCGGCATTAAAAATTGTGCTTACGGTTGTTTTTATATTTGTGTGCATAGCGCTTGTGGTGTTGGTACTGATGCAGGAGGGAAAGTCTGCGGGCCTGGGAGCGATCAGCGGGGCGGCAGAGACCTACTGGGGGAAAAATAAGGGACGTTCCATGGAGGGACAGCTGGTAAAGATTACCAAGATACTGGCATTGCTCTTTATGGTACTGGCGGTTATCCTGAATCTGAATATTTTCTGATTCCGGAAAGAAGTCCCGAAAACATCGTATTATGGAGACACCCTTGTGAGATGGCAGGAGTGTCTTTTTGTCATATGGGAATGAGCACTTTCCCGGAGGAACGACACTGTTGGACGCACATGAAAAGCAGGGATAAAGGAAATAGGAGAGATATGGAAAATAAAGAGAAGAAAAAATCCGTGGAAGCAAGGAAAAAAATCATATGTGACCTGGTGCGGGATCCGGTTTATGTGCCCATGAAGGAAAAGGAGCTGGCAGTATTTCTGCAGGTTGCCAGGGAGGACAGGGAGGACCTGCGCGGGATTCTGCAGGAGCTTCTGGCGGAAGGAAAACTGACGCTGACTGCCAAAGGAAAATATGTAAAGTCCAACGGACGTTTCCTGACGGGAACTTTTGTCAGCAATGCCAGGGGATTCGGCTTTGTGGAGATAGAGGGCAGGGAAGAAGATTTATATATTCCGGAAGATCAGACCGGAGGCGCCTTTCATAAAGACACGGTGGAAGTGGCCCTGCTTCCGGAGAGTGAAGGCAGACGCCAGGAGGGGAAAATTGTACGCATCATAGCCCGCGGCATGACCCGGGTGGTGGGTACTTTTGAACGGACAAGCGAAAATTACGGTTTTGTGAAGCCGGATAACACGAAAATTTCCCAGGATATTTTTGTGCCGAAGGAGCGCTCCGGGGGTGCCGTGACGGGGCATAAAGTGGTAGTACAGATTACGGATTATGGCACGGACAGGAAAAATCCGGAAGGCCAGATAGTGGAAATACTGGGCCATGTGAATGACCCGGGGGTGGATATCATGGCGATAGTGCGCAATTACGAACTGCCGGTGGAATTTACCGAAAAAATCATGAATCAGGCAGAACGGGTATCTAAGGAGGTATCCACGGCAGACATGGCAGGGCGCAGGGACCTGAGGAATGTGGAAATGGTCACGATTGACGGTGAGGATGCCAAGGATCTGGATGATGCGGTGAGCGTGGCTTTTGATGGGGAGAAGTATTCTCTTGGTGTCCACATTGCGGATGTGACCAATTATGTACAGGAAAATTCTGCCCTGGACAAGGAAGCGCTGAAGCGGGGGACCAGCGTTTATCTGGTGGACCGGGTGATTCCCATGCTGCCCCATGCGCTTTCCAACGGGATTTGTTCCCTGAATGAGGGTGTGGACCGGCTTGCCTTAAGCTGTCTGATGACAGTGGATTTAAGTGGTGAAATAGTGGATTATGAGATCTGTGAATCGGTAATCCGGGTCAATAAGAGGATGTCATACACTGTGGTAAGGGAATTGCTGGAAGAGGAAGGCGCAGATTCCCGGGAGGAATACGGGCAGTACAGGGATCTTCTTCCCATGTTCCGGAATATGGAGTCCCTGGCCGCAATCCTGCGGGAAAAACGGGGAAAGCGGGGATCCATAGATTTTGATTTTCCGGAGTGTAAGATTTTTCTGGATCAAGATGGGCATCCTACGGATATCCGGCCTTATGAGAGAAATGTGGCCACGGATATTATCGAGGATTTTATGCTGGCGGCAAACGAGACGGTGGCCCAGCATTTTTACTGGATGGAACTGCCTTTTGTATACAGGGTCCATGATGTGCCGGATGGGGAGAGAATTCAGAAACTGACGGCATTTATCAACAATTTCGGCTATTATATGAAAGCCGTGGGAAGAGCGGGACAGAAGACTTCCGGGGAAGAGGTACATCCCAAGGAAATTCAGAAGCTTCTGGCGAAAATAGCGGGCACTCCCGAGGAGCCCATGATCAGCCGTCTGGCCCTGCGGAGCATGAAGCAGGCCAAATACAGTGTGGAGTGCAGCGGACATTTCGGGCTGGCATGCCAGTATTACTGCCATTTTACTTCACCTATCCGCAGATATCCGGACCTGCAGATTCACCGGATTATAAAGGAACAGCTCAGGGGACGGCTTCAGGAAGAGAGAATTGCCCATTACCGCGAGATTCTGCCGGAGGTGGCGAAGCATTCTTCCGAGACGGAGCGCAGGGCGGAAGAGGCGGAGCGGGAGACGGACAAGCTGAAAAAAGTGGAATTTATGGAAGACAAAATCGGGGAAATATATGAGGGTGTGGTTTCCGGCATCACGTCCTGGGGCATCTATGTGGAGCTTTCCAACACGGTGGAGGGCCTGGTGCATGTATCCCGGCTCCAGGAAGATTACTTTTCCTATCATGAAAATACTTGTGAAATGGTGGGGGAGAGGACCGGAAAAAGTTATAAGCTGGGGATGCCGGTGAAGGTGCGCGTGGAAGAGTGTGACCGGTTTAACAGAAGCATAGACTTTACCATGGCAGAAGAGGAAGAGAATTCCGCGGGAAATCCATAAAACGGAAAGCAGGTGGGCCGGACAGTGCCTGCGGAATCTGCGGATGGAAGTTTCCCGGGGATTCCGCGGCACATGCCGGTACAGGAACAGGAGAAGGGAATGGCACAGAAAAAAGAAACACAAAAACTCATTGCGAATCATAAAAAGGCGTATCATGATTATTTTATAGAGGAGTCTTATGAGGCAGGCATTGCACTGCACGGCACGGAAGTAAAATCCATGCGCATGGGAAAATGCAGTGTCAAGGAATCTTTTATCCGGATTGAAAACGGAGAGATATTTGTCTATGGGATGCATGTGAGCCCTTATGAAAAAGGAAATATTTTCAACAAGGATCCGCTGCGCGTGAAGAAGCTGCTGATGCACAAATATGAAATCAATAAGCTGGCGGGCAAGGTGGCGGAGAAAGGTTATACCCTGGTGCCCCTGCAGGTGTATTTTAAAGATGGAAAAGTCAAGGTGGAAATCGGTCTTGCCCGTGGTAAAAAGCTGTATGACAAGCGGCAGGATATTGCGAAAAAAGACCAGCGCAGGGAGATGGAGAGAGACTTTAAAGTCAGGAATCTGTAGGATTTTTATTTATTTGTTGACATTTTACGCTTAAATGCATATACTGGAGACAGGGTTGTGATTCAGCCCTGACATTACCGGCAGGAAGGACCGGAAGGCCGGTAAACATTTCTGTATCGTAAGATATATGGGGTAGTAAAGGTTTCGACAGGGGTCTTGCAGCTGGAGAAGCTATCCGTTGCGACACGTTAATCGCGCGGCGAACCCAGTTCGCCATTTTAAACTAAACGCTGAAGATAATTATCAGTACGCACTGGCAGCGTAACAACTGCCGGTGACGCCGCCTTAGGCGGCTTGTCCGCTCCGGGGCACTCACACTCCGGAATCCGGGCATCGACGATGTGAGAAACGACACGCGGTAAGCTTTGCCCGCGCGGGCGTATGATGAAGCTACCGAATATGGCAGATTGTCCGTTGTCTGCCATAGGAGGGAAGAGGCAGGAGCAAATCCTGCCGCAATAACGGACTATGATAGTAGAAGGACAGGGAATGGACTTTTGGACACGGGTTCGACTCCCGTCTACTCCATTAAAGCGAAGAGGCCGCAGACTCAAAGATTTTCCAGTAAAATCAAGAGTTTGCGGCTTTTTTCATGCCAGGATTTACAAGTAAAAATTATGCCAGATAATTGCTATTTATAATTTTTTTGTCCGTATTTTGTCCGAACCTGTCCTGAGAAAAAAGGGAATTCCGTAGCTTCTCGGCAGCGTCCCTCTTGGACTGTTCCTCCTTTTTGGGTATAAAAATAACAGCCTGCGAAAAATCGTTTGCAGGCTGCTCCCGGAGATGATACAATATTTGTAGGTTTGCAGACCTATTGTATCCTCCGGGATATATCTGAAGCCGTTCGGTGCTGGTAACACCGGTCGGTTTTTTAATAACAGAATGTGCCGCTCAGCAGCAATCATATTACAGCAAATCAGAAATGCAGATATTGAAGTCCTTATATATGCATACAGAGATTTTGTCATCAAAAGAGTATTGTGTTGTTCCGGCGTCATTTTCAAAATCATAGACATTAACCGTGCGCATGGACGGATTCACGATCCAGTATTCGCGGACCCCTGCAGTACGATATTTAAAAAGTTTTATTCCATAGTCCATACGGCTTGTACTGGGAGAAATGATTTCAATTACCCAATCCGGTGCTCCGTTACATCCTTTGTCATTCAGCTTGTCTTTGTCACAAATCACGGAAATGTCGGGTTCCACATAGTTCCGGTCATCTTCAGTCAGGAAGACAGCGAATGGAGCAGGGTAAACTTCACAGTTTCCGTGCTTAAAGTCAATATAGTTTGTAATCGTCTGCGAAAGACGGTTGACCAGTTTTTGGTGAATTCGGTTTGGCGGCGCCATCAGATACATCTGCCCGTCAATCAGCTCGGCCCGCTGGCCGTCTGGCAGGGCGTAGATATCATCTATCGTATAGGTTCTTTCATGTGCTAAGGCCATAGGTGTTACCTCTCTTTCACTTGGATTTTTGCTTTTTTCATTTTTATCTCAATACAATGGTTTTTTGTATAAATTTTAATACATATGTTGACAAATATAAAGCATACTAATATATTATAAACTCCCTTTTCGGAAAAGTGTTCCCTCTCATAATTTATCTTAATCCATTCGCAAAAACCCATGAATAAAACATTTCCTTTGGAGGTTTTTCGTATTCATAATCAAAACAAGAGGGTGTAGTCTCAATAATATTTATTGAATGTTCCAATACTTCTCCGATTGATTTACCTGCAACATCAATTTCTATTTCGTTAATTAGAGGATTACGCTTAATATTTTTTTCGTTCATCTTTTTCTGTAAATCAAAATCTATAAGTCCATTATTGGGGCGGTTCCTCATCTGTTCTTGAATTTGATGCAAATCACTGCATATCAGCTTTATTGTGATAAAATCAGTTCCTTTAAAAACTATAGGAATATCCGCAGTTCTTAAATCATCAATATCGGAAGCAATTATATTTTTATAGCCCAACCTATGAAAACACATTAACATTGCCACCTGATTTTCCCAGCAAGTCAGTTCTTCAAGTTCCCCAGTCATTGGTTCGCTGCCATCCCGTGAAATAAATTCAGGTACCATATGCTGTTCTATGCATGCTGTTTTATAATGTTCAAGCAGTCCATTAGCTAAAGTGGTCTTACCTATACCGCTTGCTCCTGTAATAAAAATAAAATCTTTCATACTCCTACTCCATAAATTCCTGTTTATATACTTGAATCTAAAACATATGTCCGATGCATGCAATATCTATTTATAAGCTGGTTTTCCGGTACATAACTCCGAAAAGAGAGATTATAAATAAGTTAACTCGTGAAGGATAAGGCTGGGTTCCCGAATGGGAGTGGGCTGTAAGGCTTAGAATTCCTTTGCCCCTGGGGTTAGCTTATTTTTTTATGTTATCTAGTATTTGCAATGGATCTTTTATAATTTCATCCACTATAAAATCAATCATCTGCTGTGAATATAACCATTTCTTTAGCTGTTTTCATGTTGAGTATCCCTTTTTCATTTATTTTATTAAAACGCCGTAGTGGTTTAACCGAATAATTTAAATTCCATGTGCGGCTGTTTCAATTAAATTAGCAGAACATTTTTTCATAATCGCCATTCCTGATATGATTCATCTCATGCAGATATGCTTTCAACTGCTGTTCTCTTCCGAGTTTGGCATTTAAGATTATTGTGAAGTTCGTATCATTATTTGATACGACAAAAGACCGTATTGTGGCAGGCATATCAGTATAATATGTAAAGATATCATCTTCCATATGAATTTCCCCTGCTTTGTTGATTAATCTCTATTGCTCATCCGGTCAATCATTTCTTTTACAAACTGGATGTCATCTTTTTTGACTTTCCGGGTAGCATCAAAAAGAACCTTATATTCTGGATTCTTATAAAGGAATTCTGCCATTTCCCTCGCATCTGCGTTGAAATAGTAGGAGGATTCTGGTAACACAGTTGTTTGTTTTGTCCTTCCTATGAGATAATCAATATCCACATTAAAAAAATCTGCGATTAATTCTAAAGTTTCAAAATCTGGTTCTCTTGCTCCAGTTTCATACATTCCGATTGTACTACGTGAAATTCCGAGTTTTTCGGATAACTCTTGTTGCGTGTATCCACTTGACAGGCGTAGGCTTTTGAATATATTAAAAAAGTTTCCCATGAACTTTACCTCCTGAACAAAATGATATCACAAAATGTGATAAAAGTAAATCACAAAAATGTCACAAAATGTGAATAATATATTGGCACATTATCAGAACAGTGTTAATATGTGTTTGGTCACGAAAAGTGACAAATAGAAAGGAGGTCTTCATGGAGGGATTCGGAAGGATTCTGGTAGAATTGAAGAACCTGGGAAAAATTGATGCCTTTGTCCATAGCGGCTTCATTTAACCATTCAGGAATACTCAGTGTTTTTTCACCGCACGGGAATTTGTACGCTTTTTATAGGCCAGCATATCAAATTCGATAGCAACAAGGAAGGAATCCGGTTCAGGGGTAATGGCTGTCGGATCAGAGGCAGCAGGAAAGGGAAGGTTTTCCTGTTCATAGCCGGTTAAGGATAGCCCGAGTGCTTCTACAGCCATTTCATAGGACTGTTCCATATCGTCCCCCTGTGTAAGGCATTCAGGTATATCAGGAAAAGAGACCCAGAAACCGCCTTCTTCAGCTTTGTGGAACAATGCAGGATAAAATAATTTTTTCATGATGTAACCTCCATTTTCAGGAGGTGGAACTATTTGAGCCCCGCCTGTTTTAATATATTCTGATCAAGCCCTTTTTGGGACTTGTGCAATGATAAGGAACTATTGTCTGGTGACCGGTAGCATCATTTCTTATTTTTACGTGAGAGCCATTTTGACTGACTACCTGAAAACCATTTTTTTGAGATGTTTAATCATCTCTCGTGGTGTCATTGGCATTTCCTGTATCTCCTTTCCTTATTGTGGTTACATTGTAACACGTAACAATATGTATGTTAATTAAAAACACGTAACTTTACGTATTTTTTAGCTGGTAAAATTTTCAATAGGAGATGGAAGGGAGTAAGGGATGATGGAGAATGAAGCAGTTAAAGTATTAAAGCGTTTGGTTTTATTCGGCATATGTACAATTGGACCATGCGAAGACTGTGAGAGGAAGCAGGCAAAGGAGGAAGCGCTCTCGGCTCTGGAAGAAATCAAAGGGGGCCGGAGCCGGAAAGCCGGTGCGCCTGGAACTGTGGGAGAAGGCCCACCTGGCATCCATATTTGGATTTATCTATATAAACGGCAATAAGATGTGCCGTGAGGCAGTTCTGATTGTGGGAAAGAAAAATGGTAAATCCCTGCTGGCATCCATAGTAGGGCTGTACATGCTCCTGGGTGACGGCATGCTTTCTTTTCTCCATTCCTTTTTCACTATGAAAGCATACCTCCCGAAGTTCCGCATAGAAAAACTCCTTCCGGATTCTGCCCACGACGCTTACGCTGTCTATGATTACTGCAGACGGGAAAATATCACTCCTTTTATCGACCTCAATCCCGGACATACCGGGCATTTTACCTATAAGGACCGGCGAAATACGGCAGGACCGTACATATTTTTACGGATGACAATCCAAGGTTGTTTAACATACCGCCAAGGGACTCTAAGGCATGGGAAAAGGAATATGATGCAAGAACTTCCGTGGAACGCTCCAACAAGCGGGAAAGAGAGGACTACAAATTAGAAGACGGCAGGCACCGCTCGACTAAGATGTGGTACTGCCGCCTCTACGGCATCGTGATCCTACAACATCTTGATGCCTGGGAAATGCAATCGGCTGAGGCATTTCAAAAATCATTTGTTTATACCCACTTTTCTCAATTTTCTTTTCCTGCACGATATTCAGTTGTCAATTTTTGGTTGGTATCTCATTCATTGAGATTCCGAGAAGTTATTGTTGAAGAACGGAGGAAAGGATATGGTAGAGATTATGACAGATAAACAATTCAAAACAATTCTCGAAATGGTAGACATGATATTAGACGGGTGCAAAGACTTGGAGGAAGCAAAGAAAAAAATACAAAAGCTGATTGAGAATCAGAGCGGAAAAGAAAAGACTGAATAATCCATCAAAGAGCGGAACTTGCCACCGCTCTTATTGTACCGATTAAAAATTTGTCCGGAATTTTGTCCAGAAAAATAAAAAGCCTTGAAAATTCAAGGCTTTTGGCAATGGAGCATACGGGATTCGAACCCGTGGCCTTAACAATGCGAATGTTACGCGCTCCCAGCTGCGCTAATGCCCCGTCTCTTTTATTATAGCATAAAATAATAAAAAAACAATGGAAAATTTCGTTTCCGGGATAAAAAATGCTTTCTTTTTTGTACTTTATATGGTAATATCAATGTGTCATAAATCCTGAAGACTATAAGGGTTTTCAGGATTATATTTTTGTCATATGGGGAGGTGTGCTTTATATGGCAGCAGTGGAGAAGGCAATAGAGATCGAACGCGCAGAAGAACGGGATATGGAAGGAATTGACAAATTGCTTTGTCAGGTATTGACAGTACATCACAATGGCAGGCCGGATCTGTTCAAAGGGAACACGAAGAAGTATACGGATGGGGAACTTCTGGAAATCATACATGATGACAGAAGGCCTGTATTTGTGGCAAGGGACAAGGATGGAAATGTGCTGGGTTATGCCTTCTGTGCGTTTCAGCAGCACCCGGAAGACAATATACTGACGGATATCAGGACTTTGTATATTGATGATTTGTGTGTGGATGAGGCCTGCAGGGGATATAATATAGGCAGGCGGTTGTATGAATATGTAATTGCCTTCGCCAGAAAGGAAAAGTGTTATAATGTGACATTGAATGTATGGGAATGCAATCCAGGTGCAAAAAGGTTTTATGAGAAATGCGGCCTGGTGCCCCAGAAAACCGGTATGGAGAAGGTATTGTGAATAAGGCAGAAGTGTCACAGGACACAAGGATCGTGGGAATTGTTGCAGTACTTCAGAGAATTTGAAAGAGTTTTCTGCAAAAAAAGCTGCAGACAAAAGAATGAGAGAGGATACGGGACTGACGGAATGACTAGTTTTGACGAGACAATGATTGACAGGGAAGAGAATGACGTGGAATGTGCGGAAGAGGCCCAGATGACGGAACAGGAAGAAAATGACGCGGAGTGTGCGGAAGAGGCCCGGATGACGGAACAGGAAGAAAATGACGCGGAGTGTGCGAAAGAGGCCCGGATGACGGAACAGGAAGAAAATGACGCGGAATGTGCGGAGCCGGATGGAACGATGGAACGGGAAGAGAAAAGCGTGGAAAGTATCGAGCCGAATGAAATGAATCAATGGGAAGAGAGAGGTATGGAGTTAGACGGAATGACGAAATGGGACGAGACAGTGAAGGAAGACGGGACGAAAGAAAGTACGGAGACATTTGTAGATAAGGCAGAAAGTGAGAACGGAACCGAGCAGGGGGAGATGGAACCCGACGAGAAAACAGACACAGATCCGGACAGCCTGGCATCGATTGAACCGATTTTGGACAAGCGAATTGTGAGGGCCGTCAGGGAAATGGGATTTGAAAAGCTGACTCCCATCCAGGTGGAGGCCATTCCCTATCTGCTGGATAACGAAGACATTATCGGTCAGGCGCAGACAGGAACCGGGAAGACGGCGGCATTTGCAATTCCTGCCCTGCAGAAGATTGACCCGGAGCTGAAAAACCTGCAGACTGTCATTCTCTGCCCTACCAGGGAGCTGGCGATTCAGGCGGCAGATGAAATCCGCAATATTGCAAAATATATGCAGGGATTAAAAGTACTTCCCGTTTACGGAGGACAGGAAATCCGCAAACAGATTAACGGACTGAAGGGTACACAGATTATTGTGGGTACCCCGGGACGGGTGATGGATCACATGCGCCGTCACACCATTAAGCTGGATCATGTGAACATGGTGGTGCTGGACGAGGCAGACGAAATGCTGGACATGGGATTTCGGGAAGATATGGAACTGATTCTGGGCGAGATTCCCAATGAGCACCAGACCGCTCTGTTCTCTGCAACTATGCCCCAGCCTATCCTGGAGATAGCAAACCGCTTCCAGAAGAATGCAAGGCTGGTCCGGGTTGCGGCCAGAGAACTGACAATCCCGCTGGTTTCCCAGAGATACTATAAGGTGAAAAGCCAGGATAAAGATGCCGCATGCATCCGCCTGCTGGAGTATTATCAGCCCAAACTCAGCCTGATCTTTTGTAATACAAAGATCAAGGTGGACGAGCTGGCGGAAATGTTGAAAAAAGCCGGTTTTCAGGCAGAAGGCCTGCATGGGGACATGTCCCAGCACCAGAGGGATGTGGCCATGGGGCATTTCCGGAACGGAAGTACGAATATTCTGATTGCCACAGATGTGGCGGCCAGGGGTATCGATGTGGACAATGTGGAGGTAGTCATCAATTATGACATTCCCCAGGACAATGAGTATTATGTGCACCGGATCGGAAGAACCGGACGGGCCGGTAAATCAGGTCGCTCGTTTACCTTTGTGAGCGGCAGGGAAATTTTCCGTGTCCGCCAGATTGAGAAATTCTGCCGGACCACCATTGAGGAGAAAAAGCTTCCGGGGGCTGCCAAAGTGCAGAAGGCAAAAGCGGATAAATATCTGAGCCGGGCATGGGAATTGCGTGAACATGAGGACATAGACCTGATGAAGAGTTATCTTCAGCGGAAAATAGACGCGGAAGAGTGTGATATACTGGAACTGGCGGCAGCGATGCTGAAAATGCAGATCGGCGATCAGGGACCGGAAATTGCAGTGGATGATTATGAAAGCCGCGGCGGGAAGAATGAGCGTGACAGACGCGGCAGGAGAAGACGCGGACGCGGGGAAGACCGTGGAGAAGGGGAAAACCGTGAGAGCCGCAGGAGGCGTGAGCGCGGGGAAGACCGCGGGGAAGGGGAAAACCGTGAGAGCCGCAGAAGGCGCGAGCGCGGGGAAGACCGTGAGGAAGTAGAAAACCGTGAGAGCCGCAGGAGACGTGAGCGCGGAGAAGAACGGGAAGGCCGCAGAGGCGAAGGCGAGAGCCGCAGAAAGCACGGGCGTGAGGAAGGCCGTGGCCGCCGGGAGCGCGAACGTGTGGAGAGCCGTGACAGCCGCCGGAAACGTGAGCGGGAAGAAAAGCGTGCGGCAAAAGCCCGTGACGTTAGAATGGATGGAAGTGAAAAGGGAATACCGTTTTCCTTTCCTAAAAAGAAGAAAAAGAAACAGGGCTGGTGAAAATGAGAATCGGAATGGGATATGACGTACACAGACTTGCGGAAAACCGAGAATTGATCATGGGCGGCGTAAAAATTCCTTATGAAAAGGGACTTCTTGGGCACTCGGATGCGGATGTACTTCTCCATGCCATTATGGACGCCCTGCTGGGAGCCGCGGCGCTGGGAGATATCGGAAAACATTTTCCGGACACCGACCCTGCATATAAAGGGATTTCGTCCATGATATTGCTGGAGAAGACCGGAAATCTGCTGGCAGGAGAAGGATTTTTCATAGAAAATATTGATGCCACCATTATCGCCCAGGCGCCTAAGATGCGGCCTTATATCGATAATATGCGTAAAAATATTGCGGAGGTCCTGGGCCTGGACGTGGATCATGTGAATGTGAAAGCCACCACGGAGGAAGGACTGGGTTTTACGGGGAAAGGAGAGGGCATTTCTGCCCAGGCAGTCTGTCTGCTGGCATCTCCTTTTGACATGCCCGGACAGCAGGCCGGAGGAAAATGTGCCGGCTGCGGAGGCTGCGGGCTGGCGGAAGCCCGGACCGACAGCTGACATTACGGAATTGTGATATATGAGCACAAACCGGGATGCCCAATTTGCCTCCGAAACCAAAATTTATGCAGAATGGAAGAAACATAGTTTTGCCGCTGCATGAATTTTGATAAAATCATTGACAAAAACAGGTCTTTTGCATATAGTATGAGAAGAAGGAAAGCATATTTCAAATGCAGGGAACGGGAAGAGTACTTTTTCATCGGTAAGGTGTCAGAGAGGGACTGTTAATAAGCTGGAAGCAGTCCTGGCCTGGGGAAAAGGAAGTGCACCCGGGAGCAGGCTTGCCGAGTGATGTTCCGGATAGGCAGGACCCGTAGGCGTGCGTTAAACGTTTTGAGAGAAGGGCGAAAGCCTTTAAAAAGAGTGGGACCGCGGATAAATTCGTCTCTTGGGATGAATTTTCCGTGGTTTTTGTCTTTTATGACATGAAAAGACCGCGGGACGGACTGTTTTCCCTGGGAAAATGAGAATAAGGAGGGCGGTATGGGAATCATCAGTAATATTGCGGAAGAAATCCGGATTATCCGGGAACGGGATCCGGCAATTCATTCCTCCATGGAAGTGTTTTTGTATCCCAGTTTTAAGGTGATGATACATTATCGGATTGCCCACAGGCTGTATGAGAAGGGACATTACTTCTGGGCCAGATGGGTGTCCCAGAGGGGAGTGCGCAAGACGGGGATAGAAATTCATCCCGGCGCGAAGATCGGAAAGGGTTTTTTTATCGATCATGGAAACGGTGTCATTATCGGGGAGACCACTGTGATCGGGGACAATGTGACCCTCTATCAGGGAGTGACCCTGGGAGGAACCGGAAAGGAACACGGAAAAAGACATCCCACCGTGGGCAATAATGTGATGATCAGCGCCGGGGCAAAGGTGCTGGGCTCTTTCACCATAGGCGATAACTCCAAAATCGGCGCGGGAAGCGTTGTGCTCAGCGAGGTGCCTCCCGGTTCCACCGTGGTGGGGGTGCCGGGGCGGGTGGTGAAACGCAATCATATGAGCCTGCCCCAGGAAACCATGAACCAGACGGACCTGCCGGATCCGGTAAAGGAAGATATCGCAAATTTACAGAGGGCCAATTCGGAGATGGTAAACCGTATTCTGGAACTGGAGAGACAGCTGAAACAGGGAGATCGCAGCCCTGCCGGGAACAAGTAGCAGCGTCCTGCCGGACATTGACAGTCTGATAAGTGACAATCGAAACAGTCCCGGAAACAGCCGCACAGTGCAGGGACGGAATCAGGAGGTAAGAAAATGGAGAATAAGTTACAGTTTTACAACACACTCACCAGGAAGGTGGAGCGTTTTATCCCAAACACGGAGGGGAAAGTGGCCATGTACACCTGCGGGCCCACGGTGTATCATTTTGCCCATATCGGCAATTTGAGAAGCTACATTATGCAGGATGTTCTGGAAAAAACGCTCCGGTATCTGGGATATGACGTGAAAAGAGTCATGAATATCACGGATGTGGGACATCTGGCCAGCGATGCGGATACGGGTGCGGACAAGATGGTGGAGGGCGCCAAACGGGAACATAAAACCGTTATGGAAATCGCGAAATTTTATACGGATGCCTTTTTCAGTGACTGTGCCAGATTAAACCTGAAGAGACCGGATGTGGTGGAGCCTGCCACAAACTGTATCCAGGAGTTTATCGGGGTGATAGGGAAGCTGATGGAAAACGGTTTTGCCTATGAGGGAGGCGGAAATATTTATTTTGACACTTCAAAGTTAAAAGAATATTATGTTTTCTCCAACCAGAATGAGAAGGACTTGCTGGTAGGTGTCCGGGATGATGTGGACGAGGATAAAAATAAGAGGAACAAGAGTGATTTTGTGCTTTGGTTTACCAAATCAAAGTTTGAAGACCAGGAGCTGAAATGGGAGAGCCCCTGGGGAGTGGGATATCCGGGCTGGCATATTGAATGTTCCTGCATCAGCATGAAACATCTGGGTGAATACATGGATATTCACTGCGGCGGCGTGGACAATATTTTTCCGCACCATACCAATGAGATTGCCCAGAGTGAGGCCTGTCTGGGGCATAAATGGTGCAATTACTGGTTTCATGTGCACCATCTGACAGACAAGTCCGGCAAGATGAGCAAATCCAAGGGTGATTTTCTTACGCTGTCCCTGCTGGAAAAAAAGGGTTATGACCCGAAGGTATACCGGATGTTCTGCCTGCAGTCCCATTACCGCAAACCGCTTGAATTTTCCTATGAAGTGATGGACAACACGGGTGCTGCCTATGATAAGCTGGTAAAGCGCGTGGGAAGTCTGGGAAAAGAAGGGGAGATAAATGAGGAAAAGCGCAATGCCTATAAGGAAAAATTTGCTGCGGCGCTCTGCGACGATCTGAATACTTCCATGGCCCTGACGGTACTTTACGACATGCTGAAAGAGGACATGTCGGATGCCACAAAATACGCGCTGGCGGAAAGCTTTGACCAGGTTCTTTCCCTGGATCTGACCACTGCCCATGCCGCGAAGGAATCGGCAGGCGGGGTGGATGCGGAACTGGAAAGCTATGTTCTGGAAAAAATTGAGGAACGTAAAACGGCAAAGAAGGCAAAGGACTTTGCAAAGGCGGATGCCATACGGAGTGAACTGATGGAGCGGGGAATCATTCTGGAGGACACCCGGGAGGGAGTTAAATGGAAGAAGGCATAAAGGAGATAGATCTTCCGGGCCGGGAGCAGGATCATATGGAAAAATTTCCGGAGACCGGGGAAGGGGGACGGGCAGCCTGCAGCCTGCAGGAGGAAATTGCCAGGGTATTTTCCGGGAAAAAACAGGATATCCGCACTTATTCGCCTCTGACGCTGGCATATGTGGGCGATGCGGTCTATGACCTGATTATCCGCACGGCGGTAGTGGGACGGGCAAACCGCCCTGCAAATGACCTGCATCATATCACCGTGAAATATGTCAGTGCGCCTGCCCAGGCAAAAATGGTACAAGCGCTTTCAGGGCATTTTTCGGAAGAAGAGGAATCTGTATACCGTAGGGGAAGAAATGCAAAACCACACACCATGGCAAAAAACGCCAGCGTTTCGGATTACCTGAAGGCTACCGGATTCGAGGCGGTTCTGGGGTATCTGTACCTGACCGGCCGCATGGACAGGGTGCTGTTTCTGGTGAAGGAAGGCATCCGGCTGGCCGGACTGGAACCCATATAAAGAGGGGGCGGAAAAAAGCCTGCAGGAACCAGGAAATCGGAAGAATCCGGAAGCCTGCGGCAGGCTATAAGGGATAGAAAAAGCGCGGGAAATCCTGCGGGAAGAAGCGCACGGAAAAATCAGGAGGAACCAGGAAAATATGGAGAAAAAGAAAATGGCATATACAGAATTCACGATAGAAGGCCGGAACGCGGTAATGGAAGCATTCCGCTCCGGCAAGACCATAGACAAACTGTATGTACTGGACGGCTGCCAGGACGGCCCGGTACTGAATATCAAAAGAGAGGCAAAAAAACATGACACCATCTTAAAATATGTGACAAAAGAGCGTCTGGACCAGATCTCGGAGACAGGAAAGCATCAGGGCGTGATCGCCGTTGCGGCCGCCTATGAATACGCATCCGTGGAAGACATTCTCGGGGCGGCCAGGGAGAAAGGGGAAGATCCCTTTTTGATTCTGCTGGATAATATTGAGGATCCCCATAACCTGGGCGCCGTGATCCGTACCGCCAACCTGGCCGGCGCCCATGGGGTGATTATCCCGAAAAACCGGGCTGTGGGCCTGACGGCGGCGGTGGCAAGGACATCTGCCGGCGCCCTGAATTACACACCGGTGGCGAAGGTGACGAATCTGGCCAAGACCATAGAGGAACTGAAAAAACAGGGGCTGTGGTTTGTGTGCGCGGATATGAGCGGCACTGTTATGTATCAGGTTGACCTGAAAGGCCCCATTGGACTGGTTATCGGAAGTGAGGGAGAAGGCGTGGGCAGGCTGGTGAAAGAAAAATGCGACATGACTGCCGCCATTCCCATGAAGGGAGACATCGATTCCCTGAATGCATCCGTGGCGGCAGGCGTGCTGGCCTTCGAGATTGTGCGGCAGAGAGGATTTAACTGACAGCCGGATAGGGGAATGGAAGCAGTGACAGACAGATATGCGAATTACAGACAATACAGTGACGGGGAACTGATTGACCGCCTGCGCCGTGGAGAAACGCCCGTAATGGACTACATCTGCGACAAATACAAGAACCTGGTGCGCAGCAAAGCGAAATCAATGTTTATCCTGGGTGCGGACAATGAGGACCTGATCCAGGAGGGCATGATAGGACTGTTCAAGGCCGTGAGGGACTATGACATCGGCAGGGATGCCAGTTTCAGCACATTTGCGGAACTGTGCATCAACCGTCAGATGTATACGGCGGTGCAGGCGTCCAGAAGGCAGAAACATTTTCCACTGAATACCTATGTGCCCCTGGACAGTGAATCTGCCGGTGATGACCGGGAAGGGCTCAACCTGGCGGAACTTCTGGCAGACAGGAGCGAGCTCAGCCCCGAGGAAATGTTCCTGGACAAAGAGAGAGTGAGTTATCTGGAAAAAACCATAGAGGAGGAACTGAGTGATTTTGAAAAACAAGTCCTGGACCTTTATATCACGGGCATGAGTTACAGCCAGATTGCCAGGGTACTGGGAAGAGACGAGAAGGCCACGGACAATGCCCTGCAGCGCCTGAAGGCAAAGATCAGGAAAATGCTTTAAGTTTTATAATTATTTTAGAAAAAGTACAGACTCCTTCTATTGACATCAAAGAGTGGGAAGCATATAATCAAGCACGTAAAAAACCGACTGACCGGTCGGACGGCAGAAGAAGGAGCGGATATGATTTCAAAATTCAGTGTGAAAAAGCCATATACGGTGCTGGTGGGAGTGGTGCTGGCAATTGTTCTGGGAGTGGTGTCCTTTACCAGGATGACAGCGGACCTGCTGCCCAATATCAGCCTTCCCTATGTGATTGTGATGACGACTTACCCTGGCGCAAGCCCGGAGACTGTGGAAGCGGCGGTGACCCAGCCGGTGGAGGCATCCATGGCCACGGTGAGCAATATTGAGAGTATCAGTTCCGTGTCCAATGAAAATTATTCCATGGTGGTGCTGGAGTTTGCGCAGACCGCCGATATGAACGCGGTATCCCTGGAAATCAGGGAAAGCCTTGACCAGATCAAGAGCTACTGGGACGAATCCATCGGAAATCCGATTATTATGAAACTGAATCCGGACATGCTTCCCATTATGATCGCGGCAGTGGGGGTGGAAGGCATGGACAACGGACAGATCAGTACATATGTGCAGGACTGGGTCATGCCGGAACTGGAGAGCATTGAGGGTGTGGCCAGCGTCAGCGCCACCGGTCTGCTGGAGGAGAGCGTGAATGTCATCATCCGGCAGGATAAGGTGGATGCCGTCAATGAGAAGGTATATGCCGCCATCGACGAGAAGATGCGGGAAGCAGAAGAGGAGCTGGAGGATGGCCGCAGGGAGCTGGAAGACGGTGAGAAAGAGCTGGAGGACGGCAAAAAGGAAATATACAGCGGCAAGCGGGAAATAAACAGCGGGAAGGCAGAGCTGGAGGACGGTAAAAAAGAACTGCAGGAAAAGAAGGACGAGACTTCCCAGATGCTGGCCGAGACCAAAACAGAGCTGCTGACAGCCAAATCCGACCTGGAAGCCGCCAAAATCAGCATGACCACGGACCTGGCCACCGCCAGGCAGCTCAGTGAGGGGATCGCGCAGATCAATGCCCTCACGGACATTCTGATCAATGCGCCGGAGCTGTATCTCAGGGGCTATCAGGCGCTGTATGAAAGCATTTACGGAGAAAATCCCGACCCGGAGGCAGAGGCCAGGGCCAGGCAGGAAATCAATGACTTAAAGGCCGCCTATCTGGGCAGCGAGATTATTTCCCAGATAAAGGGAACGGATGCCCAGCTGGACGAAATGCTGCTTCAGCTGGAGAATACGGACTGGGCGGACTGTGAAAATTTCGTCTCCGTCACGGCTGTGCTGACCCTGATGAGCCAGGGCGGCTCCAACCAGATTGTGGCCCAGAGGGAAAAGCTGGAAAGCGCCCTGAATGCCCTGACCAACGGACTGGGACTGGAGGCCTATGAACAGATTGCGGAGGAGACCCTGGCAACCCTGGAGGAACAGCTTTCCCTGGTGAACGCAGGACTGGTGGAAGTGGAAAAAGGGCAGCTGGAGGCGGCGCTTGGATTTGCGGAGGCCAATTCCCAGATTGCCCTGGGGGAATACCAGATGAAGATGGCAGAAAGCCAGCTGGACGCGGCCCTGGAGCAGATGAAAACCGGGGAGGAACAGCTGGAAAGCGCCAGGGAACAGCTGGAAGAGGGGGAAAAGCAGCTGGAGGACGCCAGGGAAGCCGCTTATGAGCAGGCCGATATGACAAATATTGTCACGGTTGACACCATAAAAAGCCTGCTGACAGCCCAGAACTTTTCCATGCCTGCGGGATATGTGACCGAGGAGGGAGTCAGCTACATGGTGCGCGTGGGCGACAAGCCTTCCACGGCGGAAGAGCTGCAGGAAATGCCCCTGATGGACCTGCACATGGACGGGGTACCGGTGATCACACTGGGAGACGTGGCGGATGTGTTCTACACGGACAATTCGGAAGAGATCTACGCCAATGTGGACGGCAGTGCGGGAATCATGCTGACCATCCAGAAACAGACGGGATATTCCACCGGCCAGGTGTCAGACCTGCTGGGAGAGCGTTTCCGGGAGATGATGGCAGAAAATGAGGATTTGACCCTGATCACGCTCATGGACCAGGGAATTTACATTGACCTTGTGATGGATTCCATCCTGGACAATATTTTGTTCGGCGGCGTGCTGGCCATTCTGATTCTGCTGATCTTCCTGAAGGATGTCAGGCCCACCATTGTAGTTGCGTTCTCCATTCCGGTGAGCCTTGTGACAGCCGTGGTCTGCATGTATTTCAGCGGTGTGACCCTGAATATTATCTCCCTTTCGGGCCTGGCGCTGGGGATCGGAATGCTGGTGGATAATTCCATTGTGGTGATTGAAAATATATACCGCCTGCGCAGTGAGGGGTATTCCGTAAAGGATGCCGCCATGGAGGGTGCCAGAGAGGTGGCAGGGGCCATTGCGGCATCCACCCTGACCACAGTCTGTGTGTTCCTGCCCATTGTGTTTACGGAGGGAATTACCAGACAGCTGTTTGTGGACATGGGACTGACCATCGCCTACTCCCTGCTGGCCAGCCTTGTAATCGCCCTGACCGTGGTTCCCGCCATGTCCTCCAAAATTATGGTACGGACAAAGGTGCAGAAGGAGAGCAGATTCTTTGGCGCCATACTGGACGGATACGAAAAGCTGCTGGGCCTTTCCCTGAAAGTAAAACCCCTGGTGCTGCTGATTGTGCTGGCGCTGCTGGCAGGCAGTATCGGACTTGCCTTTACCAATGGCACGGCCTTTATGTCGGACATGGATTCCACCCAGCTGACGGTGAATGTAAAGCTGCCGGAGGAGGCCACCCTGCAGGAGACCGGTGAGCTGACGGACAAGGTGGTGGAAGCGATTTTTACCATAGAGGATGTACAGAATGTGGGAGCCATGTCCAGCAGTACCAATATGTCCATGCTGGGCGGTGGCGGAGGCAGCACCAATTCCGCCACCATCTATGTGGTGACCAGGGAAGACAAGACCATGAGCAATGAAGAGATCGGCCGTCTGATCAGGGAAAAGACGCAGGGGCTGGAAGCCGAGATTACGGTGGACACGTCAAGCATGGATATGAGCGCCATGGGGGGAAGCGGCATTTCCGTTCAGGTGCGGGGCCGTGACCTGGATACCCTGCGGCGCATTGCGGGGGAAGTGGCAGCCATAGTGGAGAGTGTGGAGGGAACGGCAGATGTCAGCGACGGTCTGGAAGATGCCGACGAGGAGCTGCGCATTCTGATCGACCGGGAGGAAGCGGTGCATTACGGGCTCACAGTGGCCCAGGTATTCTCCCAGCTTTATGCCAGACTGGCAGAAGCGTCCAGCGCCACCACACTTGTGGCTGCGGATAAAGACTACAATGTGTATGTCATGAACGGAAATGACATTGAACTGACACGGGAACTGGTGAGGGATCTGGAGATTGACGGCACCGACGAAGAAGGAAATAAAGTGAAGATACCCCTGGAGGATATTGCGGATTTTGAGACCACGGAGGCATTAAGCTCCATCAGCCGTGCCGATCAGACCCGGTATATTTCCGTGTCCGCCGCCATTGCGGAAGGCTATAATGTGGGCCTGGTTTCCTCCGCTGTGGAAGACAAACTGGCGGGATATGAGCTTCCCTCCGGTTATCAGCTGGTTTCTTCCGGCGAGAATGAGATGATTGTGGATGCCATGGAACAGATCATGCTAATGCTGTTATTGGCGGTGCTGTTCATGTATCTGATTATGGTGGCCCAGTTCCAGTCCCTGCTGTCACCCTTCATCATCATGTTTACCATCCCGCTGGCTTTTACCGGCGGATTTATGGGACTGTATGTGAGCGGCAGCGAGGTGAGTGTCATCGCCATGATCGGATTCGTCATGCTGGCCGGTATCATAGTCAATAACGGGATTGTGATTATTGACTATATGAACCAGCTGCGGGAAAACGGCATGGAAAAACGCCAGGCAATTCTCACGGCAGGCCGTACCAGGCTGCGGCCGGTTCTGATGACTGCCCTGACCACCATTCTGGCTTTGTCCACCATGGTTTTCAGCAATGACATGGGATCGGAGATGGCCAGACCCATGGCCGTTGTCACCATAGGAGGCCTGACATACGGCACTTTGCTGACGCTGGTGGTGATACCCTGCATTTATGATCTTATGATCAGGGAGAAGAAAATTAAGATAACCGAGAAGTCAGAGTGAGCCCGGAACAGACACAGAGGCAGCATGGGCAGACGGGATTCGGAAGGGCCGGGATGCCGGCGCACGGGAGAACAGGAACAAGAGTAAGGAAATGGGAAAGACAGGAAAGATAGCAAATTATGAAGATATCCGGCAGCTGCCCCCGAAGGTGCGCCAGATGTACATTGCGGTGATTCAGATGCTGGAAGAAGGGGCAGATCCGGCAAATATCCGTGTTTCCACCATAACCGAAAAGGCAGGGATCGGAAAGGGCACGGCATATGAATACTTTGACTCCAAAGAGGAAATTGTGGCCGGCGCCATAGTGTACCAGGTACAGTGTGTATTTGACTGGCTGGGAAGCGCGCTGGAGGAAAAGGCGGGATTCCGGGAACAAATTCAGTTTCTTCTGGATGAGATTGAGAAAAAGGATGGACAGAAGAACTGCTTTTTCCGTTTTTTCCATATGATGGCAGATAATTCGGAGTTCAGTCTGCTGGTCAGGGAAAAAATGATGACGGAGGCCTTTTTGCCCGGTCTGCCCACCAGTGTATTCGCGAAAATGCTGCAAAGAGGTGTGGAGAGGGGAGAGTTGCGCAGGGAGATTCCCATGGATTACATGATACACTGTGTGTTTTCCCATCTGTTGATTTACATGCTTGCCATCACTTCGGGGGGGCTTTTCAGAATAGATACGGATTCCATACGCTCAATGGCATACCAGGGGATACTGAATGAGCTGGAAGATAGAAATAATATATAATTTCTTTGCTTTGGCTTTATAGTTTTTTAGAGATTAATTATAAAATAGACACAGTTTGGACACATTTTATCTGTATGATAAATATCAGATAGTTGATGAACTCACTATCTCCCCCCTCATAAGATAATAGTGGAGAGGTTCCGGTGAAAGCCGGAACCTTTTCGCGTGTACAGCTTTTGTGCAGAGGAAATATACCGTCAGGGGGCGCGCGGCGTGTTCGGCTCTGCCCGTTTTTCGGTTATGGACCGCCGCTGCGCCGGGGCGTTTTTTGCAGGTCCGGACTTTTCGCGGATTGTGGATTGCGTATTTCCCTGAAAGGGGATATAATGGGGAATATGGAAGCGACAAAAGAAAAGGCGGAAGGCCGGGACGGGGGTTAGGATGAGGTATGATTTTGACAGAGTTGTGGACAGACGGGGAACAAACTGCGTCAAGTATGATTTTGCAGAGGAATATCATATGTCGGAAGATATGATTCCCATGTGGGTTGCGGACATGGACTGGCAGGTTCCGGTGCAGGTGCAGGAGAGTCTGGAAGCGGTGGTGAGACATGGGATCATGGGATACAGTGACGGAAAGGATTCCTATTTTCAGGCAGTTTCAGGCTGGATGGCAGCTTATCACAACTGGCATGTGGAGCAGGAATGGATGGTGCGGACGCCAGGTATTGTATTTGCGGTGGCCACGGCGGTAAAGGCATTTACTAAAGAAGGGGATGGTGTCATGATCCAGACACCGGTCTATTATCCTTTCGGCCAGATGATAGAGGCCAACGGCAGGGTGGTGGTGGACAATACACTGCGGGAAGAGAACGGAAGATATACCATGGATTTTGAGGACATGGACCGGAAGCTGGCATCCGGCCATGTCAAAGTGTTTATTCTGTGCAATCCGCACAATCCCGTGGGCAGGGTCTGGACCGGGGAGGAACTGCGCCGGCTGGGAGAAATCTGTCTCAGGCACGGGGTTACCATTGTCAGTGATGAGATTCACCATGATTTTGTATTTCCGGGGCATAAACATGTGGTTCTGGCGGGTATGGATGAACGGTTTCTGGATATCACGGTCACCTGCACCGCCCCCAGCAAAACTTTTAATATTGCAGGACTGCAGGCATCCAATATTTTTATTGCAAATCCCGGGCTGCGCACCGCCTTTGAGGAGGAGATCAGAAAGACAGGCTACAGCTCACTGAACAGGATGGCGCTGGCAGCCTGCGAGAGCGCATATCTGTATGGCAGGGACTGGCTGGACCAGCTTCTTGTTTATCTGAAGGGAAATCTTGACTTTGCGCGGGATTATATCTCTCGTGAGATTCCGGGCGTGAAGCTGACGGAGCCGGAGGGAACTTATCTTTTATGGCTGGACTGCAGGGAACTGGGGCTGAATCATGAGGAACTGGAAAACCTCATGGTAAGGGATGCCCGGCTGTGGCTGGACGGCGGGAAGATGTTCGGGGAAAGCGGCTGCGGTTTCCAGCGGGTGAACATGGCCTGCCCCAGGAAGGTTCTGGAGGAGGCGCTTGCCAGGCTGGCCGGGGCAGTGAAGGCGCTGCCGGCAAAGTCCTGAAATAAGAGGAATTTTCACGTACATATTGTTACAAATGTAACAGCCGGGCGCCTGTCCGGACTGTTGCACACAAAGCCATGGAAAAGGAAATTGCCCAACAATGCAAAAAAGAAAATCGGTGACAAAAGAAGCGGAAATGATTTCGGCAAAAGCCCCAAATACACAGGAAGAACCGGCAGGGAAGGAATATATTGTGCTGAACCGTCAGGAGGAAGATCCGGCAGAAGGGGATGAGCCGGAAGGCAGAAGGCCGGGTTACTGGGAGCCTGCGAAGTATCAGTATTTCAGCACCGGTGCCATGCGAAAGGACATGCGGCTGACCAAAGCCATCACCCAGAAGGGGGAAAAGCTGAGGGAAGAGGGGAAAGTCAGCCTGACAAGAATAGACAGCGGATATGTGGACGGCAGGAATGACCTGATCGCGGAAGCCATAGGGACAGGGCGCGAGGGCAGAACGGAATTTCCGGTTCACATGGTTTTCAACAGGGATTCCGTGCTGTATTCGGAATGCCAGTGCGTGGAATGCAGGAGGCATTACTATTCCCGGTATTACCGGCGGGAGTACTGTGCTTACCTGGCAGCCTTTATGACACTGGTGGAGGAGCGCCTGCAGGAAGATACAGGGCTGGGGGACGCCACGGATAAACGTGCGGCAGTTTTGATGCATGCGTTTCTGGAGCAGCGGGCCAACAATGTGGTTTCGGATACCACGGGGAAAGCGGAGAGTCTGCACCTGATTCCCCGCCTGACGCTTAAAACGGGTGATCTGGCAGTGTCGTTTAAGATCGGGGAAAAGAAGCTGTTCGTGGTGAAGGATCTGTTTGACTTTTACGAAAATGTACAGGAATCCAAGACTGCGGTTTACGGAAACAATACCAGTTTCAGCCATAATATCAGCCATTTTACGGAGGATTCCAAAAAGTGGATAGAATATATCGGCAGAATCGTGAAGGAAGAGCTGGATTTTGAGAGAAGAATGATAGAGGCCCGGAATTATTCCAGAAAGGCGGCATCCAAAAACGGAGAGTTTGCCATTTTCGGATGGAGACTGGATGAGTTTTACCGCCTGGTGGGAAAAGAGGGCTTTGAGTATGAGGACAAAGAAAGCGAAAAAAGGCAGAAAGTTCTTTTGCACACGGAGGAGCGGAATCCGAAGATTACCCTGACCATTCGGAAAAACGATATGGGTGACACAAGGGCTTTCCACGGCATCAGCGTGGACTGCAGAATGCCCCGGTTTCACTATGGTGTGGGCACGGGCTACTATATCAGCGAGGATGCCTTCTGCAGGGTGGACGAGGAATTTATGAAACGGATCCGGACACTGGCGCAGTTTTGCCCCAACGGGGCCATGAGCTTTCAGGTGGGAAGGAATTACCTGGCCAGATTTTACTACACGGTGCTCCCACTGCTGGAGGGCGTGGTGGATATTATGGAGGAAAACGCCCAGGAAATTGAGGCATATCTTCCGCCCCAGGCCAGATTTGTATTTTATCTGGATGCGGAGGAACAGAATATGGTATGCCGTGTGGCGGCAAGATACGGTGAGAGGGAATTTCCCGTGTCCGACGTCCATTCTCCTCCGGAGGAGCCCATAGAGACTTTCCGGGAGAAAGCCAGGGAGGATGAGATCATGTACCTGGCGCAGCAGTGGTTTCCCTACTGGGACGAGAAAAAAAAGGAACGCCACTGCGGCCAGGAGGAAGAACTGATGTACCGGGTGCTGGACAAAGGGGTGGAGGCACTGCTGGCACTGGGGGAAGTGCAGTGCACCAGACGTTTCACCAGCCTGAATATTGGCCGCAGGGTGCGTATGAGCGTGGGGATATCGGTTTCCCGGGATCTTCTGAACCTGAATATCGAAACCAGGGACGTACCTCCGGAGGAGCTGCTGGAGATTCTGAAAAGCTACAGGCAAAAGAAAAAGTATTACCGCCTGAAAAACGGCGATTTCTTAAGCCTTGACGAGGAAAATTCCCTGCAGACCCTGGCGGAGATGATGGAAACCCTGCGGATGTCGCCCAGGGAACTGATGAAAGGGGATGTGAGAATCCCCCTTTACCGGGCGCTGTATCTGGACAAGCTGCTTGAGAAAAACGAAGAGATTTACAGCAGCAGGGACAGTTATTTCCGCGAGATGGTAAAGAATTTCAAGACCGTCAATGACGCGGATTTTGAAGAACCGCCTTCCCTGAGCGGTATTATGAGGGGATACCAGAGGAACGGCTATCGCTGGCTTAGGATGCTGGAGGCATACCGGCTGGGAGGAATCCTGGCAGACGACATGGGCCTGGGCAAGACGCTGCAGGTGCTGGCGGTGCTTCTGAGTGCAAAACTGGAGGGGAAGGGGGAGACTTCCATTGTGGTGGCGCCGGCCTCCCTTGTATACAACTGGGGGGAGGAGATCAAAGCCTACACGCCGGAGCTTTCCTGCTGCTTTATCACCGGCACCCAGGAGGAGAGAAGGCAGAAGCTGGAGCAGTACGGAAATTTTGACGTAATTGTGACATCTTATGATCTGTTAAAGAGAGATATTGAGTACTATGAGGAAAAAGAATTCCATTACCAGATCATCGACGAGGCACAGTATATCAAAAACCATACCACTGCGGCGGCCAAGGCGGTGAAGGTGGTAAAAAGCCGTACCAGATATGCGCTGACGGGAACGCCCATCGAGAACAGGCTCAGCGAGCTGTGGAGCATTTTTGATTTCCTGATGCCGGGATATCTGTACGGATATGATGTGTTCCGGAATGATTTTGAGGCGCCCATTGTGAAAAATGAGGACCAGGCCGCCCTGGAGAGACTGCAGAGAATGACTTCCCCCTTTATTCTGCGGAGGATGAAGGAAAATGTACTGCGGGATCTTCCCGAAAAGCTGGAGGAAAACCGGTATGTGAAATTCGAATCCCGGCAGCAGAAGCTCTATGATGCCCAGGTGGTGCATATGAAGCAGAAAGTGGTCATGCAGGATGCCCAGGAGTTCCAGAGGAACAAGATACAGATTCTTGCCGAACTGATGAAGCTTCGCCAGATCTGCTGTGATCCGGGTCTGTGCTTTGAAAATTACAATGGGGAGTCCGCGAAACTGGATGCCTGCGTGGATCTGGTGCGCAGCGCCGCGGAGGGAGGGCACAAGATCCTGCTGTTTTCCCAGTTTACCTCCATGCTGGACTTGATCGCAAAACGGCTGGAAGAAGAAAAAATGAGTTTTTACACCATAACCGGCGCCACGCCCAAGGAGAAAAGACTGCAGCTGGTAAAGACATTCAACAGGGACGACACGAAAGTATTTCTGATCTCCCTGAAAGCAGGGGGCGTGGGTCTGAACCTGACCGGGGCGGATGTGGTCATCCACTATGATCCCTGGTGGAATCTGGCAGTGCAGAACCAGGCCACGGACCGCACCCACCGCATCGGGCAGACCAAGATGGTGGTGGTGTACAGACTGATTGCCAAGGGCACCATTGAAGAAAAAATCCAGGAACTTCAGGAGAGCAAGAGAGCGCTGTCGGAACAGATTATCCAGGGGGATGCCGGCCAGCTGGGAGGGATGTCCAGGGAGGACTTTATTGCGCTGTTATCATAAGCCGGGCAGGACAGTCCTGCCGGAAATCAATCATGAAACATGCTCCAGGCTGCGGACATTAAAAGTTTTATGCATATTTTTCCAGTCTTGTCCATATACTTGTAGAAAAGGGTTGAAAGCAATCCGGTGAAAGGAGACGTCTATGGCAAGAGGACAGCGTAAAAGCATTGAAGAAAAGATCACGGCAAAAGAGGAACTGATAGAGGCGCTGATGACCCGGGTGGAGTCGGAGAAGCGGGAACTGGAGGAACTTTATCAGGAGAAGCGCAAAAAGGAGCTGGAAGCGGTCAGCGATATCATTGATGAGTCCGGACTGGAGCCGGAGGAAGTGGTACAAGTGTTGCAGCAATATCTGGAAAGCAGGGAAGAGGCGGCTTCCTAAAATAATGTCACAAAAGCCATGCGGAGGGAGGATTGCCGGCTGCATGGCTTTTTTTATGCGCAGGCCCGTGCAGAGGAATTGTGCCGCTAAAGCGGCGCACGGGCCGCGCGGCGAGTAGTGGAAAAGAACATTCCCCTACTCGATTGTATAGGGCGCGTAAGGAAATCAGCCGCTAAAGCGGCGCACGGGCCGCGCGACGAGTAGTGGAGAAGAACATTCCCCTACTCGATTGTATAGGGCGCGTAAGGAAATCA
>OFGH01000185.1_pt1 | contig 63070 bp, 62 predicted proteins | sample 1521721 | NCBI WGS metagenome assembly OFGH01 (sample SAMEA3504132, study PRJEB24116) | mouse gut metagenome | biome: mouse gut; feature: mouse-associated habitat; material: faeces | place: Denmark | collected 2011
CTTTTCAAAATTTTTATTCCATTAAAAGCGGAGGCTTTTGATAAAGCTTTCGCTCTATCTGTCTGCGCTTTTTCGCGATTGCTTTTAGAGTTTCCTACGATACGTAACTATTCTCGTTTTGCTGGACATATTCTTTCTTTGTTCCAAACCCGGTTGTAACTGGGGCTTTAGAAATGTTACAATCTCAGAAAACGAAAACCAGCGGAGGGATTTTAACATGGAACGAAGACGGCAGTATGATTCGATAGAAAGGATCTTGCAGACAGTGAAGGAAAAGCTTAAGGGGGAGGAGAGGCTTGCCAGGATTTTTGAGAACTGCTACACAAATACGCTGGACAGGACGGTAAAGCGCATGCCGGACGGAACGGCATACGTGGTGACCGGAGACATTCCTGCTATGTGGCTCAGGGATTCGGCGGCTCAGATGCGACCCTATCTCATCGCGGCAAAGGAGGAGCCGGAGTATGTCTTCCTCCACGAGATGGCGGCGGATAAAAGGGGCAATACTTTCGGTGCGATTATAAATCCCGGGCTTGGCATCGGCCTTAAGATTGATTATAATGTGAGGGAGCTGCCTTACTTTATGCAGTGGAAATCTATCGCGGCGGGAGATTATGTGGCGGGCCTTGAGCCTGCCAATGCAAGCGTCTATGGGAGGGCTTACCACCGGGAGAAGGGTGACCTTCACCGGATGGAGCCGTTTTCTGAGGAGGTAAAGAGGCTTAAGCTTACTTTCCTTACAGGCGCGGAGCTTGACGGGGTGAAGAAAGAGGCAGAGGATTTGCTAAAAGAAGAAGGAGAGAATCAGGATGAAACGGTCAAAGATTAATGCAGAGATTCGGCATATGGAAGAGATGATAAAGGCCCATGGCTTTGAGATACCGCCCTTTTGCAAGTGGACGGCAAAAGACTGGGAGAGCAAGGGCGCGCAGTACGATGAGATCCGGGATAATATGCTTGGATGGGATATTACGGATTACGGCTTAGGGAAATTTGACGAGGTTGGATTTTCCCTCATCACCATCCGGAACGGGAACCTTAAGATGGATAAGTACACAAAGACTTACGCGGAAAAGCTCCTTCTTGTGAAGGAAGGGCAGATGGCGCCCATGCATTTCCATTGGAATAAGATGGAGGACATCATCAACAGAGGCGGCGGCAACGTGCTGATCACGGTCTACAATTCCACGAAGGACGGCGAATTTGCCGACACGGACGTGACGGTGAACTGCGACGGGCGGGAGTTTACCGCACCGGCGGGTACGAAAGTAAAGCTGACGCCGGGGGAGAGCATCACCATATACCCGTACATGTACCACGATTTCCACGTGGAGGAGGGGAGCGGCGACGTGCTTTTGGGGGAAGTGTCCATGTGCAACGACGATGAGCACGACAACCGTTTCTATGAGCTGATTGGGCGGTTTCCGGAGATTGAGGAGGACGAAGAGCCTTACCGGCTGCTCTGCAACGAGTACCCGAAGGCGGAGGAACCGGAAAGATAAGGAGGAAGATAAGGATGATTCGGCAGATATTAAAGGAAAACTGGCAGATGAGACGGGCGGGCGATAAGGCCGCCCGTCCGGCGGTAGTGCCGGGAACGGTGTATACGGATTTGCTGCGGAACGGGGAGATGGAGGATCCCTTCTGGAAGGACAATGAGATACGCGCCCTTCCCCTCATGGAGGAGGATTACGAGTATGAGACTGTCTTTGACGCGGAGGCAGAGCTTTTTTCCCAGGATAAGGTGCTGCTGCATTTTGACGGAATCGACACCATCGCGGATATATTTTTAAACGGAAAGTGCATCGGAAAGGCGGACAATATGCACCGTGTCTGGGAGTATGATGTGACCGGAGCCTTGAGAGAGAAGGGAAACCTGCTTAAAGCAGTGCTTTACTCGCCCCTTAAGCATATCCGGGAAGAGTTCGCCAAATGCCGCACTCTTGGGTCGGAGGACGCTATGGACGGGTTCGTGCATATGCGGAAAGCCCACTGCATGTTCGGCTGGGACTGGGGGGCGCACCTTCCCGACGCGGGAATCTTCCGGGAGGTATCTCTCCTTGGGGTAAAAGGGGCGCGGATAGACAGCGTCTATATCCGGCAGGAGCATGAGGAGGGGAAGTGCACCCTTCAGATAGAGGTGGAAGAAAGGGATGCAACTTCATACAGCCCGTATGGCGGTGGAGAGACGGAAGTGCCCGAGCCTGAGAAGAGATATTATACGGTGGAAATCACGGCTCCTGACGGGGCGGTCTGCCGGTATGCGGATTCCCCCAGGGAGATTACCGTCGAGGATCCGATGCTCTGGTGGCCCAACGGCTACGGGGAGCAGCCGCTTTATACTGTGAAGGTGGAGCTTTTCCTGGGCGGGGAGCGCCTTGACGTGTGGGAGAAAAGAATCGGCCTTCGGAGGATGACGGTAAGAGCAGAGAAAGATGAGTGGGGGGAGAGCTTTGCCCACGAAGTAAACGGCGTGCCGGTGTTTGCCATGGGGGCGGATTATATCCCGGAGGACCATTTATTGGGAAGGGTGGCGCCGGAGACTACGAGGAAACTTCTTACCCAGTGCGTGGCGGCCAACTACAATGCCGTCCGTGTGTGGGGCGGGGGATATTACCCGGACGACTGGTTTTATGATATCTGCGACGAGCTTGGGCTTATGGTGTGGCAGGATTTTATGTTCGCCTGCGCGGTCTATGAGCTGACGCCGGAGTTTAAGGCGAACATCCGGCAGGAATTTATCGACAATATAAAGCGCCTGCGCCACCACGCATCCTTAGCCCTCTGGTGCGGCAACAATGAGATGGAGATGTTTGTGGAGGAGGGGCACCACTGGGTGACGAAGAAAACGGAGGTGCGGGATTATATTCTGATGTATGAGCAGCTGATCCCGGAGGTCCTGGCTGAACACGACCCCCAGACCTTTTACTGGCCGGCGAGCCCGTCTTCCGGCGGTGCTTTCGACGAGCCTAACAGCCCTGACCGGGGCGATGTGCATTACTGGGAAGTGTGGCATGGCAACCGTCCCTTTTCCGTGTACCGGAAATATTTCTTCCGCTACGCGTCGGAATTCGGGTTCCAGTCGCTGCCGGCGAAGAAGACCATCGAGACTTTTACGGATGACCCAAAGGATATGAACCTTTTTTCCTATGTGATGGAAAAGCACCAGAGGCAGTACGGCGCCAACGGCAAGATCATGAATTACCTGCAGCAAGTCTACCTCTACCCGACGGATTTTGACACTTTAATCTATGCGTCTCAGCTTTTGCAGGCGGACGCCATCCGGTACGGGGTGGAGCATTTCCGCAGGAACAGGGGGCGGTGCATGGGCGCCATCGTCTGGCAGCTCAATGACTGCTGGCCGGTAATCTCCTGGTCGTCCATCGACTACTGCGGCAGGTGGAAGGCGCTGCACTACGCAGAGAAACGGTTTTTCGCGCCTCTACTTCTCTCCTGCGAGGAGGAGGGGATGATGACCCAGGAGGCGGATATGAACCGGGAGCATTTTACGTTTGAAAAATCCATCCGCCTGAACGTGGCAAACGAAACGAGAGAGGAGCAGAAGGTGCAGGTGTCCTGGGCTGTCCGGAACGGGAAGGCGAAAGTCCTCCACCACGGAGGCGTAACGGAACTTTGTGTTCCGGCGCTTACAAGCGTGTGGCTTGACAAAGTGATGCTGTCGGAAATTGATGTGTTTTCCGAGTACGTAAGCTATGAGCTTAAGAAGGAAGGGGAGGTTGTCTCTGAGGGAACGGTCATCTTTTCCTATCCGAAATATTTCCGGTATGAAGACCCTGAGCTTTCCTGGCGGACAGAAGGCGATGAGATCGTCGTGTCGGCGGCGGCTTACGCAAAAAGCGTGGAGATACAAAATGAGGCGGAGGATTTTGTTCTGTCCGATAACTATTTTGACTTAAACGGAGGGGAAAAACGGGTGAAGATTGTATCGGGTAAGGCAGAGGGCGTGAAAGTGAGGAGCGTGTATGATATCCGGTGAGGGAAAGGAGAAAGCGCTGACTTATCGGAAAGCGTCTATTGAGGATCTGGAGCTGTTGACGGAGACGAGAGTTGAAGTGCTACGGGCGGCGAACTGTCTGTCCGGGGATGCGGACATGAGCGAAGTCAGGGAACAGTCGTACCGTTACTATCAAAGGGCATTATGTGAGGGTACCCATACGGCATACCTGGCGTTGGACGGGGAGCAATTTGCAGGGGCAGGCGGCGTCAGCTATTTCCAGGTTATGCCTACATACCACAATCCCAGCGGCAATAAGGCGTATATTATGAATATGTATACGAGGCCGGAGTATAGGAGGAGAGGAATCGCTTATCATATGCTGGATCTGCTTGTGAGGGATGCAGCGGACAGAGGCATTGACGCCATTTCTTTGGAGGCGACACGGATGGGGCGGTCGCTGTATGAGAAATACGGCTTTACGCAGATGGGTGATGAGATGGAGCTTAGGAAAAAATGATATCCGGCAGAAAATCGTGAATTGGTGGAGAAGAATGAAGAAATATGGGAAAATAATTTTGACAGCGGGTTGTCTGTTATTGCTGAATATCCTTTGCCTTTCTGCCTGCGGGAAATCCGGTGGGCAGGAGCAAAGCGGGAGTTTTACGGAAAGGCCGGACGGGGGTTCAGGTGGCCAGTCTAAGGACGATGGCTCTTCGGAGGGCCAGATGCCTGACGGCAAAACTTCGGGTGATAATGCTTTAAGGGAAGATGGCATGAGCAGCCAGCCGGGCGAAGGCACCGGAAACAGGGCGGAGGAAGGTATCGCCGCTCCGTCCGTCTGCGGTAAGCTTTCCGTTAAGGGCACTCAGCTTGTGGATAAAAATGGAAATGCTGTGCAGCTAAGGGGTGTCAGCACCCACGGCCTTGCATGGTTTCCTCAGTATGTCAATGAGGATCTTTTCAGGGAGCTTAGGCAGGAGTGGAAAGCCAACGTCGTCCGCCTTGCCATGTACACGGCGGAGTCAGGCGGGTACTGTACGGACGGTGACAAGGAGAGCTTAAAGGAGCTGGTAAAAAGGGGCGTCAGCTACGCGGCGGCGCAGGACCTTTATGTTATTGTGGACTGGCATATCTTATCGGACAATAACCCGAATCAGTATAAAGAAGAGGCGCTTTCCTTTTTCGGGGAGATGTCAAGGGAGCTTTCAGACTATGAAAATGTACTCTACGAGATATGCAATGAGCCAAACGGCGGCACGTCCTGGGGCGAGATTAAGGCTTACGCCGAGGAAGTCATCCCGGTTATCCGCGCCGGCGCCCCGGATGCGGTGATCCTGGTGGGAACGCCGAACTGGTGCCAGGAGGCAGGGCAGGCGGCGGCAGACCCGATCGCCGGATACGGCAATGTGATGTACACGCTGCATTTTTACGCGGCGACTCATACGGGCGCGCTGAGAAATACTATGGCAAAGGCCATCGACGCAGGACTTCCGGTGTTTGTCTCGGAGTACGGCATCTGCGACGCCAGCGGAAACGGCGGACTCGATAAGGTGCAGGCCAAGGCGTGGGTGCAGCTTATGGACCAGTATAAGGTAAGCTACGTGGCGTGGAATCTGTCTAATAAGGAAGAAACCTCTGCGGTCATCGGCAGCGGGGTAGAAAAGGCATCGGGCTTTACGGAGGATGACTTAAGCGATTCCGGGCGGTGGCTATTGCGTATCCTGCAGAAAAATGCCGGGCAGTCAGGGGCGGGCGGGCCCCAGGATGCAGCCGGGAAGGGCAGCGGAGGCGAAGTGCCGGGCATTTCCGACGGGGAAGGTGAGGGCGGAAGTGGAAATATGGCAGTCGGTTCCGGCAGCAGCAGTGAGAATGAGGCGAAGATTCAAGGAGTCCGCTGAAAATTTGATTGAAAGTAAAATCGGGGTGTGTTATACTTGTTTTAGAATTCCTCTGTAAGAAACGGAGGAACGAGATGAGAAGAAAGAAACGATTACAGGAACTTACTATCAAGGATAACTTTATGTTCGGCGCAGTGATGGCCGATGAGGAAATGTGCCGGGAATTTTTGGAGATGGTACTTGGATTTCCTATTGAGAAAGTCAGGGTCAGCAAGGAGCACAGCCTGATCTACAATCCGGAATACCGGGGAGTCCGTCTTGATGTCTATGCGAAGGATGACAGCCACACCCGCTACAATGTAGAGATGCAGGTGAGCAAGGATGACAGCCTTCCCAGGAGGAGCCGGTACTACCACAGCCAGATTGACATGGAGCTGCTGTTAAGCAATATTAGTTATTCCGAGCTGCCGGACAGTTATGTTATCTTTATCTGTGACTATGACCCCTGCGGGAGAAAAAAGTATCGGTACAGTTTCAGCAACTATTGCAGAGAAGATCTGCCGCTGGAGCTTGGAGACGGGAGCTGTACCGTATATCTGAGTACCGAAGGGAAGAACAATGATGAAGTTCCAAAAGAACTGGTGAAGTTTTTAAAGTATGTAAAAGCAGACCTTAATAAAAGTACAGAAGACTTTGAGGATGATTTTGTAAAAAGACTTCAGGAGAATGTCAGGAAAGTTAAGGAAAGCAGGAAGATGGAGGAACGCTATATGCTGTTGGAAGAACTGCTGAAGACGGAACGCAATGAGGGAAAGGCAGAAGGAAAGATGGAAGGCATTCTTGATCTGCTGGAAGATTTAGGAGAAGTGCCGGATGATTTAAGGGTTATGATTGAAGAAGAAACATCTCTAAGCAAGCTCAGATCATGGCTCAAAGCGGCGGCAAAGGCCGAGTCCATCCACCAGTTTATGGAACAGATGCAGTAATTGTACAGCAATCTATAAGAATTAACTGAATCAGAAGAATCAATCGAATCAGAAGTATCAAACGGCAGATATCCTCAGACAGGGTATTTGCCTTCTATGTCATGTATTAACTTGTATCAATGCCCGGTTCGGGCGGTTTTCAAAATATTTTGCAGAGGAATTCGAAAAAAAAGGCAGCCCCGAAAAATCCTCAAAAGCTGCCCTGCCTGACAATTAAATTGCCCGTGTATAGCCCTTAAGCCACTCTCTTTCCTCATCGGTAAGGTGCGGGCCGATCTTTTCATACACGTCTTTGTGATAGTTATTCAGCCATTCCCTCTCGTCGCGGCTCATCTCCTCCGGGTCGATGCCGTCAAGGTCGATGGGGGCGAAGGTCACGGTCTCGAAGTACATGAACTGGCCGTATTTGTTCTTTGTGCCTTTCCGCACGATAAACTCATTTTCGATACGGATGCCGAACTGGCCGTCCTCGTAGATGCCCGGCTCGTCGGTGATGACCATGCCTTCCTCAAGCTGATGGTGCTCGTTCTTGCTTGGAACAACGTACCAGCGGAATCCGGTGGGAGCCTCATGGATGTTCCCTAAGTACCCGACGCCGTGTCCGGTGCCGCACTGGTAGTCAAGGTCAAGATCCCAGATGGGGCCTCTTGCCAGCACGTCAAGGTTGTAGCCGTAGCAGCCGTAGAGGAACCTTGCCCGGGATAGGCGCATCATAGCGCGCACAACGGCGGTAAAATATTTCTTCATCTGCTGGTCTACGGAGCCTAAGACGAAAGTTCTGGTAATGTCTGTGGAGCCTTCATAGTATCCGCCGCCGGTGTCGTTCAAGAAAAATGCGCCGGACTTTAACTGCACGTCTGTCTCCTCGGAGGGGGAGTAATGCATCATGGCCGCATGGTCTGCGAAAGCGCAGAGCGGTTCAAAGCTGTCGCTGATGTAGCCTTCCTGGGCAGAGCGCAGTTCTGTTAATTTAGCGGCGGAGCTTAGCTCGGTGATAGGTTCTTTGTCGTAGCGGTTCTTTATCCAGTACATGAATTTCGTGATGGCGATGCCGTCCTTAATGTGAGCCTCTTTGACATTCTCAAGCTCCACGTCATTTTTCATGGCTTTCATAAGAATCGTCGGGTTGGCAGCCTCCACGATCTTGCATGGGATGTTCTTATAGAGGGCGTAGTTCATCTTCATAGGGTCGATCATGGTGGTGCTGTCCGGGCTTAAGCTCTTGATGTCCTCGTAAATGTCGTTGTAGGGGTGGACAGATACATTGTTTTTCGAAAGCTCCTCACGGATTCTGTCATCCAGCTTGGAGCTGTCCACGTAAAGCTCTGCCTTGTCCATGGTAACGACGGCGTAGGACAGAAGGAGCGGGAAGAAGTCCACGTCATCCCCGCGGATGTTAAGGAGCCAGCACACATCGTCCAGAGAGGCGATGATGTGGGAGTCTGCGCCCTTTTCTGCCATGGCTTTTCTCACCCGGGCAAGCTTTGAGGCGGAGCTTTCGCCGGAGTATTTCTCCTCTAAAAAGAAGGCCGGTTTCTTTGACAGTGAGGGGCGGTCTTCCCAGATGGCGTCGATAAGGTCGTCCGAGTAATGGATGCGGATATTTTTTGCAGACAGCGCCTCCTCGTACTCCTGGCCCTCGCCCATGGAGAGGACGCGGCCGTCAAAGCCCACAGCGCCGCCTTCCGGGATATTTGCCTGCAAGTATTCAGTGATGGACGGGGTATCGCCCACGAACATCTTCATGAGGCGGATGCCGCTGCCGGAAAGCTGGTTCTCTGCCTGGAAGAAATACCTTCCGTCTGTCCAGAGGCCGCCGTCATCCTTCGTGATCACTGCGGTTCCGTAAGAGCCGCTGAACCCGGTGATGAATTTCCGGGCTTTAAAATGTTCCCCTACATACTCGCTCTGGTGGAAATCCGCCGTGGGGACAACGTAGGCGTCGATCCCCTTCTCTGCCATGAGGGAGCGGAGCCTCTGAATTCTTTCTGTTACATTCATAATAAAAAACCTCCTAACATGATTATAGAAAAATTATAACACTTTGTTGGAAATATTTATAGACTAAAGTACAAAATATTGGCAGCAATTTGCAAATCGGCAGGGGGAGCGGGGAGAAGAAAAAAACTTTAAAAAATTTTGTAACGAAAATGTATTTTTTCACTCTTATAGGTAGGGGCAGAGATAAGGCGCTTTTTTGGCAGGAAAATAGTGTTGGAAGGCCGGGATTAGTAAGGTATAATAGTCAGGGGAATGCATACGGAGGTGGAACAAAATGGGGAAAAAAAGAAAGGCACAGGGTGAGTCCACAGAACGTCTTTCGAGAATACAGAGAAGGTTCTCGGTCGTTTTGTACATGCTGGAGTTTGCGGCGCTTGGCTGCCCGTGGATGATGGTGGGGGAGAAGAAGTATTCTGTAGTGACTTTTGCCCTGAAGTTTAAAAGGGACGGGATTGACGCTCTGGTGCAGCAGGCAGGGATTGAGCCAAATGTCCTTTATGAGATAGGAGTGAAGGTCAATCTGGGGATTTTTGCTTTCTTTGTGCTGGTTGGGATTTTTTATCTGGCCACAGTGTTTGCCCGGAAGAACTGGAATATCAATATTATGTCGCTCCTTACTGCCATAGCGGTTCTTTATGCTGGGACAACGCCCTATATGATGCTGGACTTTTGCAGCAACTATACAGAGGGCATACTTTGCATTGGCGCTTTTATGGTAGTTGCGGCGGTGGAGTTCATCGGGCGGAAGGTGATTGAGAACTGGGATGTGACAGTCACCGAGGCGGATGAATACCATGAAAAGGAGCGGCGGGAAAAGGAAGAGCGCAAAGAAAGGCTTTATTTCCCGGGAAAGTACAAAAAGCTTTTCTACCGGGTGATCTGGAAGAATTTCCGGCGAAATCTTAAGGACTACACGGTGCTGCTTGTGTGCAACGCTCTTGTGTTCGGATTTGTGCTGACCGGCTTTGGGATGCAGAAATTGACGTCACAGGAGGGAACAACTGCTAAGATGACGATGACGGATTTGGGAGAGTGGGAAGTGACCGTAGAGGGAGGGGCAAAAGAGCTCCCGCAGTCAGGCATCCCTTCCGGGGCAGGGGAGGTTCTTCTTAAGAGTATTGTGGAGCTTGGGGCGGTAGGATTATTTATGCTCGTCCTTCTGCTCCTTTATTACCTGCGGAAACGGATTCCGGAGTACGGGGTGTTCAAGACGCTTGGAATCCGAAGGAAGACGATGTACTTCTGCATGGGGCTTGAGCTTGGCATCGGAACCATACTGTCTCTGGTCATAGGGGGCGTGGCCGGTACGGTCCTTATTGCGGTGTTCCAGAAAAATATCGGGGGCATCGAGGGCAGTTTCTTATCGCCGCTCCTTCTTTTGAAGGCGGTGGCAGTGATGCTTGTCATCTACCTGGTGACCTTTTTCGTGACCCATGACTTGTTTGTGGGATTCCGCATGGGGAGCTCTCTGGACTTACAGGTGATGAAAGAGCGGATGCCGCGGAAGTTTCATATCGTAGTCACGGCGGCGGGTCTGGGCCTTTGCGCTCTCATGGTCTACTGGTACGGGATGAACGGGAATTTTGAAAATATACAGATTCTTGGCGGATGCCTGGCGGGGCTGTATTTAGTGCTGAGATTTGGCATATCCGGGTATCTTGTCCATGTGAGAAAGAAAAAAGGGGCGCTCTCAAAGCTTTTGCGCCAGCACCCGTTTTACCATAAATCCCGCAGCGCGGTGTGGTATATGTTCGGCCTGTGCGTGCTGCAGGTGTGCATACTGGCTGTATTTTCCGTACAGTTGTTTTCCGTCTCGCTGGTGACGGACAAGGACGCCCTCTTTCCTTATGACCTGGTGATGTGCGCCAGCGCAGAGGACGGAGAGGATATGGAACTTCTTGAAAAGATGCGGCAGACGGCAGGGGTTGAAACCCTGGATTATCCCATGTTTCGGGTGTCGGGAACGGATGCTACGGAGCGGTCGGAAAATAATGAGATGTCGGCGATACGCAGCCAGAATATCGGGATTTCAGAATCCACATTCCATGCCCTGAAAAAAGCGCAGGACCCGGATTACATAGAGAAGTCTTTGGGATTGGATGACGAGGGGGAAAGTATCTACATCGTCCACCAGCAGAATAAGGCGACGAAGGCGAGACCCATTGACTACAAGTCGCTGCGCTCCACCCCCTATCTCTACACGGGGCCGGTGTGCATCGGAGTTGACGAGTATTCTCCAAGGACATCCTTTTCACGCCGCAGGATTGCGGGGGAGGAAGTGTCGGGGCTTATTGGGGCGCTCTGCCAGGGAGAGAGGGAGAACCTTGTAGTATTTTCCGATACATATTTTGAGAAGGCAAAGGATATATGGAAAGAGACGAATCCCTACGACGGGGAGGTGCTTAAGCCGGAGGAGCGGGCGGAATATGCCGAAGTCCTCAATCAGGGCCCGACCAGGCTGATTGTGGCTAAAGCGGATGATGCGGCGATTGAGAGCTTAAAGCCGGATCTTGACGCTTTCCGTCAGCGCCACAGGAGTGAAGAGGCGTATGACGCGAAAGTAAAGAGTTATTATCTGAAAAAAGATGTTATGTTCCGCATGGACGCGGAGCTTAACATGCAAAAGACGATGGCAAAGCTCCTCATCTTCATCTTCTTTGCGGCAGAGCTTTTGCTCCTTGGAATCAAGATGATGACGGAGAAGAAGATGAATGTAAGGCGGACGGAATTTCTAAATTGCATGGGCATGAGGAAGAAAGAAAGGAGAAAGCTCGTCCGGTGGGAGATGGGCGTGTACTATTCTATAGTGGCGCTATGCTCCGCTGGGCTTAGCACAGCTCTTTTATTGACTACATTCCACGCGCGGATCTACACGGCGGAGGATATAAAGATGATCTCGGCAAAACTTCTGCCTTTCGGGGTATCAGAGCTTGCGGCGCTTGGGATCTTAATGTGGGTGCTCACGGAGTGGAACATCCGGCAGGTTGAGAAAAAGACGAGGGAGGCATAGATATGGAAAGTGTGTTAAGAGCAGAGAAACTGATACGGAATTATAAGCTGCCGAATGCGGAGGAGGATACGATAAAGGTTCTCAAGGGGCTTGATTTTGTGATCGAACAGAATGAATTCGTGGGGATCATGGGAAAGTCCGGCTGCGGCAAGACGACGCTTTTAAAGCTATTGGGGCTGATTGAGCGGCCTACAGGCGGGGAGATGTATTTTAAGGAAAAGAAAGTGAAGGAGCTGTGGGAGGATGAGCTTGCTGACCTGCGGCGCCGCAAGATCGGGTTTGTGTTCCAGGATTTTTACCTGATGGACAGCCTGACGGTGGAAGAAAATATCATGCTGCCCATGATCTTAGACAAGGCAGAGGAAGAGAGCTGCTACGAGAGCGCCAGGGGCTATGCCGAGCATTTCCGGATCAATGCCCTTATGAGGAAATATCCTTATGAGCTGTCAGGAGGCGAGCGCCAGAGGGTGGCCATCTGCCGGGCGCTTGTGAACCGACCGGATCTGATCCTGGCGGACGAGCCTACAGGAAACCTTGATTCACAGTCCGGGAAGATTGTAATTGATGCGTTAGACCAGATTCATAAAGAGCATAAAAAGACCATCATCATGGTCACCCATGACCCGCAGGTAGCAAGCTACTGCAGCCGGATTATCCTTCTAAAGGACGGGCTTATATTGGATGAGCTGAAAAACGGCGGGAACAGGGAAGAGTTTTACCAGGAGATACTGGGGAGGATGGTGGACTTATAGAGCTTTTTGGGAAAGGGCTAGAAAAACATTATTTTGGTTTGTGATGGAATATTATTGCATTTTTATGGAAATATAGTAAAATAAAAACATAAAAATGTTAGGTGGTAGTAAAAATGTTGATATCATATAAGTTTAGAAATTATTGTTCTTTTTGCGAAATGGCAGAGTTTGATATGCTGGCACCTGCCAACAAAGTAAAGAATAGATTTCCGGATAATTTTATTGAGACGGAAGAAGGGTATGATATTTTAAAAACGGCTGTTATCATCGGAGAAAATGCAGGAGGAAAGACTAATTTTATCAATAGTCTTTCTTTCCTGAAGGCTATGTTCGAAGATAATAGGCCAAAGCATGCATATAAGAGCCTTATTAACTTTAATCATCTGTGTTCTCAGACAAATCCCTCCGAATATGATACGATGCAGGAATTTGACATCTGTATTATGGGAGAGAGTAAAACAATCTATCATTACAATTTACAGATAGATGAATTTGGAATTGTGAAAGAGGAACTTTCATATAAAAATGTAAGAAAAGGTCAGGAGAAAACACTTGTTTCTGCACAGAGATGTGAGGCGAGTTTAAGAAAGGAAGAACATGTAATCGATGTCTTTTTTAAAGTGGATACGTCAGGGTGCAGTAAGGAAGTAGACAGGATGTTCGGACAGATGCCTTCTGCAAAAGGGGAGAAAGCTCTTTTCATCTCCAAACTTGCTATATTGGGGGAATCTCGTGCAAGGGAGTTTGTTGATTGGATAAATGATAAATTAGTAGTTGAGAGCAGGAATTATAATTATTCTCCTTTTATGAGTATCCAGAATGAAGAAGAGGAGTTAAGGGTCATCAAGGATTTTCGCTTTTTAGAGATATTGCGGATGGTAGATTACAGCATTTGCGGAATAGAGGTAGACGATGAAAAACCATTCAGCGAGAGTGTCCTTGTCAGAAGAACGGCAGATGGCAAAGAGTTTTCAAGGGAAATCAGCAGAGACTCTGGCGGCATTAGAGAGTTTTTTGCATGGGCGGTTCAACTGTTCAGGGTGGTTTATGAAGACAAAACTATTTTTGCAGATGAGATGGACAGAGTGATCAACCCCATTCTGTCGGAAAGAATTGTGGCATATATAAATGGGAAAACGCATAAAGGCCAGTTTGTTTTTTCGAGCCATAATGCATTGCATCTGAATTTGAAAAATTATATGAAAGAACAGATTTATTTTGTGACAAAGAAAAGGGATGATTTGAACTCTGAACTATATTCATTGGCTGACTTCCCTGAGATACGGTATGAAACAACAAAAATCTATGAGTTTTATATGAAGGGAATTCTGGGAGGAACAGCATTTGAGCAGGCCTAAGAGAGTATTGAGGAAGAAATTTATTGTTTTCTGCGAAGGAGATACAGAATATAATTATGTCGATGGAATGAGGCTGAAACAAGGGGTAGAACTGGCGCTTAAGCCGATTAATATGCAGGGCGGAGGTTATAAAAATTTTCTTGATGAGATAAAAAAAGAGGCGAGTAATAACTGTCTGGCAAAATTTATAATCATTGATTTTGACAGAACAAAAAGACATTCCGGTGAGTTGGAAAAGTTAAAGGAGATCATAAAATACTGCGAATTACAGAATGGAAGTGGAAGAATTCCATGTTTTTTAATTTTGGATAATCCGGATTTTGAATATGTAGCATGCCTGCACGCCGAGGATTACAATGGCCAGGAAACAAAAAAATACATAGAGCAGATATTAGGATTTGGTTCGCTGGAAAAATTTAAAAAGAAGAAGGATATCTATTGCTATTTGAATACAAATCACAATTCATATGATAGGATGCTGGCCAGGCTAGGAGAAAAAGTGATTATTAATCATTATCAAATTAAAAAGGCCAATTTTGATATTAAAATAACAGATACGGAAGTAATATGGGATAATGGCAATAAAAGGGGTTCTAATATCAATGAGTTTTTTGATATCATCGATTGGTAACTGTAATAATAAACAAAAAATAACCGGGAGCGAAAATCCGCTCCCGGCATTTTTACTGCAAAAATTTGCAATTTGCCGGTCAGTCTTATTTACCGCCAACCATTTCATCAAATTTCTTAGTGAATGCTAACATAACAACACCGATAGCGATAATGATGATTGTTACGATACCATAAGCCTTCACGAAGGAGAAGTTGTTCAGCCAGTTGTAAAGCGGGCCGTAAGCTTTTCCTGAGAAGAAGATGATAAGCGGCCATACACCAAGCAGAGTTCCGAGAAGTTTCTTCGGAGAATACTTGCTGATGAATGAGTTTCCAAGTGGTGAGAAGATAACTTCGCCGACAGTCATACAAACTGCTGTCAGGATGATGATCCAGATACCAACCGGCTCTTTTGAACCTTCACCGCAAAGGAATGCTGCAAGTACCATTGAACCAAGGGAGAAACCAAGGATAATGATACCAAGGGCTGTCTTTGTGAACATACCCCAGTCGCCCTGCGGACGCTGTTTCATCTTAGCCCAGATTCCAGCGAATACAGGACAGAGAATGATACAGAGAAGTGCGTTCATAGAGTCAAACCATGCAGTAGGCATCTGGAAGGAACCGATGTTCCAGTTTGCCCATCCAAGACCTGCCTGCTCCGGTGGACCGAACTGATAGTAAACCGGCATGTAGATCAGATACCACCACAGCCAGAATATACCGGAGAATACTGTAACGATACAGATTGCGATAACGCGGTTTTTCTCCAGCTTTGTAAGCGGCTGAGCGCTTGCAGCATCCTCAGTAGCAGCCTTTTCCTCACGAGTATCAACGAGGAATGGTTTCTTACCAGCGTCGCCGAAGAATCTCATACCGAAGAGCCACCATGCACAGTCAATAAATAAGAAGATACCGCACACGAGGAACATAAAACGGAAACTGATCTTTGTAGCGAGCAGTGACAGGAATGTCGTTCCACAGAAAGAACCAATGTTTACGAATGAATACTGAAGACTGAATACAGTATCCAGGGTGTCAGGGTCAGCTAACGGGAAGAGACGTCCGTTGATACCGGAAACATTTCCCTTGAAGAAACCTGTACCGATTGATACGAGGATAACTGCTGCCCAAACCATGCCGATACCGTTTGCCTGCCACATGCAGAGCCAACCGATACCCATCAGAATCTCGCCGATTGGAACAAGGATTCTAGGAGCAATCCAGCGGTCAGCTATGTAACCGCCAATGATAGGCGTAATGTAAGTGAACGCAACGATGTTGGAGTTCATCAGCGCTCCGGTAGCCTTATCAAGTCCAAGCCCCCCCTTGGCAACTTCCAACGCAACGAAGATTGCGATGCCCCACTTAGCGGAATAGTATGCAAGTCTCTCAAATGTGAAAGAAAGGGAGCATACATAAAAACCAAATGGGAATTTCTGTTTTGTTTTTTCCATGAGTTTTCACCCTCCATTAAAAAATTTGTCTTCTGTTTTAAATATACGGAAAAACCTATTCATTTAAAACTTTTAACGTTGATAATCATATCATAAACCAGACCAGAGTACAACAATAATTTAAGAAAAAATTAATGGATTTTCTATAAAATATTGCTGAAAATAATGGAATTTCGCGCTCTGATTTGGTAAAATGGTACATTGATAACGGAAGAAAAAGACATGGAGGCATAGAAATTTTACTTGCCTTTTCCCGCCCGCGACCATATAATAATGGAATGTGAACAGGCAATCTGCCGCGAGGGCATAGGCGGCAGCGCAGAGTATGGAGGATTACGGATGGAGAAAAAATATTCGGCAAAATATGAGGAGACAAAGGAGGCGCTGATCGCCTTTTGCGAGATATTCCATCAGGAAAAGTGTGAGATGTCAGTGCTCATTGCAGTTGCTTTCGGGGGCGTGGTGCTGCTGGGGCTTAATATCGTCGGAGGAAACTTATCGGGCAGCTCCAGGGAAGTATTTTTATTCCTGGTGAAATATGTGTCCATGTGGATCACGGCTTTTTTTGCGGGAGCCATCCTGTCAAAAACACTTTTCAGGCGGATGATGATGTCAACTGCCTTTGGCGATGCCCAGGAGCTTTACCGCCTCAGGATAAAAAAACGCTCGAAACCGCTGGTGGTGAGGGTGGATTTTTATGAAGACCGCATTGTCAATGACACAGGGACGAAACAGGCGGAATATTCTTATTCGAATGTAAAAAAGCTGTTGGAGTCTGACAAGGCGATCGGCTTTTTGTCTGACGTGGGGCCGGGGCCTAAAAACTTTTTTGGGGTACCGAAAGACGCTTTTGAGGATGCGGATATAGAAGAAGTGAAAGCATTTCTGGTGGAAAAGTGTACGGGAGTGAAGAAATTCAAGAAAATATAGGGTTATCTGCAAGGAAAAGGGAACAGTACCGCGAAACGGGGCTGTTCCCTTGCTGTATTATTTGGCAGGAAGGAACGGCTGCGAAGCATTAAAAGAAAAGAGGGAGAAAAAGTATTGCGAATGAAAGGGAAAGGGGATATAATATAATTGGCAGAAATTTGGTCATGCTTTTATAAGTTTTAAGGCCAGTTTTAATAAGTTTAGGAAAATGGAGGGCTAGACTATGGGCAACATAGCAACAGAAAATGCGGCAGGCAGAAGAATCATTGATCTGCTTGATGCAGGCAGCTTTGTTGAGATCGGCGGCGCTGTTACGGCAAGGACCACTGATTTTAACATGCAGGAAAAAGAAACCCCGGCAGATGGTGTCATTACCGGCTACGGTGTGATTGACGGGAATTTGACGTACGTCTACAGCCAGGATGCGTCCGTGCTTAACGGGGCGATGGGTGAGATGCATGCAAAAAAGATTGCGAATATCTATGATATGGCGATGAAGATGGGGGCTCCGGTCATTGGGCTTATTGATTGTGCTGGGCTGCGGCTTCAGGAGGCCACGGACGCGCTCGAGGCGTTTGGCTCTTTATATATGAAACAGTCAATGGCATCCGGCGTGATTCCCCAGATTACGGCAATCTTTGGAACGTGCGGCGGCGGTATGTCCCTTGTTCCGGCTCTTACTGACTTCACATTTATGGAAAGTTCTAAGGCAAAGCTGTTCGTAAATTCTCCCAATGCAATTCAGGGAAATGACATTTCAAAAAACAATACGTCGTCAGCGGAATTTCAGAGTGAAAAAGCAGGCCTCGTAGACGTCTTGGGCACGGAGGCAGAGATTATCGAGAGCATCCGCGAGCTTGTGGGGATCCTTCCGGTCAATAATGAGGAGGACAGTTCTTACGGCGAATGCCTGGACGACCTTAACAGGATATGTTCCGGGATCGAGAATGCGGTTGAAGATACGTCTATCGTTTTGTCCGAGATTTCGGACGGGCAGTTCTTCTTTGAGACAAAAGCTGGATTTGCAAAAGATATGGTGACAGGATTTATCCGCCTCAACGGGATGACGGTAGGCGCTGTTGCAAACCGTATGAAAGTTTATAATGAAGATGCGGAGGCAGTGGCAGAGTTTGACGGCTCCCTGTCTGCTGACGGAGCATATAAGGCGGCAGAATTTGTGGATTTCTGCGATGCTTTTAATATACCTGTCCTTACGCTGACAAACGTAAATGGGTTTACGGCTTCGGAGTATGATGAAAAACATCTTGCTAAGGCGGCGGCAAGGCTTACCTATGCATTTGCAAATGCGACTGTGCCGAAAGTAAATGTGATCATCGGAAAAGCTTATGGGAGCGCTTATGTGACAATGAACAGCAAGTCTGTGGGAGCAGATGTCGTATTTGCATGGCCGGATGCGGAGGTCGGCATGATGGATGCCGCACTTGCAGCAAAGATTATGTATGCAGGGGCAGATGCCGGCATGTTAAAAGAAAAAGCGGATGAATACAGACAGCTTCAGTCCAGCCCGTTATCGGCGGCAAGGAGAGGCTACGTGGATACTCTCATTGAGCCGGCTGACACAAGGAAGTACGTGATCGGTGCGTTTGAGATGCTGTTCACAAAAAGAGAGGAACGCCCGATGAAAAAGCATGGTGCGGTTTAGAGAGGTGAGGCGAATTGAAGAAGAAAATAGGCTTATTAATAAGCATGCTTGTGAGCGTGATCTGTCTTACCGCATGCGGAGCAGATAATGCAGAGGCTGAGTATGATGAGGCACAGATAGAGCAGGTGACGGATTTCCTGATCGGATATTGTGCGGAGGCAGACGAAGTGACTCTGGATCAGTGGAAGGATATGCCTGATTTTTCTGTAAATCTTCAGCTTACAGAAGCAGGACTTCCTTTTGATGCCGAGAGTTTTCTGGATGTTCTTGACAGCTGGCAGGCAGGTATAGATGAGTGCGGCGATTATATCGAGCACGGCGATTTTGACTATAAGGTGACAAATGGAAAAACAGAGGCGGCTGCCAAGGCGAAGTTTGAGAAACGTGAGGGAACCATCACGTTCATATTCGACAAAGAGGGAAACCTTGAGAGCATGACAGTCAGTGCTGACATGGAGACCGGGGAGATCTTAAAGAAAGCTGGTCTGAATACAGTCCTTGGAATGGGAACGGTATTTTCAGTGCTGATCCTGATCGCATTTATTATTTACCTGTTTAAGTTCATCCCCGGGATTCAGGCAATGTTTTCAGGAAAAGCAAAAGAGGAGCCTGAAAATGTGCGGCCTGAGCCTGAAACATCTGTGACGGCCGAAACAGTGACGGAGACATCTGACGACGGGGAGCTGATCGCGGTTATCGCGGCGGCAATTGCGGCTGCAGAGGCAGAAAACGGAAACGCGGACGGATTTGTGGTGAGAAGCATAAGGCGTCGTCCGTCAAATAAATGGAGATAAAAGAAAACTTTAGGAGGATATGAAGATGAAAAATTATACAATCACGGTAAATGGCAACGTATATGATGTCACGGTAGAAGAGGCAGGGGCAGGAGCGGCACCGGCAAGGGCAGCGGCGCCCGCGGCAGCACCAAAGGCAGCGCCGAAAGCGGCACCGGCAGCACCGAAAGCAGCTGCGGGGGCAGGAGCGATCGCAGTAAAGGCAGGGGCTGCAGGAAAGGTATTTAAGATAGAGGCAAGTGTCGGACAGAGCGTGAAGAAGGGCGATCCGGTGGTAATCATAGAGGCAATGAAGATGGAGATTCCAGTCGTAGCTCCGGAAGACGGAACAGTTGCAAGCATTGATTCGGCAGTAGGCGACCCGGTGGAGGCCGGAGCAGTGCTGGCTACACTTAACTGATTCCTTTTTGAATGAAACACGACTGGAGGTTAAAAAATGGAATATATAACAACCACATTAGGAAACCTCATACAGCAGACAGCATTCCTCAATCTTACCGTAGGAAACCTGATCATGATCGGTGTTGCATGTTTTTTCCTATATTTAGCAATTCGGCATGGGTTCGAGCCATTGCTTCTCGTTCCGATTGCCTTTGGCATGCTGCTCGTTAATATTTATCCTGATATTATGCTGCATGCGGATGAGTCGGCCAACGGGGTAGGAGGCCTTCTCTACTACTTTTATATCTTAGACGAATGGGCGATACTTCCGTCGCTTATCTTTATGGGCGTCGGGGCAATGACGGATTTCGGCCCTCTGATCGCCAACCCGAAGAGCTTTCTTTTAGGCGCGGCGGCTCAGTTCGGCATCTTTACGGCTTACCTGGGCGCCATGGCGATGGGATTTTCAGATAAGGCTGCCGCTGCGGTTTCCATTATCGGCGGTGCGGACGGCCCGACATCCATCTTCCTGGCAGGCAAGCTCCAGCAGACGGCTATCATGGGTCCGATCGCGGTTGCGGCATACTCGTATATGGCGCTTGTGCCGGTGATCCAGCCGCCTATCATGAAGCTTCTGACCACGGAAAAAGAGAGAAAGATCAAGATGGAGCAGCTTCGTCCGGTATCAAAGCTGGAGAGGATTTTGTTTCCGATCATCGTTACGATCGTTGTGTGCATGATCCTTCCTACCACGGCTCCTCTTGTGGGCATGCTGATGCTTGGAAATCTGTTCCGTGAGTGCGGCGTTGTAAGGCAGCTTACCGAGACAGCGTCCAATGCGCTGATGTATATTGTAGTCATCCTACTCGGAACGTCAGTCGGCGCCACTACAAGCGCAGAGGCTTTCCTTAACTGGGATACGATTAAGATTGTAATCCTGGGCCTCGTGGCATTTGCGGTAGGAACGGCGGCAGGAGTCCTGTTCGGAAAGCTGATGTGCGTGGCGACCCACGGAAAGGTAAATCCCCTCATTGGCTCTGCCGGCGTGTCGGCGGTTCCTATGGCGGCGAGGGTGTCGCAGAAGGTGGGGGCAGAGGCAGATCCTACCAACTTCCTTCTCATGCATGCCATGGGACCGAATGTGGCAGGCGTTATCGGCACTGCGGTTGCGGCCGGTACGTTTATGGCAATCTTTGGCGTTATGTAAATCTTTGACAATATTTTGGAGGATATAAAATGGCAGTGACAGAGAAAAAACCAATTAAGATTACTGAAACTATTTTACGTGACGCACATCAGTCCCTGATTGCGACGCGTATGACCACAGAGCAGATGCTCCCCATTGTGGATAAGATGGACAAAGTGGGATATCACTCGGTAGAATGCTGGGGAGGAGCGACTTTTGACGCATCCCTTCGTTTCCTGAAGGAAGACCCGTGGGAGAGGCTCCGGAAATTCCGCGACGGGTTTAAGAACACAAAGCTTCAGATGCTGTTCCGCGGGCAGAACATTCTCGGATACCGCCCTTATGCAGATGATGTCGTAGAATATTTTGTACAGAAGTCCGTGGCAAACGGCATCGACATCATCCGTATCTTTGACTGTCTCAATGACCTCCGCAACCTTCAGACAGCGGTTACGGCGGCAAACAGGGAGAAGGCGGACGCGCAGGTGGCTCTCTCTTATACGCTTGGCGATGCTTACACTATGGATTACTGGGTGGACATCGCGAAGAGGATTGAGGAGATGGGCGCTACATCCATCTGCATCAAGGATATGGCAGGGCTTTTGGTTCCGTACAAGGCGACGGAACTTATCAGTGTGCTGAAGGATGCGGTAAGCCTTCCGATTCAGCTCCACACCCACTATACGTCGGGCGTTGCGTCTATGACTTACCTGAAAGCAGTGGAGGCCGGAGTTGACGTGATTGACACGGCAATGTCTCCGTTTGCCCTTGGAACGAGCCAGCCGGCGACAGAGGTTATGGTTGAGACGTTCAAAGGAACCCCCTACGACACGGGATTTGACCAGAATCTTCTGGCGGAGATTGCAGACTACTTCCGTCCGATCCGTGACGAGGCGCTGGAGAGCGGGCTTCTTAATCCAAAGAACATGGGCGTAAACATCAAGACGCTGCTCTACCAGGTGCCTGGAGGAATGCTCTCCAACCTGACATCCCAGCTCAAGGAGCAGAATGCGGAAGACAAGTATTATGACGTTCTGGAGGAAGTTCCCAAGGTTCGGAAAGACCTGGGCGAGCCGCCGCTCGTAACGCCTTCATCTCAGATCGTGGGAACCCAGGCAGTATTTAACGTGCTGATGGGCGAGCGCTATAAGATGGCTACGAAAGAGACGAAAGATGTCTTGAGCGGAAAATACGGCGCGACAGTCAAGCCGTTCAACGAAGAGGTAAGGAAGAAAGTCCTCGGCGAAAATGCGGATATCATCACCTGCCGCCCGGCTGACCTTATCGCAGACGAGCTTGACACGCTGAGAGGAGAGATGTCGCAGTGGAGCCAGCAGGATGAGGACGTATTGTCCTATGCCCTGTTCCCGCAGGTGGCGACAGACTTCTTCAAGTACCGCGAGGCGCAGCAGACCAAGGTGGATCAGACATTGGCAGATACAGAGAACGGAAGTTATCCCGTATAAATAATGAGTAGAAAAGAGCCTGGATGTGTCCGGGCTCTTTATTTATGCGTATGGGGAAGGACGCAGGCCGGGGCGGAGACGGGATGCTCAAACTCGTCCGATACAAAACAGGAGGGGCTTCAAACGAAGACCAGCAGCGGAAGAACCTTCTTCCGCTGCGTCCTGTCAGTTCAAAAATGTTGCACGAAATCCCGATATTTATTGAATATTCCCGCATTGTCCTTTATAATGGTTTAATGTGAATTTGAAAAGAGGTCTGAAAAGGTACGATGGGAAAGAAGAATGAATTACAGCAGAAACTGGAGGAAAAGTATGACAAGTTCAGCAAAGGGCAGAAAAAGCTTGCCGACTTTATCCGGAAGGATTATGACAAGGCGGCGTTTCTGACTGCCGCCAGGATGGGGGAGGAAGTGGGGGTCAGCGAGTCCACGGTGGTGAGGTTTGCCATGGCCCTGGGATACGAGGGATACCCGGAGTTCCAGAAAGCGCTTGGCGAGCTTGTGCGGATGAAGCTGAATTCCATACAGCGGATGGAGGTCACTTACGGGCGCATCAGCCAGAGCGAAATCCTCTCCGTGGTGCTTCAGTCGGATATCGAAAAGATCAAGCTGACTCAGGCTGCGATGGATCATGAGGCATTTGAGCTGGCGGTGGATACTATCTTAAACGCCAGGAAGGTGTATGTCATCGGAATCAGGAGCTGCGCGCCGCTGGCGGATTTTCTTGCGTTTTATCTGCATCCGGTCTGTGAGAATGTGACCGCGGTGAATACCAACAGCTCCAGCGAGATTTTTGAGCAGCTGATACGGATTGACGAAAGAGACGTGATCATCGGGATCAGTTTCCCGAGATATTCCATGCGGACGCTGAAGGCGCTGGAGTTTGCCAGCAACAGGAAAGCGAAAGTCATCACCATCACGGACAGCATCCATTCCCCTATGACGCTCTATTCTTCCTGCAACCTCATCGCCAGAAGCGACATGGCATCCATCGTAGATTCCCTGGTGGCGCCTCTAAGTGTTGTCAACGCGCTTGTGGTGGCGCTCTGTATGAAGAAACAGGACGAGGTTATAAAAACACTTGAGACGCTGGAAGAAATCTGGGATGAGTATCAGGTGTACAGCAAGGACGAGCTGAACATGGTGGGGGAGAAGGTAGAGATTACAGACCCCTGGGAAAGCGAAGGGGAAAGCCATGAGTAAGGTACTGATTGTAGGCGGCGGGGCCGCCGGGATGTTTGCAGCCGTCGCGGCAGCGAGAAACGGGCATGATGTCTGCGTCTATGAAAAGAATGAAAAACTTGGAAAGAAATTGTTCATCACGGGAAAAGGGAGGTGCAATCTGACCAACGACTGTGATGAGGAGACGTTCTTTTCCTCGGTCTTAAGCAACCCGAGATTTTTATACAGCAGTTTTTACGGCTGCACCAACCAGGATGTGATCCGATTTTTTGAGGAGGCGGGGGTGCGGACGAAGACGGAGCGGGGCGGGCGGGTATTTCCGGTTTCCGATCATTCTTCCGATGTAATTCGCGGGCTTGAAAGAGAGATGAAAAGGCTGGGGGTGGGAGCCATCCTCCGCACAGAGGTGAAAAGCATTGAGGATAGGAACAAAAGATTCTCCCGGATTGTGCTTGCGGACGGTACAGAAATACCGGGAGACGCATGCATCATTGCGACGGGAGGTATTTCCTACCGTTCAACCGGGTCTACCGGAGACGGCTATCGGTTTGCAGAGAGCTTTGGGCATAAGATAAAGCCCTGCATCCCGTCACTTGTGCCTTTTGAGGCGAAAGAGGAGTGGCCTGCGAAACTACAGGGCCTGTCGCTTAAAAATGTGGAAATTTCTCTGTACGACGGGAAAAAGAAACTTTACGGGGATTTTGGCGAGATGCTTTTTACCCACTACGGAGTGAGCGGCCCCCTTGTGCTCAGCGCCAGCGGCCATGTGGGAAGGACTCTAGAAAAGAAAGAGCTTGCCCTTTTCATTGACTTAAAGCCTGCTCTCGATGAGAAGGCGCTTGACAGGCGGGTCCTGCGGGATTTTGAGGAGGCGGGGAAGAAACAGTTTAAAAATGCGCTCCAGAAATTGTTTCCCTCAAAGCTGGTTCCGGTGATGGTGGAACTGAGCGGGATTGACCCGGAGAAACAAGCGAACATGATCACGCGGGAGGAGAGAGTTTCTTTTGTCCGTCTGATTAAGCGTCTTGGGCTGACAGTTTCCGGCCTTCGGGGATTTGACGAGGCGATCGTCACGAAAGGCGGGATAGACGTGAGAGGGATCGACCCGGCAACTATGGAGTCTAAGCTTGTAAAGGGAGTGTATTTTGTGGGAGAGGCTTTGGATCTTGATGCCCTGACAGGGGGATTCAACCTTCAGATAGCCTGGTCCACGGCGCACGCTGCCGGAAGCAGCATTGTATAGATGGAAATGATATTTTGAAAGGAGACAGATGTAAAATGGGATATAACGTAGCGATTGACGGGCCTGCGGGAGCAGGGAAAAGCACGGTTGCAAAGCTGGTCGCAAAAGAGAAAGGGTATATATATGTAGATACGGGCGCGCTTTACCGCGCTCTGGCGGTGTATTTCCTTGACCGGGGAATTAAGGCGGGAGAGACGGAGAAGATCATAGGGGCCTGCGAGAATGTGGAAGTTGCCATCCGGTATGAGGATGGGGCGCAGCAAGTATACTTGAACGGAAGAAATGTCACGCCGCGCCTTCGCACTGAGGAAGCGGGGAACATGGCGTCTAAGAGCTCTTCCATTCCCGAAGTGAGGGCAAAGCTCTTAGAGCTGCAGAGGGATCTGGCAAGAGAGCAGGACGTGGTCATGGACGGAAGAGATATCGGAACCTGCGTGCTTCCGGAAGCCGATGTGAAGGTGTACCTTACCGCCAGCGTTGAGACGCGCGCAAAGAGAAGGTTTGACGAACTTTCTGAGAAAGGCGTCTCCTGCAGCTTTGATGAGATTGCGAAAGATATTGCAGAGCGGGACCAGCGGGATATGACCCGTGAGACGGCGCCGCTTAGGCAGGCGGAGGACGCGCACCTGGTGGACAGCTCGGACATGACGATCGATGAGGTAGTGTCGGCAATCGCCGGCCTGTGCAGGTAGACGGCGCAGGGCTGTGAAGGCAAAGGCAGGCGAAAGGGTAAGGACGGTGAGGATATGAAGGTTGAGCTGGCGAAGACGGCAGGTTTCTGTTTCGGCGTAAGGCGGGCAGTAGATACCGTGTATGAGCAGACAGAAAAAGGAGAGGGCAGGAAGATCTATACTTATGGCCCCATCATCCACAACGATGAAGTGATAAAGGATATGGAAAAGCGGGGGGTAGAGGTTTTGAACAGCCCGAAGGAGCTTGAAGAGCTGGAGGAGGGAACGGTCATCATACGCTCCCACGGTGTGCCTGAAAGCGTCTGTAAACTTCTGGAAGAGAAGGGAATCCATTACGTGGATGCCACCTGTCCTTTTGTCAAAAAAATCCATAAGATCGTGCGGGAAGAAAGCCGAAAAGGCTCACACATCGTAATCATCGGAAACGGCTCCCACCCCGAAGTAGAGGGAATCCGGGGATGGGCGGGAGAGGCCGTGACAGTGGTTCAGAATGTTTCCCAGGCCAGCGATTTCCGGCTGGAAAATAAGGCGGGGAAAGTGTGTGTCGTAGCACAGACGACATTTAATTACAATAAATTTAAAGAATTAGTTGAAATTATTGAAAAAAAGGGTTATGATATAATTGTTTTAAATACGATTTGCAATGCTACGAAGGAAAGACAGGCGGAGGCCCGTGACATTGCATCCAGGGCGGGGGCGATGATCGTCATAGGAGACAGGAAAAGCTCCAACACCCAGAAGTTATTTGAAATATGCAGCGATGCGTGTGAGGATACGTACTACATACAGACACTTGACGATTTGGATATGAATCAATTAAGGTCCGTGGAAACAGTAGGTATTACAGCAGGGGCATCCACGCCCAATAAAATAATTGAGGAGGTTCAAAATAATGTCAGAGTTAACTTTTGAACAAATGTTAGAAGAATCTATTAAGACAATCAGAAACGGGGATGTAGTAGATGGTACTGTTATCGACGTTAAGCCGGACGAAATCATCATGAATATAGGTTACAAGGCAGACGGCATCATCATGAGAAACGAGTACACCAATGATTCCGGGGCAGACCTTACTACGATGGTTTCCGTGGGCGATACCATGGCCGTGAAAGTCCTGAAGGTGAATGACGGGGAAGGCCAGGTGCTTCTGACTTATAAGAGGCTTTTGGCTGAGAAAGGAAACGAGAGGTTAAAAGAGGCTTACGAGTCTCATGAAGTGCTGCGGGCGCCGGTTACGCAGATTCTTGGAGGCGGTCTGAGTGTAGTGATAGACGAGGCGAGGGTATTCATCCCGGCAAGCCTTGTTTCCGATAGTTATGAGAAGGATTTGAGCAAATATCAGGATCAGGAGATTGAATTCGTGATCAGCGAGTTCAATCCGAGAAGGAACCGCATCATCGGCGACAGAAGGCAGATTCTTGTAGCCGAGAGGGCAGAGAAACAGAGAGAGCTGTTTGCAAGGCTTGAGGTGGGCGACATCGTAGAAGGAACGGTTAAGAATGTGACGGATTTCGGTGCGTTTGTTGACCTTGGCGGCGTTGACGGGCTTCTCCACATTTCAGAGATGTCATGGGGACGCATTGAGAACCCGAAGAAAGTATTTAAAGTAGGCGAGACTTTGAGAGTGCTCATCAAAGATATCAACGAGACAAAAGTTGCTTTAAGCCTTAAATTCCCGGAGACGAATCCGTGGGCAAACGCATCGGAGGATTACGCAGTCGGAACTGTTGTGGAAGGAAAAGTAGCAAGGATGACAGACTTCGGAGCTTTCGTAGAGCTGGCTCCGGGCGTGGATGCACTGCTCCATGTTTCGCAGATTTCCAGGGCTCATGTAGATAAGCCGTCAGATGTGCTGTCAGTAGGCCAGTATATTGAGGCAAAGATTGTTGACCTGAATGAAACTGACAAGAAGATCAGTTTGAGTATGAAGGTTTTGGAGCCGGCAGGCGAGCAGATGCCGGCAGAAACAGAAAGTGTGGATGAGGTTGTTGAAGGAGCAGAAGAATAATTTTGATGCTGATTTAACATGTAAAGATAAAAGATAGAGGCTTTCAGGAGCCTCTATCTTTTATGTGTTAAAATTTCAACAAGATGTTTGCGGAAATATACAAAAAATTGTCTGCATTTTAGTAGAAAAAAAGGGCATTTTCTTGTATAGTATATTAAGAGTTTATTAAAGGAAGGAAGGAAAAAAGGGATGGCATTGTTAACGTTTAAGGGTGGTATCCACCCGGATGACGGCAAGAGCCTGGCGAAAGATAAGGCGATTGTCGAATTAAAACCGCAGGGTAACCTGGTTTATCTGGTTTCCCAGCATATCGGTGCGCCTGCCAGTCCGATTGTTGAAGTCGGCGAACGTGTGCTCAAGGGTCAGAAGATCGCAGAGGCCGGAGGCTTTGTATCAGCGCCGGTGTATGCATCCGTGTCCGGAACAGTAAAGGCGATCGAGCCGCACATGAATCCGACAGGAGCTACGATGAACAGCATCGTAGTGGAGAATGACGGCGAGTATGAGGAAGTCGCATACGCTCCGGTGAAACCCCTTGAGGAGATGACGAAGGAGGAGATCCTTAACGCGATCGGAGAGGCGGGAGTCGTAGGCATGGGCGGCGCGGGTTTCCCGACAAAGGTTAAGCTGTCGCCGAAGGAGCCGGATAAGATTGAGTATATCATTGCAAACTGTGCAGAGTGTGAGCCATATATAACCGCTGACTACCGGAGGATGATCGAGACTCCGGAGAAACTGGTTCAGGGGATGAAGATTGTACTTAAGTTATTTGACAATGCGAAGGGAATCTTCGGCGTGGAGGATAACAAGCCGGATTGTATCGCGAAACTTAAGGATCTTATTAAGGACGAGCCGCGCATGGAAGTTCTGGCTCTTAAGACGAAGTATCCGCAGGGCGGTGAGCGTCAGCTTATCTACGCGACCACAGGCAGGGCGATCAATTCTGCCATGCTTCCTGCGGACGCGGGATGCGTGGTGGACAACGTAGAGACGATGATTAATATTTACCGCGCAGTAGCGGAAGGGAAGCCTTCCATCGAGCGTGTTGTCACGGTGAGCGGGGATGCTGTGAATTCTCCGGGGAATTTCCTCGTGCCTTTCGGCATGAACCAGGCAGAGATCGTAGAGGCTGCGGGCGGATTTAAGTCTGAGCCGGAAAAGATGATCTCCGGCGGACCGATGATGGGATTTTCCATGTATACCCTTGACGTGCCGGTGACGAAGACTTCTTCCTCCATCCTGTGCCTTACCAAGGATGAGGTTGCAGCCAATGAGCCTACGGCGTGCATCAATTGCGGGCGCTGTGTGGATGCCTGCCCGAGCCGCCTGATTCCGTCAAGGCTTGCGGATTATGCAGAGCATCATGACGAGGCGCAGTTTACTGCCCATGAGGGATTAGAGTGTATGGAGTGCGGCTCCTGCAGCTTTGTGTGCCCGGCGAAGCGTCAGCTTAAGCAGGCGATTGGTTCCATGAGAAAGATTGCGTTGGCGAACCGGAAGAAAAAATAAGTAAAGAGAGGAAGAGGTGAATTAACGTGAGTGAGAACAAATTTAAAATGTCATCTTCACCACATATACGTTCCAAAGTTACCTCGAGCAATATCATGCTTATGGTTACCATTGCCCTTTTGCCGGCGTCGGCATTTGGCGTGTGGAACTTTGGACTCCCGGCTCTGGGGATGCTTATCACAACGACCCTGGCTGCCGTTCTTACAGAGTACATCTATGAAAAACTGATGCATAAAAAGATTACCGTCAATGATTTCAGCGCGGTTGTCACAGGACTTCTTTTAGGCCTGAATATGCCGCCGACAGCACCGCTGTGGATGGGCGCTCTCGGAAGCGTGTTCGGCATCTTAGTCGTAAAGCAGCTTTTCGGAGGACTGGGACAGAACTTTATGAACCCTGCCCTGGGCGCGAGATGTTTTCTTCTTATATCCTTTACGGGGCAGATGACTACATTTATCTACGACGGCGTGTCCGGCCCGACTCCTCTTGCCATGTTAAAGGAAGGGCGGGCGGTTGATTCCATGAGCATGCTGATGGGCCGCATCCCCGGAACCATCGGCGAGACAAGTGTCATCGCGATCATTATCGGTGCGATTTTCCTGATTCTGATGGGTGTTATCGACCTTCGGATCCCGGGTACATATATCGTTACGTTTGCAGTGTTTGTCGGCATCTTCGGGCAGTTTACCAATGCCCAGGCCGGACTTTTCGACCCGCAGTACATCACATCCCACCTTTGCGGCGGCGGTCTGATGCTTGGCGCGTGGTTTATGGCTACCGATTACGTGACATCGCCGATTACCAAGAAGGGCCAGTATGTGTACGGGGCGCTCTTAGGTATCCTTACCGGCCTGTTCCGTCTCTTCGGCGGCTCGGCGGAGGGTGTTTCCTATGCGATCATCATCAGTAACCTTTTAGTTCCGTTGATCGAGAGGGTTACTCTTCCAAAACCATTCGGTAAAGGAGGAGAGAAATAATGAGTAAAACAATGAAAAATACACTGGTTCTTACAATTATCACGCTGATTGCCGGGTTTGCGCTGGGGCTTGTCTACGAGATTACGAAAGACCCCATTGCCCAGGCTCATGACGCGGCGAAGAAAGAGGCGTGGCAGGCGGTATTCCCGGAGGCTGACCTTGATTCTTTCGAGCAGGTAGAGGTTGACCAGAAGGCTGCCGGGGAGGTAGTGAAGGGCCTCGGCGTGAATGCTACGATTGATGAAGTGTGCAAGGTGGGTGAGGACGGTTATGTCATCACCGCTACAGATAAGGAAGGCTATGGCGGCGACATCCGGGTTACGGTGGGCATCAAGGCTGACGGTACGGTAAACGGCGTGTCCATCCTGTCCATCAGTGAGACGGCGGGCCTTGGCATGAAGGCTACGGAGCCGGCCTTTTACGAGCAGTATCAGGGCAAGCAGGCGGAGAAGTTCTACGTGTCCAAGGACGGCGGGGACGGAGAGCCCATCGACGCTTTAAGCGGCGCCACCATTACATCAAGGGCGATGACCGGGGCTGTGAACGCGGCGCTTGGTTATTTCCAGAATGCGTTTTAGGAGGTAGTGAAGATGAATAATTGTACAGAACGTTTGTATAACGGTATTATAAAAGAAAATCCTACCTTCGTGCTGATGCTTGGCATGTGTCCGACCCTGGCGGTCACCACATCTGCCATCAACGGTCTTGGTATGGGACTTTCTACGACAGCCGTACTTGTGCTGTCAAACCTGATGATTTCCCTGCTGCGTAAAGTCATTCCGGATTCCCTTCGTATTCCGGCGTTTATCGTAGTTGTGGCATCTTTCGTGACGATGGTGCAGTTTTTGATGGAAGGCTTTGTTCCGAGTCTCTATGCGTCTCTCGGAATCTATATTCCGCTGATCGTTGTTAACTGTATCATCCTGGGCCGCGCGGAGAGCTATGCCTCTAAGAATCCTCCGCTGCCGTCTATCTTTGACGGAATCGGTATGGGACTTGGATTTACGGTAGGCCTTACGGCGATCGGCATCGTGCGTGAAGTCATCGGCGCGGGCAAAGCTTTTGGATTCCAGTTATTGCCGCTTGCCGATTCGTCTGCAGGCAAGGCGGGGTATGTTCCGGTAACTATCTTTATCCTGGCGCCAGGCGCGTTCCTTGTACTGGCAGGACTTACGGCTCTTCAGAACAAGGTGAAGAACAACGCGAAGAAGAAGGGCAAGAAGGTTACGGAAACCGTGGGTTGCGGCGAGGGCTGCGCGTCCTGCACCAACAGTGCATGCGGCGGCAAGATATTCCCTACAGGAAATGAGAAAGAATAGGAGGAGTACATAGATGGGAGAATTATTGATCATAGCAATTGGCTCTGCACTTGTAAATAACGTTGTACTCAGCCAGTTCCTCGGAATCTGTCCTTTCCTTGGAGTTTCCAAGAAGGTTGAGACTGCTGCCGGCATGGGCGGCGCCGTCGTATTCGTTATTACGATCGCGTCTTTCGTGTCAGGTGTTGTATATAAGTTCATATTGGCAAATAAGGCGATCTTAGGCGGAAAGCTTGTCTACTTACAGACGATTGTATTTATCCTTGTTATCGCCTGCCTGGTTCAGTTCGTGGAGATGTTCCTTAAGAAGTCCATGCCTGCGCTCTATCAGTCATTGGGAGTATACCTTCCTCTGATCACTACAAACTGCGCGGTGCTTGGCGTGGCTCTCACGAACGTGCAGAAGGAGTATTCTCTGTTAAGCGGAGTAGTGAACGGTATCGGAACGTCCGTGGGATTTCTGATTGCTATCGTGATCCTTGCCGGTATCCGCGAGAAGATGGAGTATAATGACATTTCCGAGTCCTTTCAGGGAACGCCGATCGTGCTGATCACTGCAGCGCTTATGGCAATCGCGTTCTTTGGATTCTCGGGACTGATATAGGAAGGAGCAGAGACGATGAGTGTAACAGGTATTTTAATTGCCGCCTTAGTTGTAGGCGGAACCGGCTTATTCATTGGTGTGTTCCTTGGATTTGCCGGCACGAAATTTGCGGTAGAAGTAGATGAGAGGGAGGAGGCCATCGCAGGCGTCCTTCCGGGAAATAACTGCGGCGGCTGCGGCTACGCGGGATGCTCCGGCCTTGCTGCTGCCATCGTAAAAGGCGAGGCTGAGATCGGCGCATGTCCGGTGGGCGGCGCTCCCGTTGCGGCAGAGATTGGCAAGATCATGGGGCAGGAGGCAGGAGAGCAGGTGCGAAAGACAGCGTTTGTCAAATGCGGCGGAACCTGCGAGAAGGCGAAACAGGATTACGAGTACCACGGCCTTGGCGACTGTATCATGGTGAACATGATGCAGAGCGGCGGCCCGAAGTCCTGTAATTACGGTTGTCTCGGAGAGGGAACCTGCGTGAAGGCATGTCCTTTTGATGCGATCCATATCGTGGACGGCATCGCGGTTGTCGATAAAGAGGCGTGTAAGGCCTGCGGCAAATGTGTGGCTGTATGTCCGAAGCACTTGATCGAACTTGTGCCCTATGACCAGAAACATCTGGTGCGGTGCAGCTCCAGAGATAAGGGCAAGGATGTGATGAAGGCTTGTTCCGTGGGATGCATCGGCTGTAAGATGTGCGAGAAGGCATGTGAGTTCGACGCAGTGAAGGTGACGGATAATATCGCGCGTATCGACCCAGAGAAATGTACGAACTGCGGCGCATGTGCCGCGAAATGCCCGAAGAAGGTAATTTCTTAGATTTACAGGGCGGTATGGTAATGAGCTTAAAAGACAGAATTGCAGATGGGTTACGATTATTGTACTGTGATATAAGGTCAGCAAAATGGGCGGTTATGTTTATAATCGCCTATTTTGTATTGCTGAAAAAGATATTTAAAAGCCTTTGTCCTATGGTGTTCCTTACCGGGTTCCCGTGTCCGGGGTGCGGCCTTACCCGGGCGGGCATTCATGTGCTGCGCTTTGAATTTGCCGCGGCGTGGCAGATCCATCCTTTTATATTTGCCGTGATTGGGCTGGCGGCGGTATTTGCTGCTGAGAGGTATTTTCTTAAAAGAGAGGAGATGAGAGTTACGATGTGGTGTGCTGTCATGGTCATTGTAAGCCTGATACTCTTTTACATATACCGCATGGTGCTTTTATTCCCCAACGTGCCTCCGATGACTTACTATAGGCATAACTTGCTGCGTAATTTATTGGGAGGCTTTCCGTTTTAAAAAGTGTTTAAAAAACTTTGGCATATAATGGTATTATAAGGTTGAAATACAGTGGGAAAGGCTGTATAATTAAATTATTAAAATTATATTAAAAAAGGAGGAAAAAAGTGTGAAAAAAGAATGTGGAAGAAAAAAGAGGATCGTATCCATCGTGATGGCAGTGGCTCTGGTAATATCGGTATTTGCTCCGGCTGCGACGGTTAAGGCGGCGGGCACGCCGAGCGTGTACAAAAAACAGACGTCGGTGATAGAGCAAAAGAGTAAAACGGACTGGATATGGATTGAAAATTTCCCTACAGGGGCACAGGTCACGAACTTAAAGTCCAGCAACACGAAAGTGCTGAAAGCATCGTGGAATTCAAATGATGGGGACTTAGTTATGCTCAGATTAAGGAAAGCGGGAAAAGCGGTTGTTTCTTTTAACGTTGTTTATAATGGGCAAACTACTTCACTTAAGAGCACGATCACTGTTAAGAAGTATCAGAGGCCTTGCGCTACTTTCAAGGTTGGGAGCAAGAATTATGCGTCAAAATTTAAAAAGAACTCTTATTATGTGACATCTCACAAGAAAACACCTAAGAATAAGGTTACCGTAAAGGCGGCAAAGGGGTGGAAACTTGCCGGGATATGGTATTCAAAGCTTGACGGAACCAATGATAAGAGGATTAAGAATAATAGCCGTGTCAGATTTTCTGCGAAAAAAGGGCAGGAAGTAATGGTTTACGCAGGATTCATAAATAAGAAGACGAAAGAATACCAGACGGTAATATTAGTATCCAAACGCAAAAAATAATCTTCCGTAAAGGCCTGAACCGCCGTTTCATGGGAAACGGCGGTTTTTATATGTTATGCCATCTGATTTCCCTTGCCAGAACAGGGCATGGTATGATAAAATATTAACAGTATTTTAAGGAGGAGATAGCGATGGATAACAATTTTGACAATATGCCGGAAGAAAACGGACTGGAAGATTCTAAGCCTGTATATACAGATCCGAATGCAGATGTAAAGGAAGAGGCAGAAGAGCCGGTCCAGACAGTGTACGGCTACACGCAGGGAAGTGCGCCGGACACGCAGAAATACGCGCAGGATACTTATGCGGGCTATCGGCAGGGCACCCCGGTTCAGAGCGGCCAGAGCAATCCGTACAAGTACCAAAGCGTTAATAATTATCAGCCTCAGAACAACCAGTATACGAGCGGTCAATATCAGGATAACCTGAGTTATAATACAGGAAATAACCTGGGATACAATCAGAACAATTATGAGAATATGGATACGAGCCCGATGACTATGGGAGAATGGCTGCTCACGATCCTTGCGGCTATGATTCCGTGCGCGGGGATTATTCTGTATCTTGTATGGGCATTCAGCAAGACGGGGAATGTCAACAGGAGGAATTTCTGCCGCGCCCAGCTGATCGTCATGGCATTTGTCTTTGTATTATATATAGTTATGTTTGTCGTGCTAGGTGTGTCATATATGAGTTTGTAGCCAATTGCCCAGGGCGTTTTAAAGGCAGCTGGTAATGAAAAACCCTGTATAAAGCATTGAATCCCGGCCGGGATGCATCTGTTTCTGTAAAGTCTTACGGAGACGTGTGCGCCGCGCCGGGATTGTTGCGTATGCAGAGGACTGGCTTATTTCATAAAATTTTCTGAATAGTGTATCTCATTGTCGTCGGTAATGAAGACAGCGTCTACATTGTCCAGAAGATTTACCAGCTTAAGCCCTTCCTCGAACCCCAGGAGGAAACAGGTGGTGCTCAGCGCGTCGGCGGTGAGGGAAGAGTCGGTGATGATAGTCACGCTTGACAGAGTATTCTCACATGGGTAGCCGGTGGCGGGGTTCAGCACATGGTGGTAAAGTTTTCCGTCTTTTTTGAAATAACGCTGGTAGGTGCCGGTCGTGACGACTGACTTATCGGCAACCTTGATGGAAGTGATGGGCTTCCCGCTCTCGTCAAAAGGACGCTGTATGCCGATGTTGTATTTAGAACCGTCAGTTTTTGTGCCGAGTGTGAGCACATTTCCCCCAAGGTTTATGACGGCGTGTTTTACCTCGTTTTTTACAAGATATTCTTTCAGCCGGTCGGCAATATACCCTTTGGCGATAGCCCCCACATCAAGCTTTGTCTTGGGATCTGTGAGCTTGACGCGGTTATCCTGGATCATAATATTGTGGTAGCTCACATGCTTTTTCGCGGAGCGTACTTTCTTTTTGGACGGAACGGAGGGCTGTTCGGCATGAAAATCCCAGAGATCCGACACGGAGCCGATGGTGATGTCAAAAATGCCGTAGGACAGCTCGCTGTAGTAGATCCCTTTTTCCAGGAGGGTGACCGTGTCCTCGGACACCTCCACAAATTTGCCTTTTGCGCTGTTAATGCGGGAGATGTCGCTCTCTTCGTTGGATTTTGAGAACTTTGCATCGTAATCTTTACAAAGCCTTTCACAGCCCTTTATGACGCTCTCGTCCACGGGGTCAAGGATCTGGACGCTTATGACTGTATCGAACAGCGTATCGGTATATGTCAAGTCTTTTTTTGACAATGGCTTTTCGCAGCCGCATAAGATTAGGGATGCAATGGCTGCCAGAGCAATAATTTTTTTCATTTTCATATAACACCTCGCAAAATCATATACACCAGTATGGGATGTTCCTTGTACAAACTGTATGCCGGACTGGATTTTTTTATTATAACAATGAAAAAGAAGATATGCAATCGAACATGTGGTTGCGAAACGGAACATGTTGTGCTAGAATAATGCTAGCGCGGTAAATAAAAGAGAACTTGTTATTTGCCGTGACAGAGAGGGTGTGTAAATTATGAAGTTTAATTTGCAGGAGCTGCAGAAAAGAGACTGGGTGCTGATAGCGGTTATTATCTGCGTGACGGCGCTTGCTCTTTTCCTGCATGAATACATAGGAGGAAAAGGCGCGGGGTGCGCGACTGTCAAGGTGAAGGGCGAGATAGAGGGAGTGTACAGCCTGGCAAAAGACCAGTCTATCGAGATTAACGGAGGAACGAATGTCCTGAAGATACGGAACGGGAGCGCGGATATGACAGAGGCAGACTGCCCGGACAAATTGTGCGTGAACCAGAAAGCCATATCAAAGAACGGGGAGAGCATCATCTGCCTGCCGAACAAGGTAGTGGTGACCATCGAGAGCAGCGAGGACAGCGTCTTTGACGCAGTAGCGCAGTGATGCGGGGAGGAACATAAGTTGAAGGGCAGGATTGCTTATTTTGGGGTATTTACGGCGCTGGCGCTGATCTTTAGCTATGTGGAGACGCTGATTCCCATATCGTTTGGAACGCCGGGGGTAAAGCTCGGGCTCGCCAACCTGATCATCGTGATTGCCCTGTACAGGCTGAAACTGAAGGAGGCGTATCTTTTGTCCGTGACAAGGGTTCTTTTGTCCGGGTTTCTCTTTGGGAATTACTTTAGCATTGCCTACAGCATAGCAGGCGGGATTGTGAGCCTGTCCGTGATGGCCCTTCTGAAGAAATGGGGAGGTTTCAGCGTCGCGGGGATCAGCATAGCAGGCGGAGTCAGCCACAATATAGGGCAGCTTTTCGTGGCGATGCTTGTTGTGGAGACTTACCAGGTCACCTATTACCTGCCGGTGCTTCTCATGGCGGGATTGCTTACTGGCGCACTGATTGGCGTAGTTTCCGGGGAGACGTTAAAGCGTCTGCCGGATTTTAAATTTTAGGAGGAGCTATGATTCAGTTTATAAGAGGAACGCTTGCCTCGCTAGAGGAGGACAGGGTTCTTGTGGATGTCAATGGAGTCGGGTACGGGATTTTCATGTCCGTGCAGGCCATGAGCATGATGCCCGGAACGGGAACGGAAGTGAAGATACATACTTATCTGAATGTAAAAGAGGACGCCATGCAGCTGTTCGGGTTTCTGACAAAAGAAGACCTTAAGATATTCAAGCTGCTTATCAAGGTCAGCGGAGTCGGGCCGAAGGGAGCTCAGGCGGTGCTTTCCGCGCTTTCGCCGGATGACCTTCGCTTTGCGGTGCTTTCCGGCGACGTGAAAGCCATATCTGCGGCACCCGGAATAGGAAAACGGACGGCGGAAAAGATCATACTGGAGCTTAAGGATAAGATGAATATTGAAGAGACGCTTGAACGGGCTGCGGAACCGGGAGTTTCTCCCGGCATAGAAACCGGGGCTGCAGGCAGCGTCCAGAGCGAGGCAGTCCAGGCGCTTGTGGCGCTGGGCTACGGCAGCACAGAGGCCTTAAGGGCGGTAAAACAGGCGGACGCAGGAGAAGGAGCCGACGTTGAGGCGGTGCTGAAACAGGCGCTTAAAAATCTGCTTTAGAATGGGAGCGTAAGGGGAATATATGGGAAGAAGGATCATAACGTCAGAAAACCTTGAGGAAGACCTTAAGATAGAGAACCATCTCCGCCCGCAGATGCTTGAGGATTATATCGGACAGGAGAAGACAAAAAAAACACTGAAAATCTACATCGAGGCGGCGAAGGAGAGGAAAGAGCCGCTTGACCACGTGCTTTTTTACGGGCCGCCCGGTCTTGGGAAGACCACTTTGGCAGGTATTATTGCCAACGAGATGGGAGTGAACATTAAGATCACCTCCGGGCCTGCCATTGAGAAACCGGGTGAGATGGCGGCGATACTGAACAACCTCCAGGAGGGAGACGTGCTTTTTGTGGACGAGATTCACAGGCTGAACCGCCAGGTTGAGGAAGTGCTGTATCCGGCCATGGAGGACTATGCCATTGACATTATGATCGGAAAAGGAGCCACCGCCCGCTCGATCCGCCTTGACCTGCCGAAATTCACGCTGGTGGGGGCGACCACGAGGGCAGGGATGCTTACGGCGCCGCTGCGGGATCGTTTCGGGGTGGTGAACCGGCTGGAATTTTACACGGTTGACGAGCTGCGGACGATCGTGGAGCGCTCTGCAAAGGTGCTGGAAGTGGAGATTGACGCGGACGGGGCGCATGCGCTGGCAAGGCGCTCAAGAGGCACTCCCAGGCTTGCCAACAGGCTGCTTAAGCGGGTGCGGGATTTTGCACAGGTAAAGTACGACGGGCACATCACCAGGGAGGTTGCGGATTATGCCCTGGACATCCTTGACGTGGACAAGGAGGGCTTAGACCAGACGGACCGGGATCTTCTGGCCGCGATGATAGAAAAGTTCCAGGGAGGGCCTGTGGGGCTTGACACGCTTGCGGCATCAGTCGGGGAGGACGCGGGAACGATTGAGGACGTTTACGAGCCGTATCTTTTAAAAAACGGCTTTATCCAGCGGACTCCGAGAGGGAGGGTCGTCACGGAAAAATCCTATGTGCATCTGGGGCTTTTGCCCAAATAATGCATTTTTAATGTATTCTTAACAAAATAACAGGAAATTGGTAAAAAAGAGTTGGTTTTTGGTCGAGTTTAGTTTATAATGTAGGCAGATATTTGAAAAGGATTGCATTTCAGGGGAGGCTTTTATGGCATCATCAAAGAATTTTACAGAGGTATTAATCGGCGGAAAGGTGTTTAATCTTGGTGGCTTTGAGAGCGAGGAGTATTTGCAGAAGGTATCAACATATTTGAACCATAAGATTGACGAGTGCAGCAGTAATGACAGCTATCGGAAACAGAGCGCGGACACGAGGAGCGTCCTGCTTGCCCTCAACATTGCAGATGACTATTTTAAAGCGAAGAAGCAGGGAAGTTCCCTGGAGTCGGATATTGAGGCGAAAGACAAAGAGATGTACGATCTGAAACATGACCTGATATCTGTACAGATTAAGCTTGAGAATGCGGAGAAGGCCATGGACAAGCTGAAAGAAGAAAACAAGGATCTCCAGATGAAGATTGTCAAGCTGGAAACCGAGATTAAAAATAAGCGTAAATAAAGGCTGTCGGCTGACAGTCTTTTTTACTCTGTAAAAGAAAAGGAAATGTTGGGATTATGAATAAATTGACTGAGATCCTTGCGCCGGCAGGCTCGAAGGAAAGCCTTGCCGCCGCGGTAAATGCGGGTGCGGATGCGGTGTATGTAGGCGGGAACAGCTTTGGGGCCAGAGCCTACGCTGAAAATTTTACAGAAGAAGAGCTGCTTTCTGCCATAGATTACGTTCATCTCCATGGCAGGAAGATCTATCTTACCATCAACACGCTCTTGAAAGAAGGAGAGATGCCGCTTCTATATGATTATCTGGCGCCTTTTTATGAGAGGGGGCTGGACGCGGTTATCGTGCAGGACGTGGGCGTAATGGATTTTGTGCGTGACGTTTTTACGGAGCTTCCGATACATGTCAGCACCCAGGCCACGGTTACGGGAGCCTGGGGCGCGGAATTCTTTAAAGAGCGGGGGGTATCGCGCATCATCCCGGCAAGGGAGCTTTCGCTGGAGGAGATCCGCAAGATCAAAGATGCCAGCGGGCTGGAGATTGAGTGTTTTGTGCACGGGGCGCTCTGTTACGGCTATTCCGGGCAGTGCCTTTTAAGCAGCCTTATCGGCGGCAGGAGCGGGAACAGGGGGCAGTGCGCCCAGCCCTGCAGGCTGCCCTACTCGGCGGCGGGAGGAAAGTACCGGGATATTATGAGCCTGAAGGATCTTTGCGCCATAGACCTGATTCCGGATCTTCTGGATGCGGGAGTTGATTCTTTTAAGATTGAGGGGCGGATGAAACAGCCGGACTATGTATATACGGCGGTCAGGCTCTACCGGAAATACCTGGATCTGTGCCGGGAGGCCGGGAAAGAGAATTACAGGGTATTAAAGAGCGACCGCGAGGCGCTTCAGGGAATCTATAGAAGGCGGGGTTATACGGACGGCTATTTTAAGCGCCATAACGGGCGGGAGATGATCTCTTTTCAGAGGCCGGAGGAAATGACCGAAAGGCAGGAGCCGCTGCCGGAAATGAATTTGAAAGAAAAAATTAATGGGAAATTAATACTTTCTAAGGGAGAACATGCTAAACTATATATTGAGTCGGGCGGCGTTTCTGTATCGGCCAGCGGAGGAGAAGTGCAGGAATCCATCCGTTCCCCTCTGGATGAAGGACGCGTCAGGAAACAGATGAAAAAGACGGGGAATACGGAATTTGCGTTTGACTGTCTGGAGATTTTGATGCAGGATGACATATTTCTTCCTATGCAGGCCTTGAACGAGCTCAGAAGAGAGGGTATCCTTAAGCTTACGGAGGCGAAGCTTGCACCGCATCGCAGAGAGATTCCGGACAGGCGGGAGGCCGGACGGGCAGAGGACGGCGTAAAAGAGCGCCTCCCGGACAGGAAACCGGAGCTGTCCGTGCTTGTCTCAGAGGAACGGCAGCTTGAGAAGGTTCTTGGAGACCGCAGGGTGGGTACCGTTTACATTGAGTCAGAGCTTGCGCTTAAGGCCATGGCAGAGAGTCGGCAGGCAGGGCAGAAGTGTTTCCTGGCAATGCCTTATATCTTCCGGGAATCTGCCGTGAGGATGTATGAGAAGCTTTATCGCTGGATCCTGGACGTCTTTGACGGGGTGCTGGCAAGGAACTGGGAGACGCTCCAGTGGCTTAAGGAAAAAGAGTATCCCGGGGAAATCCGGGGAGACTATAACTTGTACGCCTATAACAGGCGCAGCCAGAGCGTGTTAAAAGATGCCGGGATTGCCCGTCTTACGGCTCCGGTGGAATTAAATTACTGGGAGCTTTCAGAGCTTGGGATACGGTCCGGGAGCCTTATCGTGTATGGAAGGCAGCCGGTCATGATATCGGCGGGATGCATTAAGAAAAGTATGGGCGCCTGCGGAAGGAAGGATGGGGAAACTGTCCTGACAGACCGGAAACGGAATGAATTTATCGTAAAGAACCATTGCAGCTATTGCTATAATGTGATGTATAACTGCCGGCCGCTCCTGCTGCACGGGCGCCGGGAGGAAGTAAAAAGGCTCGGCCCGGCGGAGGTTCGGATTGATTTCCTGAACGAGACGAAGGAAGAGGCAGAGCGGATCCTTGGCTTGTGCGGGGGCTGCTTTTTGGGGGAGACTGCGGTGGAGGTGCCGGACATTCCCTATACCAACGGACATTTTAAGCGAGGGGTGAAGTAGGTGAAGGATTGGTAACGATTATCATACAATTATCAAAATATCTGATGATACTGCTGATCACAGCGTATACTTTTTTGTGTTTCAGCATTTTTGGGTATCAGGACCCGGATCGGAAAGCGCGGATGCTTAGGAGGCAGACGGCGCTGATGTTCCTGGTGCATGTCCTGGCGTTTGTGTCCATGTACCTTGCCACGGACGACATTAAGATGCTTGCGTTTTATCTGATGCAGGTATCTTTGTTTGCGGCCATTATTTTGCTGTATACGATTATTTACCCGAAAGTGTCAAGGCTTGTGGTGAATAATATGTGCATGCTGCTTTGCATCGGCATGATCATGCTCACAAGGCTCGACTATGCAAGCGCGGTGAAACAGTTTGCCATCGCTACGGCAGCCGTCGCCATGAGCCTGGCGGTCCCGGTCATTATCAGGAAGTTCAAGCTCCTGTCTGAGTGGAGGCTTTTCTATGCCGCGGCGGGGCTTGTGTCTCTGGCGGTGGTAATTGTCATGGGCCGGGTCACTGGAGGAGCGATGCTGGGCTTTAAGATCGGCGGGGAGAACGGGATCAGCATCCAGCCTTCGGAGCTTGTGAAGATTATCTTTGTATTTTTTGTGGCGTCCAGTTTCAAGCTGTCGCTGGAGTTTAAAGATATCGTGATCACAACCGCCATTGCGGCGTTTCACGTATTGATACTGGTAGTGTCGAAAGATCTGGGCGCGGCCCTTATAATATTTGTGGTATATCTGGTCATGCTTTACGTGGCCACAAGGCAGCCCCTCTACATTCTGGCGGGGCTTGGGGCAGGCAGCGCGGCATCCGTGGTGGCATATCATCTGTTTAACCATGTGCGTGTGCGCGTGGTGGCGTGGAAGGATCCCCTGGCAGCTTACGACAACGGGGGATACCAGGTCGTCCAGTTTCTGTTTGCCATCGGAAACGGAGGGTGGTTTGGCATGGGGCTTTTCCAGGGAGCGCCGGAGACGATACCAGTCGCCACGTCAGACGGGATCTTTGCGGCGATCTCCGAGGAGATGGGCCTGCTCTTTGCCCTGTGCATGATCCTGATCTGTCTGAGCTGCTATGTGATGTTCCTGAATATTGCCATGCAGCTTCGGAGCATGTTTTATAAACTGGTTGCCCTTGGGCTTGGAACCTGTTATATTTTCCAGGTGTTCCTTACTATCGGCGGGGAGACGAAATTCATCCCGCTTACAGGCGTGACGGTTCCCCTTGTGAGCTACGGGGGGAGTTCCCTGATCAGCACGGTGATCATGTTTGCCATTATCCAAGGGCTTTATATTTTAAGGGAAGACGAGGAGGAAGCGATTGAAAGAAAGAGGCAGGAGAAGCTACGAGCAGAGAGAGGCGGCAAAGAGGCAGGAGCGAAGAGAAGAAAGGCGGCAGATGTCTGGGAGGGAGAGAAAGGCGGCAAAGCGCGAAGACCGGAACCAGGCAAAAAAAGAGCGCGCCCGCAACAAAGAGTTCGCTAGGGTCACCTATATATTTGTAACGCTGTTTCTTGTGATGATGGGCTATATCGTGTATTTTCATCTGATGCGGAGCGACGAGTTTGTCCGCAGCCCCTATAACCAGCGCCAGGATTCGCTGGCGGAGCGCATTGTGCGGGGGAAGATTTTGGACCGCAGCGGCAAAGTGCTGGCGCAGACGAAGACAGGGGAGAATGGGAAAGAGTACCGGGATTACCCTTACGGGGATATGTTCGCCCATGTGGTGGGCTACACGGCAAGGGGGAAGACCGGCATAGAGGCGGTGGAAAATTCTGCATTGCTTACATCCAATGCATTTTTCCTTGAAAAGATACAGACGGAGTTTAAAGACCAGAAAAATATCGGCGACAATGTGGTGACGACACTGGATGTGAAGATCCAGGAGGCGGCTTATGATGCGCTTGGAAGCTCTAAGGGGGCGGTTGTCGCCATAGAGCCGAGCACGGGAAAGATACTGGCAATGGTGTCAAAGCCGGACTTTGACCCGAATACAGTGTCCGAAGAGTGGGAAGACTTAAGCAGCAATGACGACGGTGTGCTGGTAAACCGCGCCACTCAGGGCCAGTATGCGCCGGGCTCTACCTTTAAGCTGGTGACAGCTCTTGAATATATGCGGGAGGACAAAAGCTTTTCGGATTATTCTTATAAGTGCAGGGGAGAGATAAAGGCAGGCAGCAATACGATACACTGCTATGGGGGGAAAGTCCACGGAGGCGTGGATTTAAGAGACAGCCTGGCATATTCCTGCAATACGTCTTTCTGCAATATCGGAAGCGGGCTCAAGGTGGAGAGTTTCCGGAAGACGACAAAGGAGCTGCTGTTTGATTCCAGCCTGCCGTCTGACATTCCATATAAAAAGAGCAGCTTTGCCCTCAGGAAGGATGCCGGGCCGGCAGAGAAGATGATGACTGCCATGGGCCAGGGGCAGACGCAGGTAAGCCCGTACCATATGGCGCTTATCACTTCTGCCATAGCAAACAGCGGAACGCTGATGCGGCCTTACCTGGTGGATTCCGTGACCAGCCATTCCGGAACCATCGTCAGCAAGAACAGGCCGGACAAGTATGCGGAGCTATTAAGCGCTAAGGAGGCGGTCCAGCTGAAAAACTATATGGAGAGCGTTACGGACTACGGAACCGCATCTGTGCTTGGAAAGGCGGGCTATACCTCCGCGGGCAAGACCGGAACGGCAGAGTACAGTTCGGATAAGGAGAAGGATCATTCCTGGTTTGTGGGCATGGCAAATGTGGACAACCCGGACATTGTGGTGAGCGTAGTGATCGAGTCTGCGGACGGAACGGCAAAAGCAGTAAATGTTGCAAAAAAAGTTTTTGACGCTTATTATTAAGGCAGGGGAAGATGTTTGGATGAAATATTATAAACATTTGTATATAGGGGAAAGCTTAAGAAAGAAAAAGAAGAAAGTCCTTGCCAGGCTGGAAAAGCGAAAATTTATGCCGGGGATCTACCTGATTGTGCTCTGCGGGCCAGGGCGCAATCAGCTGGAAATATTTAATGTAAGCCAGCTTTTGCAGAAAGGCTATCCGGAAAGGGACTATTTTGTCGTCGGGATCGCAAAAGGATTTGACGAGTCGGCAGAAATACTGGAAGAAATTGCAAAGAGCGTGTATAATGAGACAAGAGGGGCAGACATCCGTTCCTATATTTTGAACAAAGAACAGGAAGGCTAAGATGCTACATATATTGTTGTTAATCTTGAAAATCATAGGAATCATATTAGCGGTGATACTGGGCATACTTGTATTGCTGATTTGCATTGTGGTTTTTGCGCCGGTGCGGTATGAGGTAAAGGCAGGATGTACAGGAAACCTTGACGACATAAAGGTAAAGGCGAGAGCCTCGTGGCTGTTCCGGCTTGTGAGGGCAGATGTCTCCTATAAAGAGAAAAGGCTTAAATGGCGCGTCTGCATCGCGTGGAAAAAATTCCTGGGAGGAGCCGATTACGGAGGGAAGGATACGGAAAAACCCGGCATGGACGGGAACAGCGCGGCAGACATGGATGAAATAATGATTTCTGTTAAGGAGGATGATAAAGATGAAGAACAGGATGATGAAGTTAAGAAAGCTGCAGAAAATGAGGAAGATGAGAAAGGCGGTTCGGAAACTGAGGAAAAATCCGGCGAAATTGAGGAAGGCCGTGAAGAAACTGAAGAAAGCCTGGAAAAAGAAACTGAGCCTGAAAAAGAAACTGAACCTGAAAAAGAGAGTGGATTCCATGAAGAAGCCGGAGATAAGGGCGATCATGAAAATCAAGGGCTATACGAAAAGATAAAAGGTGCATATTGCAAGATAAAATGTACAATTCGGAAAATCTGTGATAAAATAAAAGAGTTATTGGAAAAAAAGAACAGAATCCTGGAGTTTGTGCAGGATGAAACGCACAGGGGAGCCTTTTCTAAATTAAAAAAAGAAACGGGCAGGCTTATCAGGAGGCTGAAACCTAAAAGGCTGGAAGGAAAGGCAGTATTTGGCTTTGAGGATCCGTCCGTGACAGGAAGAGTGCTTGCGGCAATCGCACCTTTTTATCCGTTTTACCTGGAGGGAATTTCGCTGCAGCCGGATTTTGAGAGAAAGATCCTTAAGGGAAAGCTTTATGCGAAAGGGCGCGTCCGCTTTTTATATTTTCTGCATTTAGCGTGGAACCTTTTCTGGAACAGGAATGTCCGCAGGACGTATAAGGATATCAGGAATTTTGAAATATAAAGCAGGAGGAATTGACTATGGCAGACAATAATTTTAAGGGAGCAGTTGAGGCACTGTTTAGCGGCGTGGACGGCATGATCTCGTCAAAGACTGTTGTGGGGGATGCAATCCACATCGGCGATACGATTATCCTGCCGTTGGTTGACGTTTCCTTCGGACTTGGCGCCGGGGCGTTCAGCAGCGATAAGAAAGAACAGGGCGGGGGAGGCATAGGCGGAAAGATTACCCCCTGCGCGGTGCTCGTTATCCAGAACGGAAAAACAAAGCTGGTGAATATTAAGAATCAGGATACAATCACGAAGATCCTTGACATGGTTCCTGATGTGATCGACAAGTTTACAGGGGAAAAAGAAGAGGAGATGACGGAGCAGGAAGTGGCGGACATTCTTGAGTCGGGCGATATGGGCGATATAGAATTTTAAGAATGTTTCCGGGGGCTGCTGCATAGGATGAACAAAAGGGGAACGGGTGCATGATATTATGAAACGTGTCATCGGGTTTGCCCTGTTCTGGGTGGCCGTAGGACTGATCCTGTCGCTGATCCTGCCGAACACTTTCGTGGAAGTGATCAGCATCATACTGTGCATATTGGCAGGTTACAATTTGTTTTGCTATTGAGTGGTAAATTGTGAATTTATACTTGCATTATTCGAGCTTATGTGCTAATATATCTAGTGTTGCGAGTTCGTGTTTCGGACTTATTATGAGCGTTAGGAGGTGCAGTCATGGCAAAATGTGCTATTTGCGAAAAGGGTGCTCACTTTGGAAATAACGTAAGCCACTCTAATAGAAAAACACCAAAGATGTGGAAGGCAAATGTAAAGTCAGTTCGTGTAAAGACGGAGGGCGGCGGAACAAAGAAGATGTATGTATGTACTTCTTGTTTGAGGTCCGGCAAAGTTGAGCGTGCGTAAGAAAGAACGGATGGAAGGTCAGGTTCTGCGGAATCTGATCTTTTTTTAGCCCTTTTTTCGCAGAACTGATTGTAAAAGCATGGAAAACAGAGTATAATACATTTATTATTTCGGCTATTAGAAACGGAGGTTTAGGATATGAAAGGATGCATGAATACAGATCTTGGCATTATTACGATTGACCCGGAAGTTATCGCAAAGTATGCGGGCGCGGTTGCGGTGGAGTGTTTTGGGATTGTGGGCATGGCTGCGGTGAATATGAAGGACGGTCTGGTTCATCTGCTGAAAAAGGAGAGCCTGACCAGGGGGATACAGGTATCCGTTTCAGAAGAAAATCACATTGCGCTTGATTTTCACATTATCGTTTCTTACGGCGTGAGCATTTCTGCGGTTACGGATAACTTGATCAGCAATGTGAAGTACAGGGTGGAAGAATTTTCCGGCATGCCGGTGGATAAGATCAATATCTTTATAGAAGGCGTAAGGGTCATCGACTAAGCTAAGGAGGAACGTAAAAAGTGGCTACAAAATCTATGAACGTGGATATGCTTGCAAAGATGTTTTTGGCAGGTGCACAGAATATTGAGGCGAAAAAAGAATATATCAACGAGCTGAATGTTTTTCCGGTGCCGGACGGCGATACCGGAACGAATATGTCGCTCACGATTATGGCTGCGGCAAAAGAAGTGGCGGCTCTTGATAAACCGACAATGAAAGATCTGGCAAAGGCTATTTCGTCCGGCTCCCTCCGGGGCGCCAGGGGAAACTCAGGAGTTATCCTCTCCCAGCTGCTCCGGGGGTTCACAAAGGCGATCCGTGAGGAGGAAGAGATTGACGTCCAGGGACTTGCGGCTGCATGCAGCAGGGCGAGGGAGACGGCTTACAAGGCGGTCATGAAACCGAAGGAGGGCACGATCCTTACCGTTGCCAGCGGGATTTCCGAGAAGGCTGCACAGATGGCTCAGGAGACGGATGATCTGGAAGTCTTCATTCCGGCTGTGATTGAGTACGCCGAGGAAGTGCTTAAAAAGACGCCGGAGATGCTGCCGGTACTCAAGGAAGCTGGGGTGGTGGATTCCGGCGGACAGGGCCTTTTGGAAGTCATAAAGGGCGCATATGACGCGTTCCTCGGAAAAGAGATCCGGTATTCCGAGATTGCCCCGACAAGCTCCGGGGTTTCTGTGAAAACAGCGCCTGGTGACGAGGCGGATATAAAGTTCGGATATTGTACGGAGTTCATCATCCTTACCGAGAAAGAGTTTACGGATAAGGATGAGCATGAGTTTAAGGAATACCTGTCTTCTATCGGTGATTCCATCGTGTGTGTCGCAGACGATGATGTGGTGAAGATACATGTGCATACGAACGACCCGGGTCTTGCCATACAGAAAGCGCTTGGATTCGGGCAGCTTTCACATATGAAGATAGACAATATGCGCGAGGAGCACCAGGAGAAACTGATCCGCGACGCGCAGAAAGTGGCGGCAGAGCAGTCTGAAAAAGAGAAGGAAGAAAAAGAGGCCCAGGAGCCAAGGAAGCCCTTTGGCTTTATCACCGTGTCTATCGGGGAGGGAATCAACGGAATCTTTAAAGAGCTGGGAGCAGATTACGTCATCGAGGGCGGCCAGACCATGAACCCAAGTACGGAAGACATGCTGAATGCCGTCGACCAGGTAAATGCGGACACTATCTTTATACTCCCCAACAATAAAAATATCGTGCTGGCCGCGAACCAGGCGAAAGCGCTGGTGGAGGATAAAGAGATCATCGTCATCCCGACAAGGACGGTTCCCCAGGGAATCACTGCCCTCATCAATTTTATGGCAGACGCGGACGCGAAGACGAATGAGGAGACGATGCTTGAGGAGATTGAGAATGTAAAGACCGGGCAGGTTACTTATGCGGTCAGGGATACCCACATAGACAATAAGGAAATTCATGAGGGCGACATTATGGGAATCGGCGATCATGGAATCCTTGCAGTGGGGAGAGAGATCGAGGAGACTGCCATGGAGCTGTTAAAAGGCCTTGTGGATGAGACGACAGAACTTATCAGCATCTATTATGGGGAAGAAGTCAGAGAGGAAGATGCCGAAGGCTTTATTGCCAAAGTGGAGGAAACATATCCGGATGCGGATGTGGACGCTCATTTTGGCGGGCAGCCAATCTACTATTATGTGCTTGCTGTGGAGTAACATTTGTTATGGATTGCGGAGCGCTGGAGTGATCTCGCATTGAGTTACGGCAATATATTGAAATTGAGGAAAGAGGGCAGTCAGTGTCCTCTTTTTGCACCTGTTACGGGAAAATAGGGAATAGATATGATTGAATCGACAAAGATTAAAGAATTGAAGGGAATCGGTGAGAAGACGGAAAAGCTGTTTCACAAAATAGGCGTTGACACGGTGGGCGATCTGATCCGCTGTTATCCGAGGGGGTATGATGTCTATGAGGAGGCGGCGCCCATAAGCGAGTTGGAGGAAGGCCGGGTCATGACGGTGACGGGAGCCATCTACGGGAGAATCCAGGTGGGCGGTTCTCCCCGGATGCAGGTCACGACCCTCCATGTGAAGGACATCACCGGAACTTTGCGCGTCATCTGGTTTCGGATGCCGTTTCTTAGGACGACTCTTGCCGGTGGAGGCGTGGTCACGCTGCGGGGGCGCATCGTGAGGAAAAAGGACGCTCTCGTGATGGAGCATCCGGAGATTTTTTATCCGCCGGAGAAATATGAGGACAAACTTCACACGCTGCAGCCGGTGTACGGACTGACGGCGGGGCTTACCAACAATGCGGTGGTAAAGGCTGTGCGGCAGGCGTTTGATAACTTAAATCTGGCGCGGGAGACGCTGCCGGAGGAGATTCGGCTGAAATACGGGCTTGCAGAGTATAATTACGCGCTGAGGGGGATTCATTTCCCGGAGGATAAGGAAGTGTTTTACCATGCCAGGAACCGGATGGTGTTCGAGGAATTTTTGGAGTTCATCCTTGCCCTCCGAAGTCTTAAGGACGGCAGCGGGAAACTTAAGAATGAGTATGTGATGGAAATGCGCCCGGAGGTGGAGCGCTTTATCGGTGAGCTGCCCTTTGAGCTGACCGGGGCGCAGAAAAAGGTGTGGGGAGAGATTGCAAATGACCTTGGCTCCGATACGGTAATGTCCCGGCTGGTGCAGGGAGACGTAGGCTCGGGGAAGACCATCGTGGCGGTGCTTGCCCTGATTACCGCTGCCTTGAACGGATTTCAGGGGGCGATGATGGCGCCGACGGAGGTGCTGGCAAGGCAGCATTACGAGTCTGTTACGAAACTGCTTGAGGAGCATGGGCTGGCTGTTAAGACAGTGCTCCTTACCGGCTCTATGACGGCGAAGGAAAAACGAAGGGCTTACGACCGGATCGAGTGCGGCCTGGCGAAGATTATCATAGGAACCCATGCCCTGATCCAGGGGGCAGTGAATTATGACAATTTAGGATTAGTCATCACGGACGAGCAGCACAGGTTCGGGGTCAAGCAGCGGGAGACATTTGCAGAGAAGGGGGGCGTGCCCCATGTGCTTGTCATGAGTGCGACGCCTATTCCGAGGACGTTGGCGATCATTCTGTACGGCGACCTGGATATCTCTGTCATGGACGAGCTGCCGGCGAACCGCCTGCCGATTAAAAACTGCGTGGTGGACACCGGCTACCGGAAGACGGCGTACACATTTATGAAAAAGCAGATCGCCGAGGGGAGGCAATGCTACGTCATCTGCCCTATGGTGGAGGAGAGCGAGAGCCTTGAGGCTGAAAATGTGACGGATTACGCGGCGGCGCTCAAGGAAGAGCTTGGCGGGGAAATTGTGGTGGATTTCCTCCACGGAAAGATGCGGCAGAAAGAAAAAGACGCCATCATGGAAAGGTTTTCCAGGCGGGAGAGCCATGTGCTCGTCTCCACGACGGTCATCGAGGTGGGCATCGACGTGCCAAACGCCACGGTAATGATGATCGAAAATGCGGAGCGGTTCGGCCTGGCGCAGCTCCATCAGCTAAGAGGCAGGGTAGGGCGGGGGAAACATCAGTCCTACTGTATCTTTATGAGCGGCTCTAAGGCGAAGGAGACGAGGGAGCGTCTTGAGATTTTAAATAAAACGAACGACGGGTTTAAGATTGCCAGCGAGGATTTAAGGCTCCGCGGGCCGGGAGACCTTTTCGGCATCCGCCAGAGCGGCCTTATGAATTTTAAAATCGCGGATGTGTATCAGGACGCGAAGATTCTTAAGCAGGCAAATGAGGCGGCGGACTGGCTGATCGAGACGGATCATGAATGGTTGAAAAAACTTCCAAAATATGAAGAACCTTCTAGTGTAATAATCTGATTCCTCCATATACTATGGTTGTAACAAAACAAAAGGTTACAAAGTTACAAAAAGGAGGAGAGTAAAAATGGCAAATCGTTCATCTAACAGAACAGCCGTACCTGAAGCAAAGGGTGCACTTGACAAATTCAAATATGAGGTTGCAAGCGAACTTGGAGTACCGTTATCTGACGGCTACAACGGAGACCTGACATCCAGACAGAATGGTTCTGTAGGCGGATATATGGTTAAGAAAATGATCGAGCAGCAGGAAAAGCAGATGGCTGGCAAATAAGCAATCAAGAAAAAAGTACCCGTTGGACTTTAAATAGTCCGGCGGGTGCTTTTTTTACCTTTTAGGCATCTCGAACTTAGAGAGCGCTTTGTTGAGGTAATCGTTAAAGGGTTTCATGAGACAGAACAGGCCTGCGGCTTTTTTGATGAAAGCGCTTGCGTCGGAGAGCTCGCTGTCTTTTATAGGGTATTCGATATACCAGCTTTTATATTTTAAATATTTGGCCTGTGGATGTTCTTTGTCGTAGCCTGCGGGAACTTTTTTTAGAGCTGTTCCCTGGAGGGTGAAATGCTTTTCGAATTCCGGCGCATGGATGATCTGTTCAAGCTCCGGGCCGTTTCCGGTAATGTAATCCCGTACCATCGATGTGGCGTTCTTGAACATATCAGCAAATAAGCCGCCGCCTAAAAATGACTGGTCCCCGGGCTTTACCATCAGGTAGTAGCCTACAGGCACCGGCAGCTTTCCTTTGGAGGAAATGTGGGCGCGGAATGCCGGATTGTAGGGGGATTTGTCGTGGCTGAAACGGGTGTCCCTCACGATTTTAAAGGTAAGGTCTTTTGGGCTGTTTTGCAAAATGCTGCTGTCAAAGGTTCCGATTTCCAGTATCAGGGCGTCGAGCAGGCTTTCAAATTCGGCGTTGGCCTTTTTAAATGCGTCTTTGTTGGCATGATACCATTCCCGGTTGTTGTTCATGCTTAAGTCTGTCAGATAATTAAGAATCAGTTGTGTGTCCATAAGTTTTCTCCTTTACGAATTTTCTTTTATGAGTCTTTGATGACGGAAAACTGGGCGGAATCAAGGATTTCCCGCAGGAAATGCTTTGTGCGCTCCGGGGATTCGTAGGGCTTTAAGAAAGAAAAATCCTGTGACAGTCCGTCCATTTCTTCCATTGCACTTTTTACGCAGAGCATTGTCTCTAAGGGAATCTCCGCTGCTTTTGCGTAATCCGGCTTGAGGGGGTTGATCCGATGGCAGGAAACCGCATAATTCACCCGGTCTTTGCAGCGGCATCTGCCGTCGCCGTATTCCCCGCAATACTGTCTCAGGAAATCCGCCATCTTCTTTTTTGTCCGGGAGAGCCGCTGGCGGTAGTTTTCCGGCGTCATATTCAGGATTTCCCCGGCAATCCGGCTGTCGATCTTAAACATCGTGCCAAGGATAAAGATGCACCTGCTCTCGGCGTCGAGACATTGCAGCATTACATTGGTGCAGGACATCTTAAGTTCCTCCGCTAAGAGCTCTTTGTCTATCTCCTGGGAGAGGTCGGGCACGTCTTCTATCCGGGCGTGTTCGATGTCCTCCCCGTAAAATTCAAAGCTCAGAGGATGGTGGGCGAACATATGCTTTTGATAATTTTTCAGGTGGTTGACGGCGATGCGAAACACCCATGTAGTAAATGCGCTCTCGCCCCGGAAGGAGGACAGGTGCGTAATCACTTTTAGCAGAATGTCCTGGGCAGCGTCCTCCGCGTCCGCGAATGTTCCCAGCATCCGCAGTGACAGGTTGAATACCGTGTCCTGCAGATTCGTGACAAGGGTTTCGAGTGCTTTTTTGTCTCCGGCTGTGGCTTTGGCGGCCAGAGCCTTAAATTCTTCATCGGTTAATTTTTTCATGTTATTTTACCTCCTGTTTAATTAGACAAGATACCGCGGGCTTTGTGACAGAAAAGGGATGAATTTTCGGAAATATTTCTGATTGTTTGATTATAGCATTTTTCGGGGCAGTGTCAAAAGAAAATCTCCGGAAAAACAGGAAGCAGTTGTAATGCGGCAGGCAGTTGTGCTATACTAAAAGCAATTGCCACACATTGGAAAATACGGCAGCAATTTCAGATGCTGTTATACTTTTGTGTGGATTTTTTCGTTAATAATCAACAGAAAGGAAGATGTGTGAAATGACAGAAAAGCAAAAAGACCCCGTTTTGTATAAAGGAAGAAGACGGAGCCTGAATGGACGGATTTTGAAAAACACGATCCTTAATATTTTAGTGCTGGTGGTGATCTGCTGTGTGATCATGGCATTCTCCATGCAGTCATTGGCAAATAGCATTCTGCTGGACAGCCTGCAGCCTATGGTGCGTCAGTCCGCTAAATCTGTGGAGGCGAATATCCACCTTCTGGCGGATCGGATGATGACGATCGCCGGCGATTACCGGATGACAGGAGGAGGCCAGGGCGCCGATGCCGGGGCAGCCAAAAAGGAGCGCAGCGCTGTTCTGGAAGAGGCCGCCGAGATCTATGAGCTGTATACGATTGCCCTCTATGACCTTGACGGGAAATTCCTGCAGGGAATTGACGGCGCGCCGGAGAGCCTTGATGACAGTTTTTTCGGTCTTCTTAAGGAGACGGATAATCTGACTACCGACCCTGCCACAATTTTCCAGGGCAGACTTGGCGTTACTATGGGCATGCCGGTGAAGGAAAACGGAGAGACTTCCATGTATATCGTAGGAGTTTATAAATATGATGCTATCGACGATATCATTAGCAGCATCAATCTGGGGAAAAACGGCATGGCATACATGGCGAACCGGGAAGGGCTCATCACCGGTCATCCGGATCAGTCTCTGGTTCTTGAACAGAAGACGCTGGCTCAGGTCAGTGACGGAAACGAGGAGGCCATAAGCCGGGCGATTACCGGAGAAACCGGATCAACCGAATTTCCTGTGGGCGGAAAAAAGATGCTGGTGGCATTTTCACCGATCCGCGGCACGCAGTGGTCGCTGGTGATCCAGGTGCCGAAAGCGGATTACAATAACCTGATCAACAGGGCGATTCTTGTGGCAGTATTATGTACCTTTGCCGTGCTGGTAATATCTATCCTGCTGGTTCTTAAGCTGGCGATGTCAATCTCCCGGCCGGTAAGGAGCGTTACAGACCGTATGGTTTCTTTTTCCGACGGAGATCTGCATACAGAGGTTGCCGCGGTACACTCCGGGGATGAGCTTGGCGTGATGGCGCGTACGCTCAACGATACGGTGGAGAGCGTCAACCAGTACATATCGGATATCCGGCAGGTGCTCACCCGGATTGCAGACGGCAACCTGGGCGTAGAGCCGCAGATGGACTATAAAGGGGATTTTACCCTGATCCGCGACAGCCTGTCCTCTATTATCCAGTCCATGAATGAGACGATTTCGGGATTCCGTTCGGCAGCCGTCAGGCTGGCCGAGATGGCGGAGGAACTCAGCGGCCAGTCCGGCCAGCTCCACCAGGCATCCCTTGAGCAGAACGAGTCTGCAGAAGCGCTGGTGGGAGAGGTGTCCAAGGTGAAGGAACGGCTCTCGGATGTCACAAAGAGCAGCAGCGAGACCCGCAGCAAGACAGAAGAGATCACCCAGTGCATCGGCAGGGCCAATACGCAGATGTCCGCGCTTTCCGGCGCGATGAAGGATATCAGCACCAATGCCCATGAGATAACGAAGATTGCCAAAGCCATTGAGGATATCTCGTTCCAGACAAATATCTTGGCGCTCAATGCATCTGTGGAGGCGGCGAGGGCCGGAAGCGCCGGAAGCGGATTTGCCGTAGTAGCCAACGAAGTTCAGAATCTGGCGTTTAAGAGTGCAGAGGCGGCCAAGAGCGCCACGGAGATGATCGGAAATACGATTGCGATCATCCGCACCGGCGTGAACCTGAATGAGGAGACGGCAAGCTCCCTGGCGGCCATATCCGATGTCTCAGCCCAGATCAGCAGCATCACAGACCAGCTTGTGACTGCGGTGGAAGGGCAGGAGAGCGCCCTGATTTCCATGGAAGAGCGGATTGGGGGAATCACCGCGATTGCCGACCGGAACCTGCAGAACGCGGAAGGAACAGAAGAGTCCAGCAGATTGCTGGCGGATGAGGCGGAAAAGCTCCAGGCTCAGGTGAAAAATTTTGTGCTGAAAGGGGAGAGTGACAGATGAGACGGATAATTCGCACATTGCTGCCGTTGCTTTTGGTGTTTCTGCTTGCCGGGTGCGGCAAGACGGAAGGACTGCAGGACGGCTACTATACTGCCCAGGCTTCAGAATACCATTTCGGATGGAAAGAGTATGTCACGATTATTGTGAAGGGAGGCCGTATTGTCTCCGTAGAGTATAATGCGGAGAATGCCAGCGGTTTTATCAAGAGCTGGGATAATGCATACATGCAGACGATGCTTCACTCCACCGGCACTTATCCGAATGAATATACGCGCTATTACGCCGGGCAGCTCTTAGAGGGGCAGGGCGAGGATGAAATCGATGCGCTCAGCGGGGCGACTTCCTCCTACGGCTCCTTCCAGAAACTTGAGGCGGCTGTCTTAGAGCAGGCAAAAAAAGGGGACTCAAGTATTGCGCTTGTAGATACCGGCACAGAGGAGTAGACGGGAATATGGCGGCATTGCAGGAATAAGTTGACAAACCGACTGGTGGTATGATAGCATATAAACATACCAAAGGTCGGTTTTGGAGGTGAACGGATAGTGGCAAGAAATAAGCACCCGGAGGAAACGGTCAATTTAATCGTATCGGTCGCTTTCCGCAAGTTCATGGAGAAGGGATACGAGCATACTTCCATCCAGGATATCATTGACAACCTGGGCGGGATGAGCAAGGGCGCGATCTATCACCATTTTAAATCGAAGGAAGATATTTTAATGGCGGTCATGGACAGAATGACGGCCGGGTCGAACCGGATGCTTAAGGATATCCGCGACCGTAAAGGCCTGAGCGGAAAGGAAAAGCTGAAAGCTATTTTCAAGGAATCCATAAAACGTCCGGTGCAGGACGACATTTTTATGGTGGCGCCGGATTTCCATAATAACCCGAAACTTCTTTTCAGCATTATGCATGATACGATAGAGAATGCGGTGCCGGATTACATTTTGCCGATCATCCGGCAAGGGATTGCGGACGGATCTATTGAGACAGATTATCCGGAGCAGCTGGCGGAGCTGATCCTGCTTGTGGCAAATATCTGGATGAACCCTATGATCTTTAACAGCTCCGAGGAGGAAACCTACCGGAAATACATGGTGTTTTGCCAGATGATGGAGAGTTTTGGGCTGGATGTGGCAGACGGTGAGCTGCTGGGAAGGCTTGAGAAACTGACATCAATCTATCAGAAGAGCAAACAGAAACCTTAGAGGCATGATATCTGCCCCGGAAGAGGGGCAGATAAAATTTGGCCTTTATACATACCGACGTTTGGTACTTAAAATAATCTGTTTAAAAGCTGGAGGTTTAAAATGGAAAAAAAATTGTTTTCAAAAGATTTCACGCTGGTTGTCATCGGACAGATCATATCTTTGTTCGGAAATGCCGCCGTCCGGTTTGCGCTGCCGCTGTACTTGCTGAACCTGACCGGTTCGTCGGCGCTTTACGGCACGGTTATGGCATGTGCTTTTATCCCGTCCATCCTGCTGTCGCCTGTCGGAGGGATTGTGGCGGACCGGGTGAACAAAAGAAATATCATGGTGACTCTTGATTTCTTTACGGCGGCGGTCATCTTAATATTCTCTTTTTGCATGGACGCCAGGAACCTTACCGTGCCTGTTACGGTTACGATGATGCTTTTGTACGGGATTGCCGGCGCATATCAGCCGTCGGTGCAGGCGAGCATTCCGGCGCTGGTGGGGCAGGAGCATTTTATGGCGGCAAATTCAGTGATTAATACGGTGAGCTCGTTTTCTTCCCTGACAGGGCCTGTGATCGGCGGAATCCTATACAGCGCATACGGAATAAAGCCGGTGCTTAAAGTATGCATTGTATGTTTCGTGCTGTCGGCGGTCATGGAAATCTTCATACATATACCGTTTCAGAGGCAGGAGGCGGGCGGCAGCATATGGAGGACGGTGAAAACGGATTTTGGGGAGAGCATCCGGTTTATAAGGAAAGAGAAACCAGTGATTGGGAGAGTTCTCTTTGCCGTCTGCGGGATCAATCTGTTTCTGTCGGCAATGATCATTGTAGCGCTGCCTTATCTCATAACAGAAGTGCTGGATCTTGGAACGGCCCAGGCGAACCGGCTCTATGGCTTTGCAGAAGGGGCGCTGGCGGCAGGAGGGCTTTTAGGCGGCATCGGGGCGGGGGGCTTTGCGGGGAGGCTAGAAGTCCGCAAGGCGGGAAACCTTGTAATATCCTCCGCGGCGTGCGTGTTCCCTATGGGCGTGTCGCTGGCATTGTCTTCATCCGGAATGGTAAATTATATTGTCATAACGGCATGCTGCTTTGCCGTCATGGTATTTTCGACAGTCTTTACCGTGGAGATGCTATCCTTTATCCAGGCAGAAACTCCGCAGAATATGATCGGGAAGGTGATCGCCGTCATTCTTGCCGTAAGCATGTGCGCTCAGCCTTTGGGAAACGCGCTGTACGGTGTATTATTTGAGGCATGCAAAGGGATTGAATACGCTGTCGTGCTGTTTTCCGGCGTCTTGTCGCTGGCGGTTGCGCTGGGCACAAGAAATGTCTTCAAAAATAAAAATCTTCAATAGCATTTGACATTTTCTCTCTCTGTATTTATAATGTACGGGAAATATTATAAATACAGAGATGAAAATGAGGGGAAGGTTTATCATGCGCGTGATTGCCGGCACTGCCAGAAGGCTGAGACTGAAGACTTTGGAAGGGCTAGAGACAAGGCCTACCACCGACCGCATCAAGGAGACTCTTTTTAATATGATCGCGGACGGTCTTTTTGGCTGCTCATTTTTAGATCTGTTTGCAGGCAGCGGCGGCATCGGGATCGAGGCGCTCAGCCGCGGGGCGAAACGGGCGGTATTTGTGGAGAAGAACCCTAAGGCGTGTGCCTGTGTGCGGGAGAACCTTGCCCATACAAAGCTTTCGGCACAGGCGGAGACGATGCAGGCGGATGCGCTGAATGCCCTAGTGCGCCTTTCCGGGCGCGAGAGCTTTGACTATATCTATATGGATCCCCCATATGGGAAAGAGCTGGAGAAAAAGGCGCTTGCTTTTCTGGCGGATTCGTCTCTTCTTGCGGAGGACGGCGTGATCATTATAGAGGCATCCCTTGACACGGCATTTGACGATGTAGAAGAACTGGGCTATTCTATTATAAAGAGCAAGGGATATAAGACGAACAAGCATGTATTCTTAAAGCGTGCAGACGCATCGGCGTAAAGACGGCGGCCTTGGGGGCGGACAGGAGAGAGACGATGATAAGAGCAATCTATCCGGGCAGCTTTGACCCGGTCACTTACGGGCATATGGACATTATTATACGTGCATCTGCCCTTGCGGATGAATTAATTGTAGGGGTGCTCAGCAATAACGCAAAAACCCCGTTGTTTTCCGCGGAAGAACGTGTTAAAATGTTAGAGGAAGCTACGGGAAACCTGTCCAATGTAAAGGTAGTTCCCTTTGAGGGGCTTTTGATAGATTTTGCGGAAAAGATGGACGCAGGGATGGTCATAAGGGGCCTGAGGGCCATCACGGATTTTGAAAATGAGCTTAAGATGGCGCAGACGAACCACAAGCTTTCGCCGAAGGTGGAGACGGTATTTCTTACGACGAGCCTTGAATATGCGTACCTGAGTTCCACGGTCGTAAAGGAAGTGGCGTATTTCGGGGGAGACATCTCCCAGTTTGTGCCGGAGAACGTTAAGCGTATGATACAGGATAAAATAATAAAAAAGGAGAGTGTACACCAATGAGCAGCCGTATTGAACAGATTATTGAAGAGATCGAGGAGTATATTGACAGCTGTAAATTCCAGCCGCTGTCTACTTCCAAGATTATTGTGAATAAAGACCAGATTGACGAGCTCCTTCGGGAGCTGCGTATGAAGACGCCAGATGAGATCAAGAGGTACCAGAAGATCATCGCCAACAAGGACGCGATCCTGGCAGATGCCCAGGCAAAGGCGGACGGCATGATCGAGGAGGCGCAGATCCATACAAACGAGCTGGTGAGCGAGCATGAGATCATGCAGCAGGCATATTCTCAGGCTAATGAGATTGTCACTGCCGCTACCGAGCAGGCACAGCAGATTCTTGACAATGCGGCCAATGATGCCAATGATATCCGTATCGGGGCGATCCAGTATACGGACGACCTCCTTTCTAATGCGGAGAGCATCATCGGGCATACGCTGGACAGCTATACGACCAAGTATGACGGGCTGGTGAATTCTTTGCAGGAGTGTTATGATATGGTTCATAATAACCGTGCGGAGCTGGAGGTTCCGGAGCAGACGGTGAGAAGCGCCGATACGGGGTATGCCGGAGGAGACATGGGGATGGAAGAGCCCTCCTTTGATTTTGACGAGGGCCCGCTCTTATAATCCGGCCAGGCTCAGATAGAGGCAGGCAAGCAGGCTGGCTACCAGGGCGGTGGCCAGTTTTTTTAATAAATACGAGGAGACGGGGATGCCGGTCCCTCGTATCATGGAGGCAGTCTGGGCCGCCGCGCACAGCCCTCCGAAAGAAGTCTCGGCAAGGCACAGGATGAAGACGGATGTCCGGCTTAAGGACGAGCCGCACAGCATGGTGATGCCGTTGGTGACTTCAAGGCTTGCCGCGAGGAGAAGGCAAAAGGGGGAGCCGCCCAGGGGGAGCATAAGGAAAAGCTCCGTGAAAACGGCAAACATCATAATGTATGCCCCTACTTTTGCAATGGATTCCAGGGCATTGGAGACAGAAAAATCAAGGGCATCGGAGAAGGTCATTTTTTTTGCGCGGAACGGAACGGTTCCCAGAGGAGCTGCCTGTGCCCGGACTTTTCCCGCCGGGTGGAGGAAACTGATAATTACCGGGGACAAGGTGAGGATTCCCAGGACGGGAAGTTTCAGGCGGTCATCTTTCAAATTCTGCATCACAAGGAAACTCAGTATGAACATGGGGCTCGTGTTATTGCAGAAGGCAAGGAGGTAGGCGGTTTCGTCTTTCCCGATCATATCCTGGCGGTACAGGTCGGCGGTCACTTTAGCGCCCATCGGGTACCCGCATAAGAAACCGGCGAGGACGGCGAAGGCGCCGTAGGGCGAGACTCTGAAGAAACGGCAGAACAGAGGGCTGATGAAATGCAGGAGCATGTCGATGGCAGATGTGCTGATCAGCAGGTTGCATATGAGGATGAACGGGAAAAGGGTGGGCAGAACGGTATTGAACCATAAAAGAAGGCCAAAGCTTGCCCCGCTGAGGACTTGCCTGGGGAAGAAAAGCATGGCTGTGAACAGCATTATGACTGCTGCAGGGGGCATATATTGCTGCAGGGAGCGTTGTTTTGACATCAGAAAAGCCTCTTTTAGATAAAATCTTAAAATATTCTATGGAAATAGTTTGTTTTTTATGAATTTTGTACTATAATGGTTGTAGCAAAAGTCAAAAAGGAGAGGAAACAAACATGGCAGTATTAGAAAATCTTGAGCCTCAAAAAGTATTTCATTTTTTTGAGGAGCTCTGCAAAATCCCGCACGAGACATTCGACATCAAACGAATCAGCGATTATTGCAAAGCATTTGCCGAGGAGCGGAATCTGGAAGTGGTTCAGGACAAGGTAGACAATATCATCATCCGCAAAGGCGCGACTCCCGGGTATGAAGACAGCGAGCCCGTGATCTTGCAGGGGCACCTGGACATGGTGTGCGAGAAAGTGCCGGGCTGTACCCACGATTTTAAGACAGACCCGCTGGATCTGTTCGTGGAGGACGGACTTATAGGGGCAAGGGGAACAACCCTCGGCGCGGACAATGGCATTGCGGTGGCTATGATCATGGCGCTGCTTGACAGCGACGATATCCCGCATCCGCCGATTGAGGCGATTTTTACCGCTGATGAAGAGACCGGCATGGGCGGGGCTACCAATATTGATCTGTCTGTTTTAAAAGGAAAGAAACTGATCAATATCGATGCGGAAGTGGAAGGAATCCTGACTACGGGATGTGCAGGAGGCATTGCGTTTGTTGCGGAATTGCCGGTAGGACGGGAAGAGAGGAAAGGGGATCTCGTGACATTTGAGATCAGGCACCTTTTAGGAGGCCACTCCGGAATGGAGATACATAAACAGCGCGGAAATGCCCATAAGCTGATGGGAAGGCTTCTGAAACGCGTCTCGGAAATAACGGAATTCTATCTTGTCTCCATAGAAGGCGGGACAAAGGACAACGTTATTTCAATGGAGAATACGGCTAAGATCCTTGTTCCGGAAGGAGACGGAGGGAAAGCGGCCGAGATAGCAGCCGAGATGAAGGCTGTCTGGGATAATGAGCTGATGGGCGACGAGCCTAATTATACCGTATCGGCGGATATCCAGGCAGGCGTAACCGAAAGCGCATGCGACCGCGCAGGCACGGACAGGGTGATCTCATACCTTCTGATCGTGCCGAACGGGGTGCAGGGCTACAGCCGCAAGCTTGAGAATCTTGTGGAGTCTTCCCTGAATATCGGCTATCTCCAGACAGAAGAAGATCTTGTCCGGGCAGGGCACATGATCCGAAGCTCCGTGGAGAGCCAGAAACAGATGGTGAGGATCCAGGTTGAGGAGCTGGCCAAAGCATTAGGGGCAAAGACAAAGATCATCAGCCAATATCCGGCATGGCAGTACAACCCGGATTCAGAACTTAGGAAAGTGATGGAAGACATCTACACGGACATGTACGGGAAGGCTCCGGCCGTATTCGCGGTTCACGCAGGGCTGGAATGCGGCATGTTCATCGGGAAGAAACCGGATCTTGACTGCGTATCTATAGGACCTAACATAAGGGATGTGCATTCTTTTGACGAGAGGCTTGACATTGCGTCAACAGAGCGCACATGGAATTATTTGAAAAATATATTGTCCGCATTAAAATAATCATATCGAGAACTCAAAAGTGGAAAAGGACTTGCCTCCGTGAATAAGAGGCATGTCCTTTTTCATATAGTGCAAAAAAGAGATTGCCGCAGGGCGGCATTACAGGGAAATCATGCATTACAGGTCTTGGGTTTATTATAAAAAAATGGTGGCGGCTATCTTCCTGCTGGCGCTTTTTACAGTGCTTGGAACAGGGCGCATGAGGGAGCTGGGGGAGGAGAACCGCGAGAGCCGAAGAAAAGTTTCCAACGAGGAATTCCGGGCGGAGTTTTTTTCGGAGCAGATGCGCGCAGGAGAAACGCAGATGTCAAAGCAGTGCAGGAAATATTTGAGGCAGGTGGAAAATGAGGCGGCTTATTTCCCGGTTCCCGTATCGACGCTTGACTCCTCCCTTGAGACTTCCTACATCGACGGGTGGATGTGCGAGAGGAACTATGCAGGAAAGCGCGGGCATGAGGGCACGGACATTATGGCGTCAGAAAATAAGAGGGGGCTGTATCCGGTGGTCAGCATGACGGACGGGGTGATCACAAACCTTGGATGGCTGGAAAAAGGGGGCTATCGGATCGGGATCACCACCGAGGCCGGAACCTATTATTATTACGCCCATCTGGACTCATATGCGAATATTGAGGAGGGGATGGAGGTAAAGGCGGGAGAGCTGCTTGGCTACATGGGAGATTCCGGGTACGGGGAGGAGGGAACGACGGGGAAATTCGACGTGCACCTTCATGTGGGAATCTATTTTTATGAGGATGGCAGTGAGGTCAGCGTCAATCCTTATCATCTCCTAAAATTCCTGGAAAACAATAAATTAAAATACGCGTACTCCTAGAGCGTGTTTGAAAATAATTATCCGTTATACTGGAGATATGTTTCGGAATATGATATACTTACATTTCAAGGGTTTAAAACATGTGATAATATACGACGGACGGAGGATTGGCATGAAACTGCCGCCATTATTTGAAGAGAAGATGAGGGAACTTCTGAAAGACGAATTTCCCGATTATATTGCCTGTTATGAGGAACCGCGTTATTACGGGCTGAGGGTGAATACCGGGAAGATATCGGTCTCGGAGTTTGAACGGATCTGCCCCTTTGAGATCCGCCCTATCCCGTGGGTTGAGAACGGCTTTTATTATGACGGAGATACGGTTTTTCCGTCAAAGCATCCGTACTACCATGCGGGGCTTTACTATCTGCAGGAGCCAAGCGCCATGACGCCTGCCAG
>OFGH01000201.1_pt1 | contig 59371 bp, 51 predicted proteins | sample 1521721 | NCBI WGS metagenome assembly OFGH01 (sample SAMEA3504132, study PRJEB24116) | mouse gut metagenome | biome: mouse gut; feature: mouse-associated habitat; material: faeces | place: Denmark | collected 2011
CTCGGTCTCGGTTGCAGCGCCTACACGGATAACTGCTACGCCGCCTGCCAGTTTTGCCAGTCTTTCCTGCAGTTTTTCTTTATCAAATTCAGAGGTAGTCTCTTCAATCTGTGTTCTGATCTGTGCAATTCTTGCGGAAATAGCATCTTTATTGCCCTCTCCGTCTACAATAATGGTGTTTTCTTTCTGTACTTTTACAGATTTTGCACGTCCCAGCTGATCCATCGTCGTATCTTTCAGTTCCAGACCGAGTTCCTCGGAAATCACCTGTCCGCCGGTTAAGATCGCAATATCCTCAAGCATTGCTTTTCTTCTGTCGCCGTATCCCGGAGCTTTCACTGCTACTACGTTAAAGGTACCGCGCAGTTTATTGACGATCAATGTTGTCAAAGCTTCGCCTTCGATATCCTCGGCAATGATCAAAAGCCTTGCGCCGCTTTGTACTACCTGCTCTAAAAGAGGAAGAATTTCCTGAATATTTGCAATTTTCTTATCTGTAATTAAGATATACGGATCGTCCAGAACCGCTTCCATCTTATCCATATCGGAACACATATATGCGGAGATATAGCCCCTGTCAAACTGCATACCTTCCACCAGGTCAAGCTCGGTCTGCATGGTCTTGGACTCTTCGATGGTGATAACGCCGTCTCCGCTCACCTTCTCCATGGCATCTGCCACAAGCTGTCCTACTTCCTCGTCACCGGCGGAAATAGCGGCAACCCTGGCGATATGCTCCTTGCCGTTTACTTTCTGGCTCATCTTGGAAATCGCGTCCACAGCGCAGTCGGTAGCCTTCTTCATACCTTTTCTTAAAATGATAGGGTTTGCACCTGCAGCCAGGTTCTTCATACCGCCGTTGACCATGGCCTGTGCCAGCACCGTAGCAGTGGTGGTACCGTCGCCTGCCACGTCATTGGTCTTGGTAGCCACTTCCTTTACAAGCTGTGCGCCCATGTTCTCGAAGGCGTCTGCCAGCTCGATTTCCTTTGCGATGGTCACACCGTCATTGGTGATCAGGGGAGCGCCGAATGACTTATCCAGAACTACGTTTCTTCCTTTGGGTCCCAGGGTCACTCTCACGGTGTCAGACAGCTGGTTGACACCGGACTCCAATGCTGCACGGGCTTCTGCCCCATATTTAATTTCCTTTGCCATGATAATTTGCCTCCATTTTCCATAATTCATTATTTTTATATCAGAACAATTTCGCCTCTGCCCTGACTGCCAGGGCTTCTTTGGCAGGACTTTCGATTTTAGTTGTTGATAATTGCAAGAATATCATTCTGCTTTACAATGATATACTCTTCCTCATCAAGCTTTACTTCCGTTCCCGCATATTTGGAGTAAATGACATTGTCTCCAACCTTCACTTCCATTTTGACTTCCTTGCCGTCCACCACACCGCCGGGGCCTACTGCCAGGACTTCCGCCTGCTGGGGCTTCTCCTTGCTCTGTCCGGGAAGGACAATTCCGGATTTCGTAGTCTCCTCTGCAACTAACTGCTTTAATACGACTCTGTCACCTAAAGGTACTAATTTCATTATAATTGCCTCCTATATACACTTATTGTCTGTTAGCACTCCTTTAATTCGAGTGCTAATTGCTAACACATATAATAGTTTCAATGAGAAGTCTTTGCAAACATGTTTAAGACAATCAGCGCCTTGTTATCTCTTTTTTACTATTGTTTTCTTTTGTTTTCTCTTGTTTTCTCACTTTGCTCCACTGCGTCTGATTTAATATTTATTTTAGATTTTCCCTTCATTTGCCATTCTCACTTATCTTTTCCATATAAAATGCCGATATAATAGATACAAACGCAAGGGACACTGTTGAAATATTTATCCAGGGAGGGATTGTCGCAGCAAACGGAGTGCAAAGCAATTTCAAAGTGTATCCGGTTCAAATGGTAGTCAGAATGCCAAAAGCGAAGCGTGAAAGGGAGGGATCCCGACAGCAGGAATCCCGGCAGCCCAAAAACGACGGTTTCCGCGTTCTGCTGGAGAAAAAGGCAGAGGCTGATTGTCCTTATGACTGCTACAGTGTGACCTATGACAAGAACAGCCAGCTTCAGACCTGCTATTATCATTCATCCAGGGAATATACCTTTTGAGACGGCGAAAAGGGACTGCACAGTTACTGTACAGTTCCCTTTTTGTGCGCAGGGGCGTATATGGAGAATTGTTGCTGACGCAATACGCGCTCCGCGCGGCGAGTAGTGGAGAGAGACGTTCCCCTACTCGATTTTTCCGTTTTATCCTCGTTGTCCGGACCGCCTATCTCTCCGACACATATTTGTGCAGTGTCCTGCGGACTGCGCCGGGACCCGCGTACAACTCTGCCGTCATTCCCTCAATGCGCTCTCCCAGTCCTGCCGCATACAAATCCACGCCGAATACGTCCTTACGGCCAAACAAATTCTTCAGGCAGGAGAAATCCTGTTCCCCTTCCTTTACTTCCAGAGGCGCCACAATGGAGCGCAGTTCCTCCAGCAGCGGATCCGGAGAAGGCTCAAATGCCCTTCCCTCATCATCAATTCCCTTCAGATAACGGGCATAACCTGCCAGAACCAGAGGCAGCAGCACCAGATTGTCCATATTCATGCCCTGCGCCTGATAAGCCTTGATGGTCTCGCCGAAACGAATGGGAATCTTCTGGCTGGTGTCAGTGGCAATCCGCTGGGGTGCGTCCGGCATAAACGGATTGGGCAGACGGCGGTTGAGCACGGCGTCAATAAAGTCTGCGGGCTTAAGCACGCCAGGATCCACCACCACCGGCATAGCCTCAATATGGCCCAGCTTAGTGATCAGTCCCCTGATGTCCTCATCTTCCATCTCTGCGGAAATCAGATCATAACCTAACAGGCAGCCGTATATGGACATGGCCGTGTGCAGGGGATTCAGGCAGGTACAGACCTTCATGCGCTCTACCTTGTCCACGGTCTCCCGGTCAACATACAGCACCCCTCCCAGCTCCAGAGGCGGGCGGCCATTGGTATAATTATCTTCTATCACAAGATACTCGGTCTCCTCCGCATTGACAAAAGGAGCCGTGTACGTGCGTTTGTCCGTGATAATGGTATAATTGTCCTCGAATCCATCATCCGCCAGCATCTGCTGCACTTTCGCGTCCGGACGGGGCGTGATCTTGTCGATCATGCTCCAGGGATAGGTCACTTTCTGCGGATCCTGCACATATGCCAGGAACTCTGCCGGAACCAGTCCTTCCTCCGCCCATTTTTCTGCGTAAGTGAGAACCGCTGCCTTCACCTTGTCGCCGTTGTGGGAACAGTTGTCCATGCTCTGTACGGTCAGCGGCAGCGCCCCCGCCAGAAAACGCTCATACAGCAGCAGGGTCACCTTCCCCATGATCAGGACCGGTGCAAGCCCTCTTTCCAGGTCGGCGGGAGCCACACCGTAGCCCTTCTCCGTTATGGTAAAGGAAATCATCTGCAGGCTGGGATTGCGGAAAATATCGGAAAGCCGCACCCAGTCTTCGGCGAACTGGGAATCTGCCTTCAGGCTTTCCGTCACGGAAGCAATTACCTTTTTCTGTATAGTGCCGTCAGACTGCAGGCACACCAGCAGGCCCAAATTATCATAGGGTCTGTATGCTTTATCGATGATCTCAAAGTCAAACCCTTCCGCCACAATCACGCCTCTGTCATATTTGCCGGAATCCAGGGCCTGCTGCAGAATTGCCGCGGGGAATGCGCGGAAAAGGTTTCCCGCCCCAAAGTGTACCCATGTGGGCTGTTCATGTGTCTTCGCGCGCACCGCTTCCAAGTCGAACTGCGGCATCTGATAGCCTTTCTCTGCCCACTGGGGGGAAATTCCCTCCTTCATGTCTAAAAGTTTCATATAACACAACATCCTTTCTTCCGGGAACCGCGCCACATGGCACAGTCCCCGCTTATTTATGAAAATAAAAGCCTGGCCGGAAGTGGGTTCTATTGTTTTACGGCTCACTGCCTGCGACAGTCAAAACTTACTTCCCGGCGTCCAGCCTATCCAGCATATCCCAGATCCCCAGCATATACATGATGCCCAGGGCGCGGTCATATAATCCATATCCCGGGCGCACATTGCCGGGGCCTTCATCCCACAAATGCCTTCCGTGGTCGGGACGGATATAGCCTTCAAAACCGCAGTCATGGTAGGCCTTTATAATATCCACAATCCCCGTATCGCCGTCGCAGTCCCTGTGGCTTGCCTCCGAGAAATCCCCGTTGGGGAAATGCTTTACATTGCGGATATGTGCAAACGCAATGCGGTCACAATGTTTTCTCACGATATCTGCAACATTATTTTCCGGATTTGCGTTCAGACTTCCGGAACACAGTGTCAGGCAGTTGTAAGGGTCATCCACCATGGCAAGAAAATGCTCCACGGAGGCGGCATCCACCAGCAGACGGGGCAGACCGAAAATATCCCATGGCGGGTCATCCATGTGAATCGCCATCCTGATATCACATTCATGGCACACCGGCATCAGCTGCTCCAGAAAATATTTCAAATTCTCCCACAGCTTCTCTTTTGTCACGGGTTTATATGCCTCGAATAATTCGTCCAGCTTGGCCATGCGCTCCGGCTCCCAGCCGGGGAACGTCAGGCCGTGCAGATTGTTCAGAATATATTCTGCCATCTCTTTGGGGTCATCATGAATCTTGTCTGCCTCATAATAAAGGGCCGTGGATCCATCCCCCACCGGGTGGAACAGGTCCGTGCGTGTCCAGTCAAAAACCGGCATGAAATTATAGCAGATCACCTTCACGCCAAACTTGGACAGATTCCTTATGGTCTGAATATAATTTGCAATATACCCGTCCCGGGTGGGCAGACCAATCTTGATATCGTCGTGTACATTCACGGACTCCACCACGTCCATATTAAAACCGTAAGGTTCCAGTGCCTTCTGAACTTCCGCGATCTCCTCCACTTCCCATACTTCCCCGGGAAGTTTATTGTGCAGTGCCCAGACAATGCTTGTCACGCCCGGAATCTGTTTGATGTCCGATAACTTAATCTTATCGTTGCCTTCGCCATACCAGCGAAAACCCATTTGCATTCCCATGCAAAACGCCTCCTTTCTTAATTCCAGTTCCGCAGAGGGGCATCTCCGGGGCTTTTCCCTCAGAGTATTTACGGACTCCTTTTCTCCTCCTCCGTAAATACTCTGCCCCGGCTCCTTCCCCTCTGCTGTTTCCAGTTCCCCAGAGGGGAATACCCCTGCTGTTTCCATTATAATCTTGTATCCCACACACCGCAATAGGAATCTACGGGATCCTGGCCCACAAAGGCTTCCGCACCTTTCATCAGCTTCTCCACCAGTGCGTCAAAGGTGGAATCCAGCACGTCATAGGTATTGATATAAGTGCGCGCCTGGGGAATGTCTGCCAGCACGAACGGCTGCTTGGTTCCTATGACAATCACCGGAAGTTCATGCACATACCACGGAATCTCCCCGCCGCCCTTTGTCATGCCAAAAGAGGGCCTTGCCACCGGCTGGAATCCGCCAGCGATATCCACCAGAGTAATGATCAGGTCCTGCTTTGCCGTAAAGTCCTTAATGGTGTCCTTTCCTGCAAAGTAAAGATTGAGATTGGGTTTCCCGCCCTCCTGGGCCTCTTTCAGCAGTTTCTGGATAGGACTTTCGTAGATAAAGACATCAAAGCCCCTGGCCTCCAGTTTTTCCTTCAGTTTCTCTGCCGGGGACACTTTATTTTTGTGCATCAGGGTGCCGATGCCCGGTGCCTCCAGGCCCTTTACATACACGATCATGATGCGTTTGTATTTTTCCGGCGTCATGGGAAGCACATCTTTATCCTTATATTTCACCAGCGTCACGGACTTATCGGATATCTCCCTCTGCATGGCCTTATGCTCCTCACACCCAATGATCTCTTGCATCCGGGATTTGGGAGGCACCAGTTCCGTTTTTGCCTTTTTGTGCAGCCCCATATGGGCTTTCAGGGCAAGAATCCGGTGCAGCGCATCGCTGAGTCTCTCTTCCGTAATTCTTCCATCCAGATATCCCTGCTTCATGGCCTCAAAATCTTCATCCATATCGTTGAAGAACAGGAACATGTCAATACCGGCTGCAATCGCCGCAGGCATCAGGTCACGGCGTCTCATGCGGCAGGTAAGGCCTACCATATGGGAGGCATCCGTCAGCACCATACCGTTGAAACCAAGCCTGGTGCGCAGAAGCCCGTTAATCAGTTCGGGAGACAGTGTGGCGGGCATGATGTCCTCATCCGCAATCTGGGGATTAAAATGTCTCGTGTAGGCAGGCTGCATGATATGTCCCGCCATAATGGCCTCCAGGCCATTGTCAATGAGATTTTGGTAAACCTTGCCGAATGTGGCGTCCCACTCTTCACAGCTGAAATCATTCACACTGTTGGCCACATGCTGGTCACGGAAATCCAGACCGTCGCCGGGGAAATGCTTTGCGGCACAAGAGAATCCCGGATTGGCATGCGCGCCATCCATATATGCCTTTGTCATCTCCGTAACCCTGTCCACATCATTCCCGTATGTGCGGATTCCGATGACCGGATTTTCCCAGTTATACAGAATATCACTCACCGGGGCGAAGGAAAGGTTACATCCTATGGCGGCAGCCTCCTTGTTGGACATATATCCCAGATTGTAGGCATACTGCACATTGCGGGTGGCGCCTATCTTTGTCTGGCTTCCGATGGTGGTTCCATCCACACAGGACCCGTCCCCGCCGTTCTCCGTGTTGCAGGCGATAATCAGGGGAATCTTACTGTTCTCCTGGAGGATACGGTTCTGCTCATGCACCTCGTCTGCCGTGCCCGGATTGTACCGGATACCGCCGATATGATATTTATTTACCGTCATCTTCAGGTATTCCTCGTCCCTGCTGGAACCCATGTTAAAAAAGAGCTGCCCGATCTTCTCATCCAGCGTCATGCCCGCAATGGTATCTTCCACCCATTTGCAGTCCTCATCTGACAGATAAAAGGGATTCGCTTTCATATCAACCATAATACTCTACCTCTCTCTCTTTTTTATGATAGGCAGGGCCTGCCGGCCAAAACCTTCTGCCCATGGCAGGCCCTGTTCCATTTTCTCCTGGTGTATCCTGATTTTGCTTATTTCTTGTCAATCTTAATCAGCTGGGCATTCAGACTTTCCAAAAATCCTTCCGGCATCGTGCCCCCGGCCATATTGCACATTCTCTCCGGTGTGGAGGACTTCAGCATATCCCACATTCCCAGGCCGGGAGAAATGAGCATGTTGGTGGCCAGCTTTACGGCTTTTACCACCACATCCATGGCCTCCTGGCATTTTGAAATTTCCTCCATGGTGTCTTTGACACTATATTTCCCCTCCGGGAATTCCATGGGAGCCTTCAGGTCCAGATCTCCTGCCAGCTTAAACCAGTTGGCCACGCCTTCCGCCCTCTCATTGACTTCCGGCAGCACATAGATGGCCGGCTCTTTTTCCACCTTTTCCAAAGTGATGCTGTCTTTCACATCCCCTGCCACCGCAGTCACAATATTGAAGCCATCCTCCAGGGCCGTCTCGAACGCAAAGACTCTGCCGCCGCTCTGGGTGCCCACCAGTTTTCCGTTCAGATACAGTTCCACCTGAGGCTGGTTGGAATATACCTTGATCTGTGTGGTCTCTCCCGCCCGCTGTGCATAACGCCTGCCGCAGACATGAACCATGGGCTCCTTGCTCCAGTAAGCCTGATACACATAATAGCTGTCCTTCCGGGTGGCCCGGTCAATGGTCATCAGTCCCTTATTGTTCCTGCCTGACACTCCGCCCTCATTTCTGGCTGCGCACCCAAAGTCAAACATATTCCACACATGGCTGGACCAGATCCAGGGACGCTCATCCAGCACCTTTGCCATATGCTCATGGTAAAGTGCCTGATATTCTTCGCTGTAATCCTTGCAGGCCGGATTCGGGCCGTGATATGTCACGATACCCTCGCAGCCATATTCGGAAAGTCCCAGGCAGATCTGCGGGTATGTCTCATGGAAATGGTCAAGCCAGGGACCATTGTCCTCCATCTTGCCGCCATACCAGCCGAAATAGTGATTGTAGCTTTCCACATCCGTGATCCCGTGTACGGGGCTGTCCAGGGGCGTCATGGACACATGGGCTATGGTAGTGAGCCTTGTGGGATCAAGTTCCTTGCAAAGTGCATTCAGTTCCTTATGGTTCTCCACAAGCTGCTCCGAAATACCGCCGATAAGAATCTCATTGGACACACCCCAGAAACAGATGGAGGGATGGTTGTAATTCTGAATGATCAGCTCCTTCATCTGGCTGATACAGTTCTGATGCGCCGCGGGATCCTGGTTCATGACGCTGATAAAGGGAATTTCTGCCCAGACAATAAAACCCAGGTCATCACATGCGTCATAAAAATCCTGGGAATGCTGGTAATGGGCCAGACGGATGGTATTTGCACCCAGCTCCTTGATGATGCAGGCATCCCTGTAATGATCCAGGCGTGTGAGGGCATTTCCTTTGTAAAGCTGGTCCTGATGACGGCTCACTCCCCTTAAAGGCGTCCATTCCCCATTGATGCAGAAGCCCTTTTCCGGGTCGCAGGAAAAGCTTCTCACACCTGCGCGCACGATCACCTCATCATAAACCTCATTGCGCCGCTGCAGAAGGGCTGTCACCGTATAAAGGCAAGGATTGTCGATATCCCATTTATTGGCATCCGGCACATAAACCGTAACCTTTGTCTGGTCCGCGGGACGTACGGCAGAAGCCACTTCATTCCCCTTGTCGTCATAAATGAAATATTGTACCGTAAAATTCTCATCCGTGTTTTTCACCCAGGAAACCAGTTCAAAAACCGCTCCCCCATCCTCGCAGGGCTTTGGTGTCACCTGCAGTCCCGGTCCCCCGTAATATCCCAGGTCAAAATGGGCGTCAGGCACACTGATCAGATTGACCCCTCTGTAGAGTCCGCCGTAGAATGTAAAATCTGCCGCCTGGGGATACACACTGCTCTTATTCTCATTGTTGCATGCCACCACCAGAAGGTTATCCCCATCCTCTTTGCACTGATCGGTAATGTCTGCACGGAAAATCGAATATCCGCCTTCGTGATAAGTAACCTCGGTGCCGTTCACATAGACTGTGGCCTGCTGCCCGGCCGCCAGAATTTCCACATATACCCTGCCGCCCGGAAGAGGCTGCTTCGGTGTCTGAAAGCTTTTGGCATACCAGCACTTTCCCCGGTAATAATTTCCCTTGCCATCATGTCCGTCCACCGCGTTCCAGGTATGGGGCAGTGAAACCACCGGCCACTCCAGCGGCAGTTCCTCCGGCAGTCCTGCATCCTCCCGCACAAATCTCCAGTCCTCGTTCAAACCAATTACATTCCGCATATTCTTCCTCCTTGCTCTTTTTTTCCAATATGGAAGTATCCCAGTATTTCGTATGGCCATTCGGCCTTTTTCTTTTTTAAATCAAAGTCCCGCTGCAGGCAACGGGGCATCAAACTTGCAGCGCTGCGCAGCAGAAAGCGTCCAAGGGACACTTTGGTATTTGACCCCCGGGGCAGTCGCCAAATGTCTGCAGGCAGCCACTTGGCTCGTTGCCCGCGGGAATAAACAGTCTCATTTCATCGTAATATATCCATTTTCGTCCGGTTTTATCGGAAAAATTTCCATAAAGTCCGTCACAAGCAAAATCAGGGGGATTCCGGTCCAGAACAGCAGTGTCTCACACAGCGCCAGAATCCGCCTGCCCTGATACCATCTGTGCCCTCCGAACCAGCCGGTAAACAGCATCAGCCACATATACACTTTCTTTTTAAAAGTATGGGGAACCTTTTTGCCGTCATACCAGGTCATAAAACGCCAGATGGGACCCCAGACGCCATAGGTATTCTCCCGCATTCCTGCCGCCCCCTGGGCCGCCTGCAGTTCATAATCCAAATCTGTCAGGCTCTTCTCGCCCGGCATCTCATCCCGCGGCATCACCGGGGCCATATCACGTTTCTTGGCATTTTCTTCCCCGTCTGTGTGTCTGTTTTTGTATTTCCCCTTCGCCATCTGCCAGTCTCCCTTATTTTAAACCAGTATCCCGTTCCCTTTTTCGCCCTTGTCCGGACAAGCAGGAACCGCTCTTGCCGGATATCCCCGGAAGACCTTATCCGGTGAGGCGGCCTTTCCCATATGAAGAGAAAAGGAGCCGCCGCATACATTCCCTTATTGCGACAGCCCCTGCGCTCCGCAATCATCTGCAGAGACATTATTTCCGTAAAAGGTGTATCCTTACTCTGCCCCTTTATACACTCACTGTGCCTTAGCCTTGATACGGGCCACTTCATCCTGGATCTCGGCCATCTTTTCCTTGGTCAGGGGATAGAATTTCATGGCAACCACATTCAGGATCCAGCCAATGGCAGGCATACCCAGGAAACAGATCAGGGTACAGACCAAAACACCGACAGAATACGGATCTTCCTGGGTAGGCAGGGTCGAGGTATAGCCGATGGTGGCATAAACCATGGCAACTATGGTAGCCGCCAGGGAGGAGATCAGCTTATCCACAAAGGAGAACAGCGTCCCCATAAGTCCCGGCACATAACGCCCGGAACGGTAAACCTCATAGTCTGCACAGTCTGCCGTCATGGGAATCACGATATTTCCGGACAACTGTGAAAATCCCTTCATCAGGATGTACATTACAATGAACGATACACCGAAAAGACTCCAGTTGGCGCCCTTAAACAGGTTCACATAGGTCTCCGGCTTTGTCAGGGAGAAGGTCGGCCATGCAGCTCCACTGCCATGTCCCACCGCTATCAGGATTCCCAGGATAACTGCCGTAGCCAGAGCCCCGTAAGTACCCACCATAAGACATTTCTTCTGTCCCATTTTGCGGGCGATCCTGCCGATACCGAAAATACCGATCAGCGCAACCGGAATGGAAGTAATTGCCGATACCGAACCGTTCAGCTCGTAATTTCCCAGAATGATTCCATACAGCGCAACCGTCACCGCCGCGCTGGAAGTACAGCTGATTGCCAGCTTATCCGAAGAAGCGGCCACTACCAGCATCTGGATACCGCGGTTATGGGCCAGCACATCCGCGTAATCGCGGAAGGAGATCTTCGCCGCTTTGCCGGTTCCAAAGTATTTCACATTGTCCTTGCGGGACAGGCCGATGATGGCCAGCACGGCAAACACAGCCGCCATGATTCCGATGACAATCTGCATAAAGCACCACATTTCAGGATTATAGAAACCTGACAATACCTGGATGCCATCCTTCTCTGTCATGACATTTGCAAGATTCGGGTTCTGCGCCACCATCTTTGCAATCTTGTCGGCGGCATCCGCGCTGGTCAGGGTAAACTTGGGCAGCAGGGTGCTGGACAGGAAAACCGGCCAGAACAGACTCATCAGCAGAATATTGTACACAGAGTCAAAAATGGAAAAAATAGGGCGCTGTTCAGGGTCATTGGTCAGACAGCTCTGTGCGGATTTTGTCACCACACACTGGCAGGTATAACCGACTATGTAAACCATGTACAGCAAAATGAAAGCGATAAAACGTCCCCCGGTGGGGATAAGGGGAATAAACCGGAACATACAAAACGTCATACCGAATAAAACCACCTGGCCGATGACTATGAACGGCCGGTTTTTTCCGAACTTTGTGTTTGTGTTGTCCACAACCATGCCCACAAAAGGATCCGTGACTCCGTCCCAGATTCTCATGATGGTAACGATGGAACCGGCCAGCACGGCGCCCACCCCCACGATACCAACCAGGAAATAAGAGATGGATCCCACCAGCATCATGTAGGCGTTGGTGGAGGTGTTGTTCAGCGCGTAAAATGCTATTTCCCACATTTTGGCGCGGTGCACACCTTTTTCTTCCAAGGGTTTACTTGCCATAATTTGTTTTCTCCTTTCGTCCTTTTACCATTGCGCAATATTTGTGATATTATTGTACAGTCAAAATAAACTTTCTGACAGTGAAAATTTTGGGTTTTTTATGGATTTTTTTTAGGCAATTTATATTTCGGTAATACTTTTTATCTATTATTTCTATTTTTCGCATTTCTTTTCGGATAGTTTTGTCAGTATTTCACGATTTTTACACAATACCCCGCCGGACCCGCACGGCCTTCCGGGCCCGTTTTGACAAGTCACCATCTGTTACAATTTTAATACAATCTCATGGTAATTTTGAAAAAACGAATTGATTTTACAGCCATATTGCTATAAGATGTAAGAAAGATATTTTTTACCGATTCCGGTGGCGATAACAGTATCGCGGGACCTGCCTGCGACAGACAGGAGTATATCTATGAAAAAAATTATACTTGACTTTATTCAGGAACTCCTGATATCTGACAGAATTCCTTATCATTTTGTTTCTTTTCCCTGCGCTGACTGGGACTGGTTTGATTTCGGCCTGCGCAGTAAAATACTGGGTCTGGAAAATCTGTCCCTGAAAATGAACGGACATTTGGCAGACCTGGCAGAAAATACACTGTATCATTATGTGGATTTATTCCAGTGTAATTATTCCATTTTGAAACTTCCGGACAATTTTGCCCTGGAAGACACCTTTCCCGGGAGCAGGACTCCCGAAGGACAGACTGCCCCATCCGGGAATTTTCTGGTCATGGGGCCCGTCCTGTTTGAATCCTTTTACGGGAAACATTTTGACGATCTGTTCCGGCAGCTGGAATTGCCCCCCCAGCTTATGGAGTCTCTCCGGAACCATTACCAGAATATTCCCCTGCTGCCCTTTTCCTCTCACTATGAAGGCCTGATGGCCGTGATTGCCAATTACATATTTGAAAAAAAGCCCTATCAGATTATTTTCAAAAGCAAAGGGGATCTGGAAAATCTCCGCCATCACTACGGCGGCATCTCCAGGGTGCCGGAACAGCCCTTCCTGAACATCCAGTATATCGAGCAGCGCTACCACGCCGAGAATCTGGTTATCACCGCCGTGACCCACGGGAATGAGGCCCTGGCAATGGACAGTGTGAGGAAACTGGCAGATCTGGGCATTCCTCCCAGACTTGCAAACAATCTGAGGGATAAAAAAGATCTCACCATAACCCTCAACACCCTGATGCGGAAAGCTGCCGAGCAGGCCGGCGTACATCCTATCCATATTGACAGTTTCTCCAATCAGTGCATCCAGCAGATCGAGCAGCTGGGCAGTGTGGAACAGTGCAGGACATTCCAGCGGAAACTGGCCCTGGGGTACTGCCGTCTCATCAAAAAATATAATGTAAAAGGTTATTCCCTTCCTGTCCAAAAGGCGGTAACTTACATTACTTCGGATTTAAGCGCCGATCTGAGCCTGAAGGCTCTCTCGGGCCGGCTGAATGTCACTTCCAGCTATCTGTCATCCTTATTCCGGAAAGAAATCGGGATGACCCTCACTGACTATGTGAACCAGCAAAGAATTGCCCACGCACGGCACCTGCTTGCGGATACCCACTTCCCCATCAAGTCCATCGCCCTGCAATGCGGCATCCCCGACCTGAATTACTTTGTCCGGATGTTCAAGCGGACGGTGGGCGTCACGCCGAAAGTCTACCGTGACACGGCAGCAGACAGCAGACAGACGGAACTGTTTTCCGGCAGCAATATAAAAGAAATGCCCGGCTCCCGAAAAAGGGCCGGAAGTATATAAGGATACCATACCCTCATCGGACAAGGGTATTCCTGCCGCAAAACAAAAAATTTGGGAACACCCTGCCACAAAAACAATGAAATTATTGGGACAAAGCAGCGGTATAATTGCCGGTCCCCATATGGCCTCGGTCCGCTGCAGAAAGACAAAATCAAAAAAGGAGGAACCAAATGCCCAATCATCTCACAAATTATCAGAAGCAAAAAGACTTTCTCGTCTGCGTTGACAGCGACGGATGTGCCATGGACACCATGGACGTGAAGCATATCCGCTGTTTCGGCCCCTGCATGGTCACGGAATGGAAGCTGGAAAAATGGCAGGACGAAATCCTGGCCCGCTGGAATGAAATCAATCTTTACACAATGACACGCGGAATTAACCGCTTTAAGGGTCTCTCCATGGCGCTGCAGGAAATCAACGAAAAATACTGCCCCATAGAGGATCTTGACACCCTGACGGAATGGGCCGCCAACAGTCCCGAGCTGTCCAATGACGCCGTAAAGCGCGCCATGTCCCAGGCTCCCGAAAGCGTGATACTTCCCAAAGCCCTGAACTGGAGTCTTGCGGTCAACGAATCCATCAACCGGCTCCCGGAATCCGAAAAACTTCCCTTTGCGGGCGTCAAAGAAGCCCTGGCCTATGCACAGCAGTATGCCGACGTGGCTATCGTGTCCAGTGCAAACCTGGGCGCCGTGCTGGATGAGTGGAAACTCTACGGCCTGCTGGAACACACGGACATTGTCCTGGCCCAGGATGCGGGCAGCAAGGCTTTCTGTATCGGGGAACTGCTGAAAAAGGGCTATGCCCCCGATCATGTGCTGATGTGCGGCGACGCCCCCGGGGACCAGGATGCCGCAAAGAAAAACGGCGTGTTCTACTACCCCATTCTCGTAAAACACGAAAAAGAAAGCTGGGCGGAATTCATGTCCGAGGGCCTGTCGCACCTGCTTGACGGCACCTACGGCGGAGACTACCAGAACAAGAAAACCACAGCCTTCCTCAACAACCTGGGCGGCTGACCAGGAATCCCGAAATCCCCCTTTACAGGGGGATTTCTGATAGTGTGTTTATATCCTCTTCACTGAGCATATTATGGCAGCAGAAAAGCAGCAGAACATTTACCTGTTTTCCATTGCCATAAAAAGACAATACACTTCAAAAGGAGAACACTATGAAACTGCTTTATGCGGAGGATGAGCGCTCCCTTTCCGAGGCGGTAGCGGACATTCTCACTTATCATAAATATCTCGTCGATGTCGTGTACAATGGCGAGGATGCTTACGATTACGCCGTATCCGGAGACTATGACGGAATCATTCTTGACATTATGATGCCAAAACGGGATGGAATCGATGTTCTTGCCGCACTGCGGAAAAACGGATGCCGCACACCCATTCTGCTTCTCACGGCAAAGACACAGATTGACGACCGTATCCGGGGGCTGGATGCAGGGGCCGATGACTATTTGCCAAAACCCTTTGACATGGGTGAACTTCTCGCCAGAATCCGTGCCATGCTCCGCCGGCGCCAGGAATTTCACCCTGATTTCCTTACCTTCTGCGATCTGAAACTGTATATGCAGTCCAGTACACTGTCCTGCGGTGACATGGAATTTGTGCTTCCAAAACAGGAATACCGTCTTATGGAACAATTGATGGCAAACCACAATATCTTTCTCTCCTCCGAGGATTTGCTGGCCAAAGCCTGGGGCTGCAATGCGGAAGCCGATATCAACAGCGTCTGGCTCTACATTTCCTATCTCCGCAAAAGGCTCGCTGCCATGAAATCCAGTGTGAAGATCGTGTCAAAGCGCAGCATCGGGTACCGTCTGGAGATGCCCCTATGATAAAAACATTACGAAAAAAATTCATATTCTTTGCCATGTCCGCAGTCACCATTCTTCTGGCCGTACTGATCGGAGCCATCAACGGACTCAGCTGGATCTTTCTGGACAGTCAGTCCGCTTCTGTCCTACATACCATTGCCAATGAGGATAAACCACTGTTCCAAAAAGAATTTCACCCGCCCGGACCATTCGCCCCGCCGGATATGGACACCATAAAATCCGCCCGGTTCTTTACGGTCCGCATGGATCAGCAGGGCAATGTCCTGGATGTGAACCTTGATCAGATCTCTTCAGTGGATGCGGAAAAGGCAGTCCGATATGCCGGACAGATCACCGGTACCTTCGGAAAAATTGACGGGTACAAATATGAGGTGAAGCAGCTGGGCCCGGACCGGCTGATTTTCTTCATGGATACCTCCGGACAATTGGCCATTTTTATTGTGGTGCTGAGCATTTCCTCCGTGATCGCACTCATATGCTGGCTTGCGGTTTTACTGTTTGTGATTCTGTTTTCCGGCCGTGTGGTGCGCCCCATCGCTGCGGGCATGGAAAAACAAAAACGTTTCATAACAAACGCAGGACATGAACTGAAAACGCCCCTGGCCATTATTTTGTCCAACAATGACGCCTCCACGCTGATCCACGGCGAAACAAAGTACAGCAAAAACATCCGTCTCCAGACCCTGCGGCTAAACGCCCTGATGACAAACCTGCTGACCCTTGCCCGACTGGATGAGGATGGAAAGCTCCCCACCGAAGCAGTGGACATCAGCGAAGCGGTTTGCGGTATGCTTTCATCCTATGAGACTTCCCTGTCCGAAAAACAGATCACATTGTCCGCAAGTGTTCAGCCCCGGGTTTTCATGCAGGTGCACAGGGATACTTTTATGCAGATGATCTCCATTCTCCTTGACAATGCCGCAAAATACACCCCGGAGGGAGGAACCATCCTGTTCTCCCTGACAGCCGAAGGCAGCCATGTCCGGATTGTGGAGGAAAACACCTGTGCGGACCTGCCGCCCCTTGACACCGAACGGCTCTTTGAACGGTTTTATCGGGGAGACACTGCCAGAACGCAAAGCAGCGCCTCCTCCGGATTCGGAATCGGGCTTTCCGCCGCCCGCGCCATTGCGGAGACATTCGGCGGCAAACTGACAGCAGAATACCCGGAAGCAGGAAAAATCCGTTTTACTGCGCGGTTTTAAATTCATTTCACAGAAAATTCACAGACCTTCCCGCAAATGTTCACAGACGGGAAGGTTTTTCTAATGTGGCTCTTAGGTTCGTCTTTTATAATGGTGGCATAGAAAGGAGGTATGCCGCTTGCAATTCAGACATGAAGTAAAGCATGAGATCAGCAGCCTGGACATGTATATTCTGCGTCAAAGACTAAAGGCCGTTATGACGCCGGACAGCCATGCCCGGGACGGGCAGTATGAGATCTGCAGCCTGTATTTTGACAATCCGGAGGACAAGGCGCTGCGGCAAAAGCTGGACGGTGTCAGCATTCGCGAAAAATACCGGATTCGTCTCTACAACAATGATCCCTCTGTCATTCATCTGGAACGAAAGATCAGGCACGGAGGACTTGGCTGTAAGGAGTCCGCCCCACTTACGCCCGGGCAGGCACTGGCAATTGTAAACGGAGACAGCAGATGGATGGCAGCAAGTACTGACCAGGTGATACTGGGCTTTTATACCCGTATCCGCAATGAAGGCCTGGCAGCAAAGGTGATTGTTTCCTATACCCGCCAGCCATTTGTATTTGGCCCCGGAAATGTCCGCGTTACCCTGGATTACAACATTCGGACAGGGCTTCGCTGCACCGATTTCCTGAACCCGGACTGCACCACTGTCCCTGTTCCGGGTTCTCCCTGTATCCTTGAAGTAAAATGGGATCATTTCCTTCCCGATGTCATTCGCGACATTGTGCAGCTTAAGTACAGGCACAGCACCGCATTTTCAAAATATGCCGCCTGCCGTATGTATGATTAAAAACAGCAATATAAAGGAGAAAACCAGCCATGACTTTTCAAGATATCTTCAAATCCAGTTTTCTGGAAAATGTGTCTTCCATCAGTGTCCTTGACATGATCCTGACCATCGTGCTTTCCTTTGGTACGGGACTGTTTATTTTTCTCGTTTACAAGAAGACCTACCGGGGCGTGATGTATTCCGCAGGCTTCGGTACGGCTTTGATAGCCCTGACCATGATCACTGCTACTGTCATTCTCGCAGTGACCTCCAATGTGGTGCTGTCCCTGGGTATGGTCGGCGCCTTGTCCATTGTCCGTTTCCGCACGGCCATCAAAGACCCTCTGGATCTTGTGTTCCTCTTCTGGTCCATCGGTGCCGGTATTATTCTGGCAGCCGGCATGATTCCCCTGGCCATCCTGGGCAGCGTCTGCATCGGCATCATCCTGCTGGTGTTCGTGAATCAGACATCCGGCACTCATCCTTATATGGTGATTCTGAGCTGCGTCAGCCACGAGGCAGAAGTGAAGGCGAATGAATTCCTCAGGGAAAATGTAACCCGGTCAATAACCAAGAGCAAATCCGCTGTAAAAGGCGCAATCGAGCTGAACGTTGAAGTCCGTCTGAAAGAGGACAATACCGATTTTATCAACATCCTCTCCCAGATCCCCGGTGTCAACAGTGCAGTCATTGTCTCTTACAACGGTGAATATATGGGGTAAACTATGTCAGGTAGTAAATATTTTAACCAGATTGCATGGTCCGTCACGGTCCTGACACTGGCAATTACCATTTTATTCATGAACAGTCAGGCATTTGGTATCCAGGCAGACGCCCGCGCACTGGGCTATGAAGACCGGTTATTTGACAACACAAAGGTACATACCATTGATATCACCATGAATGACTGGGATGACTTTATCGCAAATGCAACCAGCGAAGAATACTATACAGCCAATGTGGTAATCGATGGAGAAGCCTGCAAAAATGTAGGGATCCGGGCAAAGGGCAACACCTCGCTCTCCACCGTAGCCGCTCTCGGCAGTGAGCGATACAGTTTCAAGATTGAGTTTGACCATTACGACAGTGCCGGCTCCTATCATGGCCTGGACAAACTGAGCCTGAATAATCTGATTCAGGATTCCACCATGATGAAAGACTATCTGACCTATACAATGATGCATGAGTTTGGCGTGAACGCCTCTTTGTGCAGTTTTGTCTATATCACCGTCAACGGTGAGGACTGGGGTCTGTATCTGGCGGTAGAAGGCGTGGAAGAAGCCTTTCTGGAACGCAATTACGGTTCCGGCTACGGCGAACTCTATAAGCCCGACAGCATGAGCTTTGGCGGCGGCCGCGGCAACGGCAGAAATTTTGATATGAATGATTTCAACTTTGACAGCGATACCTCCGAACCAGACGGAAACTCCGGACAATCCCCTCCATCTGCCATGTCTGAAGACGGCGGGTTGCCGGATATGCCTTCTTTCGGAAACGGCAGTTTTCCTGAAGGATTTGATTCTTCCCAGCTCCCCGGGGATTTTGACCCGGCCGCCATGTCTGGCAGAAAAGAGAACAAGAACGGGGGATTCGGCTCTGAAGGCGGATTCGGAACGGGATCTTCGGATGTAAAGCTGCAATATATTGATGATGAGCCTGACAGCTATCCCAACATATGGGACAACGCCAAAACCCACATTACCAAAGCAGATCAGAACCGCCTGATCGGCTCCCTGAAAAAGCTGTCATACGGTGAAGATATTGCATCCGTTGTGGATGTGGAACAGGTAATCTGCTATTTTGTGGTTCATAACTTTGTCTGTAACAGCGACAGCTATACCGGTTTTATGATTCACAATTATTACCTGTATGAAGAAAACGGGCAAATGGCAATGATTCCATGGGATTACAATCTGGCATTCGGAACGTTCCAGGGCGGCAATGCGCAAGCCACAGTCAACACCCCCGTGGATTCCCCTGTGGATAATGGCTCAGGCCAGGACAGGCCCATGTGGAACTGGATTGTATCCGATGAACAATACACGGAATTGTATCACCAATATTTTAAGAATTTTTTGAACAGCATTGATATACAGGGAATCATTGACACTGCGTATCATCTGATCAAATCCTATGTGGAAAAAGATCCCACTGCATTTTATACCTGTGAGGAATTTGAACTGGGCGTAGAAACGCTTCGCCTATTCTGCCAAATGCGCAGTGAAAGCATTTCCATGCAGCTTGAAAACGGAGAAACCGCCAGCAATATGAACTACGTGGACGCCTCTGCCATCACTCTTTCGGACATGGGTTCCATGGACAGCGGCATGGGTGGATTTGGCAGTAATATGCCTGGCAGACCGGACAATACAGATAATTTTAACAGACCCGGCCCCGGTAATTCCCAAATGTCACAAGATACTGAAATTGCAGGAGGCCCACCTTCGGAACAGCCTGGAGAGGCTTTTTCTCCTTCCGGTCTTCCGGAAAATTTCCCGGGCAGTCTCCCCGGACAGCCCTCCGGAAATCAAATGGAAAACAGGCCGTTCACTTCTCCCGCCACTCCCAGCGGCTGGATATGGATCATTATTTCGGCGGTGATCCTGGCAGCCGGCCTGGCTGTGGCCAGAATGTACAAAAAATAAGCGGACCTGCTCCCCCTGCCTGCAATCGGGCAGGGAAGTTTCATCTTCCCCTACCTGCCGCGCGCCCCGTGTGCCGCTTAGCGGCATAATTCCAGGTGCCAGGAGTCGCACTTTGTACAATGGGGCTGCGCACAGATAGGGCAGGGGGACTGTCCGTAATATCTTTTCCGACAGCTTATTACATGGTCTGCTTTCCAAACATTTTGATATATTCCTGTGCCATCTGCAATGACAAGTTCAGTTTTTTCTGCAGTCTTTCCAATATATCATTTTCAGAAAGCCCATAATCAAGTCCTGTTTCAACAATGCCCTTTGCTTCTCCTCTTGCTTCATTTTCTCTTGCAATTTCATCAAACAAAGTACACATATCAAGATCTCCTTTCCTGGATAATGCATTGTAATCAATCCTGCAGTTTGCTGCCCCTGCCACTGTCATAATCACGGTTTTATCTACATTGTGTTCTCTTGCATAGTCTATGACTTTTTTCCTTGCTTCATCCCTTGTCAGGCTTTTATCAAGGATCATTCTCATCATATCGAAAAAAGCTGCATTCTTTACATTATGGAATGCCAGGCATGAATTGTTATGAAAAATGACCTCAAAACGGGATGTTACTCCCCTCTCAAGGTCATTTCAACTTACCCCATTCTCTATCCGGGATTGCCCGGGGCTGCCTTCACAAGGCAATCGGGTATGTCCCGGAAAAAACCGCCGCTTATCTAAAATACGCCACGCCGGATTCAAAAATCCGGATATCCTGCTCCCCGTATATATTCAGGGCCACTGCCCTGTCACGTCTCTCAGAGTGTACCATCTTACCAAAACAGCGTCCATCCGGGGACGTAATGCCTTCCACCGCACAGTAAGAACCATTGATATTATATTCCTCATCCATGGTCACATTGCCTTCCTGGTCGGAATACTGGGTTGCCACCTGCCCGTTTGCAAACAGTCTGTCCAGCCATTCCTTTGGTGCCACAAAGCGCCCCTCTCCATGGGAAGCCGGGTTACAGTAGGTTGCGCCCAGAACCGCCTCCTGCAGCCAGGGAGATTTATTGGAAACCACTTTTGTATATACCATTTTGGAAATATGTCTGTTTATGGTGTTGAATGTCAGCGTGGGGGAATCTACCGTCTGCCCCACAATTTCTCCGTGCGGCAACAGCCCCAGCTTGATCAGCGCCTGGAATCCGTTGCAGATTCCCAGGGCCAGACCGTCTCTCTCGTTCAGCAGCTTCCTGACCGCCTCTTCCAGCCTGGCGTTCCGGAATGCCGTGGCAAAGAACTTCGCACTTCCATCCGGTTCATCACCTGCTGAAAAACCGCCCGGAAACATAATGATCTGCGCCTGTGCTATGGCTTTTTCAAACTCGTCCACGGATTCCCGGATATCCTGGGCACTCAGATTGCGGAATACTTTTGTGACCACATCCGCTCCCGCGCGCTCAAATGCCCTGGCGCTGTCATATTCGCAGTTTGTTCCCGGAAATACCGGAATGAATACCGTGGGCTTCGCCGTCTTATGTCTGCATACATAGACGCTGTCTGCCCGGTAACAGTCACTCTTCACCGGATCCTTGTCCCTGGAAGACTTTGTGGGATATACCTTTTCCAGTCTGGATGTCCATGACGAAAGCGCTTCCTCCAGTGTGATCCTGGTGTCGCCGTACACGATGACAGGTTCCTCCGTAACCGTTCCGACCACAGTGTAATCCAGTTCCTTTTCTTCCAGAACCCCCAGTTTTCCGGCAGGAATCTCTGCCACAATATCCCCAAGACCGTTCCCGAACAAGTCACTGGCCGTCACTTCATCCGCAATGACAATGCCCAGCATGTTTCCGAAAGCCATCTTGGATATGGCTGCCGCCACACCCCTGGCGTCCAGCGCATACGCCGAACGGATTGTCTTATCCAGAATCAGGTTGTGAATCTCCTCATACAAGTGAGCCACTTCATCATATACCGGCATTTCAAAGTCGTCTTTTTCTATCCGGAACCGAACCAGCACATTACCGGCCTTTTTCAGTTCCGGTGTCACTATCTCTTCCTCCTTCGCAATATCCACCGCAAAGGATACCAGTGTAGGCGGTACGTCAATCTCGTTAAAAGTACCCGACATACTGTCTTTTCCGCCTATGGACGGCAGTCCGAAACCGATCTGCGCATCATAGGCACCCAGCAGGGCCGCAAAAGGCTGGCTCCATCGGGAAGGTTCGGAGGTCATCCTGCGGAAATACTCCTGGAATGTGAAACGTATGGCAGAGTAATCCCCTCCGGAAGCCACAATCCTTGCCATGGATTCCACAACCGCGTAAACTGCCCCGTGGTAAGGACTCCAGGAGGAAAGAAACGGATCAAAGCCACAACTCATCATGGTGACAGTATCCGTCCTGCCCTCCAGAACCGGAAGCTTCGCAATCATGGTCTGGGTCTCCGTGAGCTGATGCTTTCCTCCGTAGGGCATCAGCACGCTGCCCGCGCCTATGGAGGCGTCAAACATCTCCACCAGACCCTTTTGCGAGCACACATTCAGGTCATGCAGCAGTTCCAGCCATGCCCCGCGCACATCTCCTTCTTTCAGCTTCCTGCCTGCCGCGGGAACGGCCCATTTGTCAAAATAATTATCCTTTTCATCCGGAATGTCCACTTTTACCCGGGTCTCCTGATGTGCGCCGTTGGTATCCAGAAAAGCCCTTTTTAAGTCAACGATTTTCCTGCCCCTCCAGTTGAGCACCAGCCTGGGTTCTTCCGTTACCACAGCCACTTCCACTGCCTCCAGGTTCTCCTGGGCGGCATAGCCAAGAAATGCCTCCACATCTTTGGGATCCACCACCACAGCCATACGCTCCTGGGACTCCGATATGGCAAGCTCCGTTCCATCCAGGCCCGCATATTTCTTCGGCACTTTATCCAGGTCCACGGTCAGCCCCTCTGCCAGTTCCCCGATGGCAACCGATACACCGCCCGCGCCGAAGTCATTGCACTTTTTGATAAGCCTGCTGGCTTCCTTACGCCGGAACAGCCTCTGTATCTTGCGCTCTGTGGGAGCGTTTCCCTTCTGTACTTCCGCTCCGCAGGTCTCAATGGACTGCTCCGTATGTACCTTGGAGGAGCCGGTCGCCCCGCCGCAGCCATCCCGTCCCGTGCGTCCTCCCAGCAGAATGATAATGTCTCCGGGATCGGAAGTCCCGCGGATCACATTTTTCCTGGGTGCCGCTCCCATGACAGCACCGATCTCCATTCTCTTTGCCACATAGGAAGGATGATAAATCTCTTTTACATAGCCCGTTGCCAGGCCGATCTGGTTGCCGTAGGAAGAATATCCCCCTGCCGCTCCCCGCACCAGCTTCTTCTGGGGAAGCTTGCCCCTGAGCGTATCCGATACGGGAACCGACGGGTCTGCAGCGCCGGTGACACGCATGGCCTGATACACATATCCACGGCCGGAAAGAGGATCCCTTATGGCGCCGCCCAGGCAGGTAGCCGCACCGCCGAAAGGCTCTATCTCCGTGGGATGATTGTGCGTCTCATTCTTGAAAAATACCAGCCACTCTTCGGTCTCCCTGTGACTGCCGTAATCCATCTCCACCGGCACCACCACCGAACAGGCATTGATCTCGTCGGATTCCTCCATATCGTCCAGCCTGCCCTCTTTTTTCAGCTTCTTCATGGCCATGAGTGCCAGATCCATCAGACAGATAAATTTATCTTTCCTGTCACCGTAAATCTCTTCCCTTGTGTCCAGGTAACTGCGGTATGTAGTCTCTATGGGGGAACGATAATACCCTTCGCCAAACTCCACATCGGTCAGTTCCGTGGAAAATGTGGTATGACGGCAGTGGTCGGACCAGTAAGTATCCAGCACACGGATTTCCGTCATGGTTGGATTGCGCTTTTCATCTTCCCGGAAGTAGTTTCTGATATGTAAAAAGTCCCTGAATGTCATCGCAAGGGAAAGCGACTGATACAGCTGTTCCAGTTCCCCATCCCCCATCTGCACAAAGCCATCCAGCACCGCCACATCCGCAGGCTCCTCATACTCCATAATCAGGGTATCGGGCTTGACGCTTCCCGTCTCCCTGGAATCCACGGGATTGATACAATATGCCCTGATTCTGGCAAACTCTTCATCCGTGATATCTCCCAGAATCATATAGGTAACGGCTGTACGTATCACCGGTTCTTCGTCCTCATTTAAAAAACGGATACACTGTACCGCGGAATCAGCCCTCTGGTCAAACTGGCCCGGCAGATACTCCACCGAAAATACCCTGGCCTTCTCCGGAACTTCAATGGACTCATAGTACAGTTCGTCCACCGGAGGTTCTGAAAAAATAGACATGCAGGCTTTCCCAAATACCTCTTCCGAAACATTTTCCACATCATAGCGGATGAAAACCCTGATTCCCTCCGCATTGATTCCCAGAAAACTTCCGATTTCCTCATGCAGTTCTTTCGCCCTGACGGCAAAAGGTTCTTTCTTTTCCACATAGATACGTTTGACGCTTCCCATATGCCCTCCATTTTACAAATTTGCGTTACAATACAGACTTTCCGGTATCCTGTCCACGGCCGGCTTTCTGTGCAGCAGCCGTATGTCCCTGTCATCCCGGAAACATATCCTTGTCCTCCACCCCAAGCATCTTCAGCATAAAAAGGATTTCCCTGTCCACGGCTTCTGCCGAAATACCTATGGTCTGGGCCGAAATCTTCAGTCCCTCCAGCACAAACATGATATTCCTGGCCATCCCCTTGCAGTCGTCACAGAAAAATTCCCCGTTTTCCACCCCTGTCTCAATGAGTTTTTCAATAATCCTCACTGCGGAATCAAACTGTCTCTTCAGGATATTTCCCTTTCTCCCGGGCTGTATCTGAAAATAGAACTCATAAATAGCCTGTGTCAGTGTATCGCTCTTCCGGAGCAGTTCTTTCTTTTGCTCCTTCAGAAACAGAATCAGAATATCCGCCGCCGTGGCATCATCCGCAATGCTGTCGGAAAATACATCATCGGCCTCCTGACTTTCCATCTTCATCACTTCCAGAAAAATCTGGCTTGTACTGTCAAAATACAGATAGAGACCGCCTCTGCTGATATCGCAGGCTTCCACAATATCCTTCATGGTCACTTTCTTGAATCCCTTCTCCACGAATACTTTTCTGGCCGTCTCCAATATAAACTTCCTCTTCTGTGCGGATTTTTCTCCCATCCTGACCCCCCGGCGATATTCTCACCACCTTGTCTTATCCCAATATCCTACAATTCTGCGCATCCGTCCCAGTACCAGGGCAAAAATATTTTCCTGCACGGCCTCTCCCCACAAGGTCGCCTTTGTCTGGCCCTCCAGCACATACTTGGACAGAATCCCCCTCAGGATATCCCAGTCCCTCAGCTCCGCGGCGGCGATAACCCTTCTCTCGTCATCATGTGTCCTGATACGGTTCCGTGTGTATACATAACAGTAATTGCGGTCCATCAGGCCCGAACCGGATGCCTCCCTGACAAAATTCATCAGATTGGCATCATATACCGGAAAACTCATGGATTTTCTGCTGAGTCCCTGCCCCTGGTAACTGCGGCTGGCCGTTTTTCCGGCATTTTTCTCCAGCCAGGGCAAATATTGCAAAAGCGGCTCCAGCATGCTTCTGTACTCCTGTATGACCTGCTGCCGGTATTCCATTTCCTGCTCCATAAACATCCCACCTTTTGACAGTCAAGCTTCCAGACCTTTACGATGACGCATCCGGAATACGGCTTTTTTGCGTCTCCCGCTGTCCGAACGGTAGCTTTTTAATCTTTCCAGCAAAAATGACACATATGTAATTTATTTTATCACATTTTCCGAAAAAGTACAGCAAAAATTTCAGCCGGCCCATCCCATCTATTACACGCAAAATTATTAAGATTTTATAAACTTAAAAAAACAGTTGACAAACCCCACCCCATTGTGTATAGTATAAGTGAATTCCCCTTTTATAGACGAAAGCACTTGCAAATACTTGCGGGTGCTTTTGTCACGTTCAGCTGTTTTTCACTTTTTTCCCTGTGTCGGCCTTGTTTATTCCAGGATATCCTGCCCTGTCTCAGAACGCATTTTCTCCACAAAAGCCTTCGGATCCTGTTCCATCTGAAGCATGGATTCAAATGCGGCCAGCAGCAGCCTGGGCTGCCTGTAGCGGTTCATCTCCTGGGGCCGGTCCATATAAAGCTTAAAATGGTCTACCTGCCACACCAGAATATCCACCAGGGTATAGCCTGCCACTTCATAGCGGCACAGAAATTGTCCCTTGTCATAATAATAAGCCAGCTCCTGCAGCAGTCCTTCCGACCGGCTGATTCCCTGCCAGAGCTTCTGGCCGTACGCTTCATCCTTCCCCGCCTGCCCTGCCAGACCGCAGACAAATTCCCTCAGCGCATCAAGCGCCTTTTCCAGTTGTTCCTTCTGTTCCATTTTTCCTCCATTCCGGTTCCGGAACCGTTCCTTCCCCGCATTCCCCGCAGCTTTCGGCTCCCGCGGAAAATACCGGTCCTGCCGGTTCTCCCCTATTCTTTCAATTTCCTGACGATTTACCCTTACAATATGATAATTACTCGAACCGAGTCAGATTCTCTTCATTTTCAGATAAGAAACCATCTGGGACTTCACCGCCACAGACTCATGCTTCCACGTCCGTCCTGCCCCGGACTTTCCTGGAAAGTAAAAAAGAAGTGCCAATAATGCCAGCAGTCAGCATCATTTAACGCTTCTCATTTGCAACAGGGGAAGAGAGGATCGAACTCCCATCAACGGTTTTGGAGACCGCCGCACTACCATTGTACTATTCCCCTGGACATTGGCTTTCCACCAACGAAATTCATTATAACACAGACCCCCCACAATAATCAAGTATAATTTTACAATTTTTCACAAGATTTTTTGCGCCCCCGCAGACAGTTAAAAAATCCTGTCTATCACATCCTGCACCGTTTTCACCCCGATAATCTGTATCTTGCTGTTCTTGCGGCACTCCTCCTGGCATACAAAGGGCAGGATACAAGTCTCAAAGCCAAGCTTCTCCGCCTCCTGCACCCTCTGTTTCGCCATGCTCACCGCCCTGACTTCCCCGCTTAAACCCACCTCGCCAAAAGCCGTCAGTCTGGGACTGAGAACCGCGTTCCGAAAGCTGGAAAGCACGGCAATGACAATACTTAAATCGATGGCCGGCTCCACGATCTTGATTCCCCCGGTAATATTCACATAGGCGTCACAGGCCGCAAGCTGGACACCGGAACGCTTTTCCAGCACTGCCATCAGCAGGTTCACCCTGTTAAAATCAGTTCCCGTGGTCTGCCTGCGCGGAATGCCGAAATTGCTGTGGCACACCAGCGCCTGGATTTCCACCAGCAGGGGCCTTGTGCCCTCCATGGTGCAGGCCACTACGGACCCGCTGGCATTTTCCGGCCTGCCGTTGAGCATATATTCCGAGGCGTTGGCCACCTCCGCAAGCCCCTGCTCCCGCATCTCGAAAACCCCGATCTCATTGGTGGCGCCGAAACGGTTCTTTACGCCCCGCAGAATGCGGTAGGAGGCATGTCTGTCCCCCTCAAAGTAAAGCACGGCGTCCACCATATGTTCCAGCACCCTGGGCCCTGCCACGGTTCCCTCCTTCGTCACATGTCCCACAATCAGCACCGGCACACCGAGCCCCTTGGCAAGCTGCAGCAAAATGCCGGTGGACTCCCTGACCTGGGACACACTTCCCGGCGCTGCCGAGACATTGTCGCTGTACATGGTCTGAATGGAGTCGATGACCACCGCTTCCGGTTTTCTGTTCCGGATCACTTCCGAGATTTCTTCCAGGTTTGTCTCACACAGCAGAAGCATCCCGGCGGAAAATTCCCCGATTCTGTCTGCCCTCATTTTAATCTGGGCGGGTGATTCCTCCCCCGATATGTATAAAACCGTATGTCCCTGGCCGCAAAGATTATGACACACCTGCAAAAGCAGCGTGGATTTGCCGATTCCGGGATCCCCTCCCACCAGAATAAGGGAGCCCTGCACGATCCCGCCTCCCAGTACCCTGTCCAGCTCTCCCATACCGGTGGACATCCGGTCCTCCTCCCGGACGGTCACTTCCGACAAAACCGCCGGCACCATCCTGGCCCTTCTGTCAGCAGAATGCGAAGCAGAACTGCCCTTTGCCGTCTTGCTGACTGTCTCTTCCACAAAAGTATTCCATTCCCTGCAGCCCGGACACTGTCCCATCCATTTGGACGATTCATGTCCGCAATTCTGACAGAAAAAAACGGTTGCTGTCTTGCCCTTTGCCATGTCCTCTCCCCTTTCCCGGCCCTTCTTTTCCGGTATCCCCAGCGGACTTTCCTATGTAAATCCGGCAGGAAGGTTTCCTTCCCCGCCCTCTGCGCTTCCTGTGCACGAAAAATGCGGGGGAACGGACGGCCCCTCTGAGGTGCCTCTCTCCCCCGCATTCCGGATTTCTTACAGATACATTCACGGATGCGCTGCGATGATTGACTTCCCGGTAAGATACGACTGCCTCATTACCACGCGCAAAGCCTGCATTGCGGTACCAGAGCTTAAATTTCCACCACTTTTACAGGCACCTCGTCGGCCGCCCCCAGTTCCACACTCAGGGACAGCTTCCCTCCGAATCCTGTCTTTATGGCGCCTATGCTGCTGCCATCCACAAATACTTCATAGGCCTTGTCATCCATCAGCCCTATGGTGATCTGGGCGTCTTCGTCGCCTTCCACCACAAACTCTACGCCATCTTCCTTCTCCACAAAATTCAAAACACTGGTACCCGGTACGGATTCATAGAGAAACATTCCGTTTTTTTCCAGCTTGGTGATCTCGCTGTAGGTTTTAACTTTCAGCAGATCCCCCTCATGCTGATAATCTTCCACCTTCGCCTTTTTTGCCAATTTGTGATTGCCAAAACTGATTGCGCCGTCTGCCTCACTGCGGAGCAATTCTTCCACCACTGCCATCTGTGTGCCCTCCTGTCCTTTACGTAACGACTTTGAAGTCTGATTCCTATATCTACAGTATAATATAAATTGCTTCTATTTTCTACCAGTTTTTATTATTTTTTCAGCATCTTTTTCTGACCGGCTTATTCCCTGCCATTGTCCCCGCCGGTCTTTTCTTTTACGCTGAAACAGACTTTCCCGTTTTTGAAGCCCACCGAAACAGAATCCCCGGGCTGGACTTTTTTCAGCAATATCTCCTCTGCAAGGGCATCTTCCACAACGGACTGAATGGCACGCTTCAAAGGTCTGGCGCCCATCTTCGCGTCGGAGTATTTCTCCACCAGATGTTCCTTCAGGGCGCCCGACATGGTCAGGTGAATATCCATCTGGGCCTCGCAGCGTTTATACAGATTGGAGGCCAGAAGGCTTACAATGGCTTTCATATTGTCCTGGGTCAGCTGATGGAATACGATAATATCATCAATTCTGTTGATAAATTCCGGTTTAAAGCTGCGCTTCACCTCTTCCATGACACCCAGTTTCATTCTCTCATAATCCCGCTTCGCATCGCTGACCGCGGCGAAACCCAGATTTTTCGGATCCACAATCCGCTGGGCGCCCGCATTGGAAGTCATGATCAGCACAGTGTTTTTAAAACTCACTTTTCTGCCCTTGGAATCCGTGATATGTCCATCATCCAGAATCTGAAGCAGAATATTAAACACATCGGGATGTGCCTTCTCAATCTCGTCAAACAAAACCACGGAATAGGGATTGCGCCTTACCTTCTCACTGAGCTGGCCGCCTTCGTCAAACCCTACATAACCGGGCGGTGAACCGATCATTTTGGAAACCGAGTGTCCCTCCATATACTCCGACATATCCACACGGATGATGGCATCCTCGGAACCGAACATGGCTTCTGCCAGCGCCTTGGAAAGCTCGGTTTTTCCCACGCCGGTGGGCCCCAGAAACAGAAATGAACCGATGGGACGTCTGGGATCTTTCAGGCCTACCCTTCCCCGGCGCATGGCTTTTGCCACCGCCGTCACGGCTTCTTCCTGGCCAATTACCCTTTTGTGCAGAATCCCTTCCAGCTTCAAAAGCCGCTCGCTCTCTTTCTGCGCCAGCTTCGCCACCGGAATCTTTGTCCACATGGCCACAACTTCCGCGATCTCATTCTCACCAATGGTAAACTTTTTGTCAGCCTCCCTGCTTTCCGCCCGCTTTCTCATGCGCTGGAATTTCTTCGTCAGTTCATCCTGGCTGTGCTTGATCTCCACTGCCTGGGAGAAAGCCTCCATGCGGATGGAACGCTCGATCTGCAGATCCATCTGCTTGATCTGTTCCAGCAGTTCTTTCTGTTTGTCCGGCATATCCACAGCCCGCAGCCTTGCGCTGGCAGCTGCCTCGTCTATCAGGTCGATGGCCTTATCCGGCAGATTTCTGTCATTGATATAGCGGCCGGACAGCCGCACTGCCGCGTCCACTGCCTGGGCCGTGATATTCACTTTGTGATGTTCCTCATACTTTTCCTTGATGCCTTCCAGAATGCGGATGGCCTCCTCTTCCGTTGGCTCCTCCACATTCACCGGCTGGAAACGGCGTTCCAGAGCCGCGTCTTTCTCAATATATTTCCGGTATTCCACTATTGTGGTTGCGCCGATCAGCTGCAGCTCTCCTCTCGCCAGGGAAGGCTTTAAAATATTGGAGGCATCGATGGCCCCCTCCGCGCCGCCTGCCCCGATCAGTGTGTGCAGTTCGTCCAGGAACAGAATCACATTGCCATCCTCCGCCACTTCCCGGATCACCTTCTTGATTCTCTCCTCAAATTCACCGCGGTACTTGCTGCCAGCCACCATGCCGGACAAATCCAGTGTGAGCACTCTCTTGTCCTTCACCGTAAAAGGAACCTTTCCCTCCACGATACGCTGTGCAAGGCCTTCCACAACCGCCGTCTTGCCCACCCCCGGCTCTCCGATAAGGCAGGGATTATTTTTCGTCCTTCTGCTCAGGATCTGGATCAGGCGGCTGATCTCCTCTTCCCTTCCGATCACCGGATCCAGCTTCGCCTCCCTGGCCATGGCGGTGAGATCCTTGCTGTACTGGTTCAGGGCAGACTGTCTGCCTTTGCCCGGAGATTTTCTTCCCAGATCCTCCTTGTACAGATTTCCATCCTGTCCCATGGCCCCCAGAGTATCGGCATAAATTTTCTGCACATTAACTCCCAGGGTGTTGAGAAGACGCACCGCCACATTCTCGCCTTCCCGGATAATGGCCAGCAGAATGTGCTCCGTTCCCGTCTCTTTCTGTCCGAATCTGGCCGCCTGCCTGTGGGCCTCTTCCAGAATCTTCTTTGCCCTGGGGGAATATCCCTCCCTTTCCTTCAAACCCACGCCGCCATCAAAGGCGATCAATTCCTGTATCATGTCCAGAACCTGGGTAAGCTCCACGCCGTTATCTGCCAGGACTCTGTGTGCAACACCCTCCTGTTCCTTTAATAAACCGGCCAGAATATGTTCTGTTCCCACATATCCCTGCTTCAGACGTCCGGCATATCTGGCCGCATGGTGCAATGCCTCCTGTGCCTTCTCCGTAAATTGTGACTGCATACATTTTCCTCTCAATCCATCATTTCTAAATCCAAAACCCGAAACAGTCCCCTGTCTGGTCCAGACCGTTTCGGAAATTTATCGCTGCTATGCATAGCCTTCATAAATTTCTTCTATCAGTTCATGAATCTCTTCTTTGGATACATTCCTGCAGCTGCTCTTTGCCAGAATCACCTTCAGCTCTTTTTTCAGTTCCGCCAAAGCCCTGATTCTGTCCACATCCACGGCAATCACAGCGCCTCTTCTTCGGTCAACCTTCACATATCCTTCCTGCTTCAGGACAGTATATGCCTTATTGACCGTGTGCATATTGATCCCGATGGAATCAGCCAGCTGTCGTACACTGGGAAGGGAATCCCCTTCCCGGAACCGGGCCGTGGCTATCCCCAGGATAATCTGATTACATAACTGCAGGTATAATGCCTCGTCACTGTTGAAATCAATTTCAAGGACCATACACACCTTCCTTTCACGGCGGCAGGGCATATCTTGTGTTTTTCCAGTCTGTTTTCCACTTCGCCGCGCCGCCGGACCCGAATCCGTGATACCGTATAAATCATAAATCAGGTCCGGGGCACTGTCAACCTCAGGGTCAAAAATTTAGAGCATTTTTAGAAATGGATTAAAACAGGGAGTACTCCTGCGGAATATTCCCTGTCTTCAAACCCTTTTTATTCTTCATCCCCGTCGTAATTCAAAAATTCAAAATCAAACTCGTCGTCATCTTCCATAAAATTCCTGGGCTGGCTCTTCTGGGTATTTGTCTGGGCCGGTTTCGCCGGTCTGGCACTCTGGGGCGCTGCCGGACGAGGCTGTTCTGCCCTTCTCTGTCCCTGGGACGCGGGCCTTCCTCCCTGGGGCGCCTCCGTCATTCTGGTCCCCTGGCCGGTTCCGGCGCCTCTTCCACCCTGGGAGCTACCCGCAGGCCTTGCCCCCTGGTTTCCGGCGGGTCTCGCCTGGCCGCTTCCCGCAGGTCTTGCTCCCTGGCTCCCGACGGGTCTCGCCTGGCCGCTTCCCGCAGGCCTTGCTCCCTGGCTTCCGGCCGGTCTCGCCTGGCCGCCCGATGCCGGTCTTCCGCTTCCCTGCCTCGCGGACGGTTTCTCTCCGCCGCCCACTGTCTGCATGGCTCTCCTGCTGCCCTGGCCGCCCGCGTTCTTTTTCTGGAGCACGTCATTCTCCATCTTGTCAAAATACGCGGAATCCATCATATCCCTGACCTTAAACACCAGGAATGCTATGCCGGCAGCGGCGGCAACCAGCAGGAATACAAGGACAATGATAATGATTTTCTGGTTCTTTACGGTCTGCAGGCTATCCTCATACAATTTACCGTTTTTCTCCACACCATCGAACAGCTCGTCTATAGGAAATCCTTTGCCTAGGCTATTGTCCACCAGCAGCCAGACGCCATCCTGGAATGCAGTCTCATACAGTTTCTCTTCCTCGGAAGGTTCAGGCTCGGAAGGTTCTTCCGGAGCAGGGTCGGAAGGCTCTTCCGTCAGCGGTGTCAGTTCCCCTGCCAGGGTAACATAGTCATACCGGATAAAGCCTTTCACCTCTGTTTCCCCTGAGAGAAAACTTACCTGGTACCAGGTTCTTCCATCTGCATCCGTAGCCTGTCCGTTCACCGTCAGCACGGTTTCTGCCGGAACCTCTTCCAGAATCTGGCCTTCCGATGAAGCAGTGTCACGAATTTTTCCGGAATCGCTGGACACGGTTGCGCTGACGGGATTCACCGCCATCACATCCACGGGCGCCGCGCCTTCTCCGGAACCGCCTTCGCCTCCTTCGGTACCTCCTTCAGACGGTGCGGTGCCGCCTTCGGACACTTCCACCAGGTCGGAACGGATATACCCCGTCGTATCACCGCTTTTCACCTGATACCAGGTGTAGCCATCTGATCCCTGTACCTGATTGAGCACTGTCAGCACACTGTCTTTTTCCACTCCACCCACACGTTCACTGCTGGAGCTTGCCTCTTTTCTGATATTTGCCCCTTTGGGAGAGGTCACTTTTACCTGGGACTCCGCATGACTCACGATTGCCATCATGATAAATCCCCAGACAAAGAGCCCCAGCCCCAGTGCCAGTACAGCTGTTTTGTTCTTCCATCCTAACCTATTCGTTTTTCTCATATGGGTTCCTTTCCTTGGTTTCATTCTGTTACTGTTCCCGCATCTCTGCCGCCGGAAGTTCCATGTTCATTTCCACGGCATTCTTTGCCGTCATTTCCACAGCACCCTACCGGGAGCACTGCCCTCTTTCCTTAACCGGACTGCAGGTTTTTCTCTGATCTCCCAGTAACTTAATTCTCCCTTGTAAATCTCTTCTGGCCTTCTTCAGACTTCTGCTCCAGGCCAAAGCCCTGGGTATTCTTATTGAGCAGCTCCCTCTGCTTTGCCTCCAGATTGCGGTGCACCTTCACCTCACAATCCGGGCAATACTGACCTGACCGGATTTGTTTCCCACAGAGTTCACAGCGCATATATACTTTGGATCCCTCCGCGATCTCCAGCCTGCCGTCTTTCAGCAGACGCCGGATGGTGCGCTGGGATACCCCCACTGCTTCCTCAATCTGCGCGGCAGTGGCGCCTTTATGATGCTCAATATACCCTCTTACTTTCCCATAGTCATCAAAATCCACAGCTCCGCATTTCTCACAATGATACTCGCCCACACCTTTGAATACCATCACACCTCCGCATTCTTTGCATACACGGGGAATATTATACATATCCAGTGAGCCCAAAACGCTCATTTCCCTTACACCTCCTGTTCTGTTCTATTTTAATGTGTCTACGAATCCCGTGTTTTTCTCCAGGGTTTTCCGGGCACTTCGTGCTCCTTAAAACCCTGCACTCGGGCTTCTTCGACCACTTGCCAAAATATACTTTTAGGCCTCGTCTATGGCTTTGCCGATGTCGCGGCGCATATATTTATTGGCAAAAGAAACCCACTCCGTCGCCTCATATGCTTTCCTGCGCGCCTCTTTCAGGCTGGCGCCCTTGGCGGTTATCCCCAGCACCCGGCCGCCGTTTGTCAGGATCTGTCCGTCCCGGCCCATACTGCTTCCCGCATGGAAGCAGTAGTAATCCTCTTTTCCGTCAAAGTTCTCCAGGCCCGTAATTTCGTATCCTTTTTTATAAGAAACCGGATATCCGTCCGATGCCAGCACCACACAGACGGCCGCATTGTCTTCAAATTCAAGCCGGATTTTGTCCAGGCCGGAATCAATGCAGGCATCCACCACATCCATGATATCATTTTTCATCCTGCACAACACCACCTGGGTTTCCGGATCCCCGAATCTGGCATTGTACTCCAGCACTTTGGGTCCCTGGTCTGTCAGCATCAGCCCGAAGAAAATAACACCCTTAAATTCCCTGCCCTCAGCGGCCATGGCATCCACAGTGGGCTGGTAAATGTGCTTCTGGCAGAATGCGTCTGTCTCCTCCGTGTAGAAGGGACTGGGCGAAAAGCAGCCCATACCTCCCGTATTGGGTCCCTGGTCCCCATCCCTGGCACGTTTGTGATCCTGGGCAGATGTCATGGTCCGGATGGTTTTCCCATCCACAAAGGCCAGCACGGATACTTCCCTGCCCGTGAGGAATTCCTCCACCACCAGCACGTCCCCTGCGCTGCCGAAATGTTTGTCCAGCATGATCTCCCCGACACCGGCCTTCGCCTCTTCCAGTGTATTGCAGATCAGCACACCCTTGCCCAGGGCCAGCCCGTCAGCCTTCAGCACCACGGGCATCTTCGCGGTTTCCAGATATGCCAGGGCTTTGTCCGGATCGTCAAAAGTCTCATACCCGGCTGTTGGAATACCGTATTTTTTCATCAGATTTTTGGCAAAAGCCTTGCTGCCCTCCAGTATGGCCGCATTTTTCCTGGGGCCGAAAACCCTGAGCCCCTCTCCTTCCAGAACATCCACAAGTCCTGCTGCCAGTGGGTCATCCGGCGCCACAAACACCAGATCCACCTTTTTTTCTTTTGCATATGCCGCAATCCTGTCAAAATCCATGACACTGACAGAGGAATCACACTCCGCAATCTGTGCAATTCCGGCATTGCCCGGCACACAATAAATCCGGTCCACTCTTTTACTCTTTGCCATACTCACCGCGATGGCATGCTCCCGCCCGCCGCCGCCTATGATTAAAACTTTCATGCCGCCACCTCTCTATTGTGTATTTTACCATTGCCGGCAACAGTTCCGGCAACATCTCCCGCAAAGCCGGAAGCTCACTTTCCCTCATTCTGCGCCACCTGTCAGCCCACGTTTCTGACACGATTGTCCGCCACTTCTATCCTGCCGTTTGCGATATCGTCAATGGCTTTGGGAAGCAAAATCCACTCAGCCTGTTCCATCACCCGCCGCTGCAGAACCTCCGGCGTATCATCTTCCTCCACACACACCGCTTTCTGGGCGATGATGGGGCCTTCATCCATGCCCTCGTTTACAAAATGCACGGTTGCCCCCGTGACCCTGACGCCTCTTTCCAGTACCTTTTCATGGACCTTCAGTCCGTAATACCCTACCCCGCAGAAAGAGGGAATCAGGGACGGATGAATATTCACGATCCGATTGCTGAAAAGGGACACCATCCTGGGCGGTATTTTCACCAGAAATCCCGCAAGAACCACCAGATCCGGGCCAAGCTCACACATTTTTTCCGTGAATGCCTCATTAAAGGCTTCCCTGTCGGGAAAGTCCCTGGGCGAAATCACCAGCCCGGGAATATGGTGCGCCGCCGCCCTCTCCAGCGCCTTTGTCCCCCGGTTGTTGCTGATCACTGCCAGCAGCTCCACATTTGTGATGCGGTTCTGGTCCACGGCGTCCAGAATGGCCTGCAGATTGGTGCCTCCCCCCGACACACACACCACTATTTTCAACATATGTCAACTCCCTTTTCTCCTGCCTCGCAGTGTCCTATCCGGAAAGGTACCTCCCCGGCTGCCCGGAGGGCTTCCATGGTCTTTTCCGCGTCTTCCTGCGCCACGGCCAGAACCATGCCCAGTCCCATGTTATAGGTATTGTACATCACATGCTCTTCAACGGATCCTTTTTCCTGGAGAAGCCGGAAAATAGCCGGAACCTCATAGCTGTCCTTCTGCACCACGGCCCGGACTCCCTCCGGCAGCATCCTGGGAATATTCTCGTAAAAGCCGCCTCCTGTAATATGGCTTGCCCCTTTCACGATGACACCCGCATCCTTAACCGCTTTCATCGCTTTTACATATATTTTTGTGGGGGTCAGCAGCACCTCTCCCAAAGTGCCCCCCAGCTCCTCATAATAAGTATCCAGGCTTGTTCTGGTCATTTCAAACACTTTGCGCACCAGGGAAAATCCGTTGGAATGCACACCGGAAGACGCAATACCGATAAGCGTGTCCCCCGCCTGTATATGTTCCCCGGTAATCAGGTCCTTCTGGTCCACAATCCCCACCGCAAAGCCCGCAAGATCGTACTCCTCCTCCGGCATCAGGCCCGGATGCTCCGCTGTCTCGCCTCCCAGCAGGGCCGCCCCCGCCTGCCTGCATCCCTCCGCAACTCCCTTTACAATGGTTGCGATTTTCTCCGGAAAATTCCTGCCGCATGCAATATAATCCAGGAAAAACAGCGGTTCTCCCCCCGCACAGGCCACATCATTCACGCACATGGCCACACAGTCGATTCCGATTGTGTCATGGCGGTCCATAAGAAAGGCCAGCTTCAGCTTGGTACCCACTCCATCCGTGCCGGACAGCAATGTGGGGTTCTCCATGGTTTGAAAGGCCTTCATGGAAAAGGCGCCTGAAAATCCACCGATCCCTCCCAGGACTTCCGCCCGCATGGTCCTTTTTACATGTTCCTTCATCAACTCCACCGACTGATATCCCGCTTCAATGTCTACTCCCGCTTTTCTGTAATCCATCTTTCCTCCTGTCCTTGTATCCGCATCCACATCAATATCATTATGCCGTAACAGTCCGGCCCCTGCCTGAACCGCTAAGTTATGCCATATAATTCCGGTAGCCTTCCCGCTGCAGTCTGGCGTCCTTTGCCTCCACCTGCTCTTTCAGTTTCACGCTGTAATCCTTCAGCCTCTGCAGTAACGCCGGATCCGAAGTGGCCAGAATTTTTGCCGCCAGAATTCCTGCGTTTGCCCCGCCGTTAATGGCCACGGTAGCCACCGGGATTCCCGATGGCATCTGCACTATGGAGTAGAGGGAATCCCTTCCTCCCAGGGAGGAAGTGTGCATGGGAATACCGATCACCGGCATGGGAAAAATGGCCGCGCACATGCCCGGCAGGTGGGCCGCCATGCCCGCCCCCGCAATGATAACCTTAAATCCCTTATCTTCCGCTTTTTTCGCATATTCAAAAAACACGTCCGGCTCCCTGTGGGCGCTGATAATCGCCATCTCGTAGGGAACGCCCAGTTCCTCCAGAATATCTGCTGCCTTTGCCATAACCGGCATATCGGAATCGCTTCCCATCACAATCCCCACCTTTGCCGCGGCGTTTTCCTGTCTCTCCATTTTCCATAGCCTCCTATTCCCAGAGTATGTCCTTTTTAAGTTTAGTTTACTAGAATACACGTTTGTATGCAACCACTATTTTTCAAAAGCTTTGTTCAGTTCCCCGCAGCCCGGCAATACAAATCTTCCATCTACTATGATGGGAACACGGCTTCCGTCTTTTCTCACGGCCGTCAGTTCTCCCAGCTCATCATACGGTATGGTAATGTCCGTATGGCAGTTAAAATAAGCTTCCAGGGGACGGCTGTGGCGCAGTTTTGACACCGCATTGTCCTTTGCAACAACCTCCCTGCCATCCGGATTGTACATCTTCACCTCTTCCGCATGGGAATAACAGGTATCGCCCACCGCAAAATGAGGCCCCATTTTTTCCGCGATCAGCACCGGCAGCTTTGCTTCCACGCCCAGCCGTCTGGCTGCCACATAGGCAGTGGTATTGGTGCCGATGGCAAATTCCCCCATGGGCAGGGTGTCATGCCTGGCCATGATATTTTCGTAGACAAACCGGCGGTTCTCCTCCTCCGACTCAAAATTGTCGCAGGAATACTCCTGCACCATGCCATCCCGGAACGTAATGGCCAGATTCCGGTATTCCAGGCCTGCCAGGAACGCATGGTCCACATGCAGCAGCCCCTCCGTTCCCTCCAGCACAGGGGACGTAAACACTTCCCCCACGGGGATGTTCACATCCGCCACACAATTCTCGAAAATCGTCTCCTTCCCGGGATCCGACAGCTTATAAAGATTGATTTTCAGATCTGTCCGGTTTCCGTTTCTGCCCTTCACCAGACAGTAATCTGCCGTATCCAGGACGTCTATGAGATTCTGCTGCACTTCACGGTAAAGCATATAGTCCAGTGTGTTAATACGTATGGTTTCCTCAAACAGTTCCCGGAATACAGGACCGATCTCCGGAACCGGGAATGCAATGCAGGTAAAGCTTCTCTCCTCCTCCGGAATGTATTCCCTCTGAACCTGCCCCAGCCTGGAACGGTATTCCACCCAGAGCCGGTTTTGTTCCCCGGAAAGCCGGAAAGCCTCCTTCTTTGTTATGGGCGCAAAATCCGCTTCCCCGAAGGTCTCCAGAACGGCCGGTCCCCCGAATCCCCGCGCCTCTTCTTTTCGTTCCTCGTAGGCGGTACGCGTGACCTCCAGTCTGCGGTTCATATAATTCTTGTCCAGAAAAAGCGCCATGTCATCCTTGTGATCATAGTCAAACTGTCTGTTGGCAATGTACCCGTGGAAACCGCCCCGGCCGGATCTTCCGCCGTCAAGCACACTGTTCGTAGTCCGGGAGATCACCGGTTTTAATCCCAGCTTTTCAAAATTTTCAATAACCCGCCGCATCATCCGCTCAAATCCAATGTGGTAGTAGAGCGCTGCCGTACGTTTTTTCGACAAATCCTTTCCGGTTACTTCGAACCCCATGCGGTACCCTTCCGTAAAAGTGTCCGCCATGGCGGCAATGGTTTCTTCCGGAAGCCCCGCAAGAAATTCCGCCATCTCCAGCTCATTCCGGGTGACATATTCCCCGTAGCCGTACAGATATCTCACATCATTCAGATCACTGTCCATGATCATACGGGCCGCAAAACAGTTCCCGGGGCACACCTGCTCCCCTATTCTGCGCCGGGCCGCAATATCCGCGTAATCGCTGACAAACCAGTACAGCTTCTGCCGCACCTCCTCTGCCGAAGGCGGACAGCCTTCTTCCTGTAAAGCATAGACAAACGCCGTATAGACCTCCACAAACAGTTCCATGCGGATCACGGTTTCTTCCAGCTGTCCCTCATAGACAAAGCCGATAAGGCTGCGCAGCTCTGTATACAGGAAGCAGAGAATGGCCCCGTGCTCTTCCCCCAGTTCCTTTACCGCAAACGCAGGATTTCCGTAACTTACTTCATAATGATCCGGCAGAATATCCGCATACAGGGCCCGGTTTCTGGCCTCCAGTTCCTCCGCGGACACCTGGCTGACATTCCTGCTTTCCAGAAACGAAACCGTATCGTCCATCAGCATCAGAAATTCCGCACAAAAAGTAAAATAATCCCCCAGTTTTCCTCCGCAGAAATGCTCTCCGGCTATCTCACGGATTCTGTCCATCACGAGTATGTATCGTTCCTGTAAAATTTCCGTCTCCTTCACCATTGGCTCCCTCCCATGTACAATATCAGTCCGATGCCTCCCAGCGCCGCCACATTCAGCAGAATTCCCACTGCCGGAATGATCCTGTAATAATTTTTATCCGCCATGGTAATAATGCCCAGCACCAGTCCCGTCAGGGAATAGACCAGGGCCAGAACCCCCGTGAAACCATACCCCGGCCTGGCGCTGCCTCCGGCCCGGTACGACAAAAACACCACCGTCCCCAGGGACGCCAGCGAAATGATTCCCAAAATCACTGCCATTATGGCACGGTTGGAATTCTTTTTGTTGGTAAAAATATAACCTTTTCTTTTTCCCATGCGCAACCTAAAGGGGCACTTCCCTCAGGAAATGCCCGCCATCACTCCTCATTCAAAATAATATCTTTGACTTTCCCGCAGTCAGCTTTGCACCGGCGATAATCAGCAGAATTCCTGTCACAACTCCCATCACAAGCGTAATCACGCCTATGGCAATATTCGTTGCCCCCGCCCCTTTCATCACTTTGTATATTTTCTGTTCCATAATTTTGCTCCCTTCCCGTCTTTTCTTCCTAATGCCTCATAAGAACGATTTTCTATCATACGGCATACATTTATTTTCCTATATGCTAAAAACTATACCCCGTATATCTTATAATATTCATCTATGGAAGCTTTCCGTTGGTCATTGATGTACACCTCGCCCTTATAAGGTCTGTTGTAAAGGTGCGCAACCACATCCTCCATGGTGATGATGGACGCAGTCTCAAAACCGTATGTCCCGCGAATTTCGTCAAGGGCGCTTTCCTTTCCGCCGGGCCCCTTCTCCATGCGGTTCAGGGATACCATGAGTCCCCGGATTTCCACCTCTCCCTGGGCCATAAGAATAGGATATGTCTCCTCAATGGACTTGCCGGAAGTAGTCACATCTTCGATCAAAATCACACGGTCTCCCGCATTCAGGGGGCTTCCCAGCAAAATCCCCGTATCTCCGTGGTCCTTGGCCTCCTTGCGGTTGGAGCAGTAACGGACTTCCCTGCCGTACAGTTCGCTGTAGGCAATGGCAGTCGTCACGCTAAGCGGAATCCCTTTGTAAGCCGGCCCGAAAAGAACATCAAAATCATCCCCGAAATTGTCATGGATCGCCCTGGCGTAATATTCTCCCAGCCTTTTCAGCTGCGCTCCGGTCACATATGCCCCCGCGTTCATAAAAAAAGGAGACTTTCTGCCGCTCTTTAACGTAAAATCGCCAAATTTCAGTGCCTTACTGTCAACCATAAACTCGATAAATTCCTGCTTGTACTGTTCCATAGGCCCGCTCTCCCTTTTGTATGCCATTATTTTCCTCTCCTAGTCTATCACATAATACCGTGATTTTCAATTCGTTTTATATACTTTTCACAATTTGTTTCCCCTTGCCTTTTTTCCAAATTCCAACTATAATAAAGGTGGTGAGTAGGATAAATAATCGCGGCCGTGCCCGTGAGGGACAGCCGTCCCCCGCGGTTACGGGTGAGGAAAGTCCGGGCTTCACAGGGCAGGATGCCGGATAACGTCCGGTGGAGGCGACTCCAAGGCCAGTGCAATAGAAATATACAGCAGAAAGCCGGTCACGGACTGGCCTTCTGTAATGGTGGAAAGGCAGTGTAAGAGACTACCGTCCGTCCGGTAACGGGCGGAGCCATGTAAACCCCATCCGAAGCAAGACCAAATTGAGGGCCACAGGCTTGCCCGGCCTGCCCTCAGGTAGGTCGCTGGACGCGTCTGGCGACAGACGTGCTAGATAGATGATTATTCACGACATAACCCGGCTTATCGTCCTGCTCACCTTTTTACCCCACAGATCAGGCGGAAGTTTACACTTGTTTCCCCGAATTCCCGGCCGGAACATATATCCGCAGAAAAATGCAGGAGGTGAATATATGAATTCATTCGACATCATTGGCCCCGTCATGGTAGGCCCCTCCAGCTCCCACACTGCGGGAGCAGTCAAAATCGGAAACATCGCCCGGAAACTGCTGAACACCCGGGTGCAGAATGCGGACATCTTTTTCCACGGTTCTTTTCTTGCAACCGGCAGGGGACACGGCACCGACAAAGCCCTCATCGCCGGGCTTCTTGGATTTTCCGTGGATGATCCAAGAATTCCCGAAAGTTTCCGCTATGCCGGAGAGGCCGGCATGTCCTTTGTCATGTCCGGCGCCGACCTGGGGGATGTCCATCCCAATTCGGTAAAACTGCTCTTAAGCGGCGCGGATGGGAAAAAAATCGAAGTAGTGGCTGCCTCCGTGGGCGGCGGTGCCATTCGCGTCACGGAAGTCGACGGGCTCCCCGCCAACTTTTCCGGCGACTACCCTACCCTTGTGGTCAATAATCTGGACCAGCCGGGACATGTAACCGAAATTACGTCCATGCTGAGTCATAAATCCATTAACATTGCCACCATGCAGCTGTACCGCTCTTCCAAAGGCGGAAATGCCGTCATCGTACTGGAATGCGACCAGGAAGTGCCTGATACCGCCATACGATGGCTCGCCCATCTGGAAGGCATTCTGAAGGTGACTTATCTGGGACTGAAAGACAATGACTGACAGATCTCCCACATATCCTTCGGGAAATACCGGCCCCGGCTTCCGGGCAGAAAGGAACCCTTATGTACCAATCATTTCAGGAAATCATCCATCTGGAAAAAGAAACCGGAAAAAGCTTCTGGGAGCTGGTCCGGGACAATGACTGCAAAGAAATGGAAATCAGCGAGGAAGACGCCTTCCGGAAAATGCATGATATGTATGATGCCATGAAAAGCGCGGATCTCTCCTATGATCCCAACCAGTCTTCCGCCAGCGGCCTGGCGGGCCGGGATGGGGAAAAGGTTGCCCTCTCCCGCCGGAAAGGAGAAATGCTCTGCGGATCCTTTCTGGGACTGGTCATGGAAAAAGCCATCAAGATGGGAGAATCCAACGCCTGCATGAAGCGCATTGTGGCCGCGCCCACAGCCGGTTCCTGCGGCGTGCTCCCTGCCGTTTTCCTTTCACTGGAGCAGGAAAAAGGATACCCGGCAGATGAGATGGTGAAAGCGCTTTATACCAGCGCCGGAATCGGCGGCATCATTGCCCAGCGCGCATCCGTGTCCGGGGCCGCCGGAGGATGCCAGGCAGAGATCGGGGCCGCCTCGGCCATGGCGGCGGGAGGCGTGGCATATCTGCTGGGCGGTGACGGCGAAGCCATCGCCCACGCTGCCGCCCTTGCCATGAAGAATCTCCTGGGACTGGCCTGCGATCCGGTGGCCGGTCTGGTGGAAGTCCCCTGCGTCAAGAGAAACGTCATAGGAGCCGTCAACGCCCTGACCTCCGCGGATCTGGCGCATGCCGGAATCCGCAGCAGGATTCCCCCCGACGAAGTGTTCGACGCCATGAGAAGTATCGGCAAAATGCTGCCGGAGGACCTGAGGGAGACGGGAAAAGGCGGCCTGGCGGCAACCCCCACCGGCACTGCCTTCCGCGGAAATCTGGAGACATTTTAAATCCCCGGGCGTTTTTTCGTTTTTCAGGACAGAGGACAGACCCGCACCCACGCGAATCTGTCCTCTGATTTCGTTTCTGTTCTGTTCCCTTCAGTTTCCGTTCTGCTCGGTTTCCGTTTCTGTTCCCTTCAGTTTCCGTTCTGTTCGGTTTCCGTTCCGTTCCCTTCCGTCTGCTCCGTACTTTCCGTTTCCGCTTCCGGAAGAAATCTCTGGTACAGTTCCACCTGGTCGGCGATACATCTCCAGGAACCCTGGGAAGCCGCCGTCACACACAGATATTCCTTTCCCTCATAATCCGTCCCGAGGCTTGCCGCACAGCTGCCGGACTGGTCCACAAACCCTGTCTTGCCGCACAAAACCTCCCCGTGGGTATCCCGGTCCTCTATCCTGCGCAGAAACCAGTTGGAGATCAGCATTCCCTCCGGATGCTGCGCGGTAGACGCCGTGGCATACGTGTGGGCCGAGAGAATATCCCTGCAGAAAGGATTGTCCGCAGCCGCTTTCAGCATCACTGCCATGTCATAGGCGGTGGTGTAATGTTCCTCATCATACAGTCCCACACAGTTGGTAAAATGGGAAGTCTCTGCCAGTCCCATCTGCTCCAGCTTCTGGTTCATCAGATCCACAAAAGCCTCATGGGAGCCCGCCACATATTCTGCCAGGGCCAGGGCCGAATCCGCACCTGACGGCAGAATGGTACCATAGAACAAATCTCTCACCGGCACGGTCTCATCCACCTCGTATCCCGTAATGCTGCACTCGTTGGTATAACAGTAATCCGTAATATCTATGGTGATGGTCACGGTCTCATCCAGGTCAGCCTCCGTGAGATGTTCTGCCGCCACCAGCACTGTCAGGATCTTGGTCATGGAGGCCGGGTTCATTCTGGTCCGGGCTTCTTTCTGCGCCAGTACGGTTCCTGTCTCCACATCAATAAACACACCGTATTCGCTGATGATGGTCTCATCAAAAACGGCCGTATCAGGCGTCTCCTGGGCCGCAAAAGGCTCTGACCCTATGGCCAGGGGATTGCTGGCCGGCAGCACATCTTCCGGATTATCTGCCTCTCCTCCCGCGGGAACGGCTTCCTCCGGTTCCGGCAGCCAGCCCAGTCTGGAATTTCCCTTTAATTTCGGAACTTCTTCCGGCACCGTGCCCTCCGGGATACTTTCCGTGTTTTCCGCACTGTCATCTCCCGGGATATCTTCCCCCGAGTCTTCCCCGGCTGTCAGTTCTCCTCCGTTCCGTGCCTGGACCTCCGGGGCGTTTTCCCCCTGCCGGTCCGAAAACGCCCCTGCGCCAAACCCAATGCCCACACCTGCCAGCAAGGCGGTCAGGGCCATGGCAGGAATTCCCCAGCGGAACATCAGTTCCCTTCTCCTCTTCTCCTTTTTCATCATTTCAATCCGCTCCTTCCAGCGAATCTGACGTTCTTCTTCCGTCTCCATCTATGTTAAAGTTTCCCTTCTGTCTCTTTCCTTTTCTCTTCTAATGTCCCCATTTTCCGCCATATCATTTTGGAAGATTCTGTATAAAATCTTCAAAAACGGCAATTCTCCCCTCAAACTGCCCGTAAAAATCCCTCTCCGTCTCGTAAACATCCATAAAAAAAGTCTGCAGAAAAAACATGTTCAGCTTTTTGGCAGTGTCCATGTCCTCCGCTCCATCCACTTTCGCTTCCAGATCATTTAGAAGATAATGCCATCGGCAGACAAAATCATGATTTTTCTTCTGGTCCGGTGTGTCAATCCATTTGCTCACTTTCACTTTGGAACGATTGGGAACCGTGCATTCCCCTGTCTGGAGAAAATATTTGAAATCTCCGTTCTCATAATAGCGCCCCAGGGGGAAAAGCCGGCACACCCCCGGCCTGCTGTCATGTATGCTGCAGCGTCCCTCCTGATTCAGAAAAACGCATCTTTCATCCTCCCCTGTCATTTTCAGGTTCGGCAGGATAACACCGGACACCACATTCAGCTCCGCCATCCCCTCCGCAAGCAGAACCGGGAATCCTTTTCCGGACTTTTTCTGGAGACTGTACACATCATACGGATCCAGAATCACAGAATTTCCCATCCCTGTACAGCACTTAAAGCATCCCCTGCACCCATGGCTGTCCGCTTTTACCATGTCATTGCCGTTATAAAGCCTTCCGTCAGAAATCTCCTCCAGAGAGATATTGCGTTTCATACCTGTTCTCCATATAAGCCAATGGAATCCGCCCTCTGCCCATCTTCTATTTGTTATAGCCCGCAGCAAAGCGTTTTTGTGACTTCCATATGACAAGAAAACTCCCACAAATCTGACAATATGATGTTTCGATCCATGGGAGTTTCCATTTCCTCTATATCACTTTTCGCTTCAAAGTCTCATTAATTCTTGCCGGCCAGTTCTCCGCGCAGTTTCTCGGTCAGGGCGGGCACGATCTTATTCAGATCCCCTACCAGTCCGAAATCAGCCACATCAAAAATGGGAGCCGTATCGTCCTTGTTGATGGCAATGATGATATCAGACTCTTCCATGCCTGCCAGATGCTGGATGGCGCCGGAGATACCAATTGCAAAATAAACATTGGGACGTACTGTCTTTCCGGTCTGTCCTACCTGCAGATCCTTGGGCTTCCAGCCTGCGTCAACAACCGCACGGGAGCAGCTCACGGTGCCGCCCAGAACCTCTGCCAGGTCTTCCAGCATCTTAAAGTTCTCGGGGCCGCCCATTCCGCGCCCGCCGGATACCAGAATCTTTGCATCCATAATATCCACGGTCTCGGACACTGCCTTCACAACCTCCAGAATTTCCACATAATTGTTATTGGGTGTAAATCCGGGATTGAATTCTTCCACATTTGCCTTTGCTCCCGCCTGTCTCTCCTTCTTCTGCATAACGCCGGGACGGACAGTGGCCATCTGGGGACGGAAATCAGGGCATGCGATGGTGGCAATGGTATTGCCGCCGAACGCGGGACGTGTCATCAGCAGCTGATTGTGCTTCTGCTCCTTGCCGGGAATGGGATTTAACGGGAAATCCCCAATGTCCAGCTGGGTACAGTCAGCGGTCAGTCCGGTGTGAATCCTTGCGGAGACACGGGGACCCAGATCACGTCCGATTGCGGTTGCGCCCACCAGGAAAATTTCCGGCTTATACTTGTTGATAACGGATGCCAGGGCATGGGCATAAGGCTCGGTTCTGTACTCTTTCAGTTCCGGATCGTCCACCACGATCACTCTGTCGGCGCCATACTCTGCCAGCTCGTCTGCCAGGCCTTTTACATCGCTGCCCACCAGAACAGCAGTGACTTCGGTGCCAAGATCCGCTGCCAGATCCTTGCCCTTGCCGATCAGTTCAAAAGCAATGCTGTTGACGATATTGTCCACCTGCTGCGCGAAGACATATACGCCCTTATATTCTTCTAAATTCATTGTTTTTCCTCCTAATTTAAATCGCTGCGCGATAGCACTAAAGGGTAAAGTCGCTTCGACACACCTATCATGAAACTTCATGCGGCCGGCGCTGCGTTTTTCTTAAATATGATTAAATTACATGCTTCACTTTCAGCTTGTCAACAATGTAATCAACCGCTTCCGCCGGATCAAGGGTAACCTTCTCTCCCGCTCCCTTTCTCACCTTGTCGGATGCCTTTGCGATCTGGGTGGGCGATCCCTTCAGTCCCAGATTGGAATCTTCCACATCCTTCAGGTCATTCCTGCCCCAGACGGTGATCTCTGCCTTGCAGGCATCGAAAATTCCGCCCGGCGTCATATATCTGGGCTCGTTCAGTTCGGCCAGGGCCGTGATCAGGCAGGGCATCTTTGCTTTCAGCACATGATATCTGTCATCATACTGACGCTCCACGATAACGCTGTCGCCTTCAATCTTCAGATTCTGCGCATAGGAGATTACCGGAATATTCAGATGTTCCGAAATCTGGGGACCTACCTGCGCGGTATCGCCATCGATAGCCTGACGGCCGGTGATGATCAGATCATATTCCATATTGCGAAGCGCGCCTGCCAGTGTCTGGGAAGTAGCCCATGTATCCGCGCCGCCCAGCACTCGGTCTGTGACCAGGACGCCTTTGTCCGCACCCATGGCCATTGCCTCACGCAGAACATCCTCTGCCTTGGGAAGTCCCATGGTCAGGACTGTCACTTCCGCACCGTACTGGTCTTTTAATCTGAGCGCTGCTTCCAGACCGGCCTTGTCATCGGGATTCATAATGGTCATCATGGCAGCTCTGTCCAGTGTACCGTCAGGATTGAACTTAACGCCGCCCTTGGTATCGGGAACCTGCTTAATACAAACAACAACTTTCATTGTATTTACACTCCTTATATTCTTTTTTCTATAACCGGGTCGCCTGACATTTTCGCGGGAAATCCTCCTGCCCCCGGCGTCTTCACCGTGTGCGGCGCTGAGGGTCCCCGCCATAATGCAGTCCTTATTTCAACAGTGCAGCGCTGATGACCATCCTCTGGACTTCGCTTGTGCCTTCGTAGATCTCGGTGATCTTGGCATCGCGCATCATGCGTTCCACATCATATTCTCTCGTATAACCATAACCGCCGTGAAGCTGAACAGCCTTGGTGGTAACTTCCATGGCAACCTCTGCGGCATAAAGCTTGGCCTGTGCAGCCTCAAAGCCATACTCCTTCTGGGTGGCCTTTGCCATGGCAGCCTTATATACCAGAAGCTGAGCCGCCTGTACCTTTGTGGCCATGTCAGCCAGCTGGAACTGGGTGTTCTGCAGCGCCGCGATGGGCTTTCCGAACTGTTTTCTCTCCTTGGTGTAGGCGATGGTTCTCTCCAGTGCGCCTTCCGCGATGCCAAGGGCCTGTGCGGCGATACCGATACGTCCGCCGTCCAGTGTATGCATGGCAATCTTGAATCCCTGTCCCAGCTTGCCCAGCATATTCTCCTTGGGTACACGGCAGTCCGTGAAGATCAGCTCATATGTAGAAGAACCGCGGATTCCCATCTTCTTTTCCTTGGTACCGAAGGTGAATCCGGGAGTTCCCTTCTCCACGATAAAGGATGTGATCTCCTTGATTTTCCTGCCTCTCTTCTCGATGGTCCCGGTGACGGCAAAAATCACATACACATCCGCTTCCTTGCCGTTGGTGATAAAGATCTTGGAGCCGTTGATGATATAGTCATCCCCATCGGCCACAGCCTTGGTCTGCTGTCCCTGCGCGTCCGTACCTGCGCCCGGCTCGGTAAGGCCGAATGCGCCAAGCTTCTCACCCTTTGCCAGGGGTACCAGATACTTTGCCTTCTGCTCTTCCGTACCGAAGGTCATGATAGGATCACAGCAAAGGGAAGTATGTGCAGACACAATAACGCCTGTGGTGCCGCAGACTTTGGAAAGCTCCTCCACGCACATCACATAGGTCAGGGGATCACATCCCTGTCCGCCGTACTCCTTGGGAACAGGAATACCCAGAAAACCGTTCTTTGCCATCTTCTTAGCGGTTTCCCTGGGGAATTCTTCGGTTTCGTCCACCTCCTGGGCCAGGGGCTTTACTTCTTTTTCGGCAAACTCCCTGAAAAGGGTGCGTGCCATTTCATGCTCTTTTCGCAGCGTAAAATCCATGATTACCATTCCTCCATATATATTTATCTGAATTTCCGTTTCCGCCGGCGCCGGCTACATGGAACCGCAAACCTGCAGAAAACGTTTTTAATAATACCACGGCACACAGAATCACCGCCCTGTCAGCCAGCGCGATGATTCTGCATTTATGTTGTCCGGACCTTTACTTCTTGCTGTAATCATAGAAGCCGATACCGGTCTTCTTGCCAAGTTTCCCTGCGCGAACCATCTTGCGGAGCAGGGGATGAGGACGATATTTGGAATCGCCGGTCTCATTCTGCAGTACTTCCATGATAGCCAGCACAATGTCAAGGCCTACCAGGTCGCCCAGTGCCAGGGGTCCCATGGGATGGGATGCGCCCAGCTTCATGGCTGTGTCAATGTCTTCCACGCTTGCGATGCCTTCCGCATAGATGCCGATGGCTTCGTTGATCATGGGAATCAGGATTCTGTTCACAACAAATCCCGGAGCTTCCTTCACTTCCACGGGAGTCTTGCCGATCTCTGCGGAGATAGATTTGATCTTCTCCACCAGGTCGTCGGGAGTGTTTGCACCTGCAATCACCTCCACCAGCTTCATTCTGTCCGCAGGGTTGAAGAAATGCATACCGATCATGGGTCTGTCCAGTCCGGCACCGATCTCGGTGATGGAAAGGGATGATGTATTGGTAGCGAAGATGCACTCGGGCTTCACAATATCCTGCAGTTCCTTAAAGGTGGTCTTCTTAATCTGCATATTCTCAGGGGCAACCTCGATTACCAGGTCACAGTCCGTACAGATATCCTTCAGACCGGTGGAAATCTTTGCGGATATGGCATCTGCCTGATCCTGGGTCATTTTCTCCTTGCCTACCAGGAAATTCAGGTTCTTCAGAATTCTCGCCTTGCCGCCATCGGCAAACTCCTGCTTGATGTCGCACAGAGCCACTTCATAACCGTCTGTCATGGCAAATGCCTGCGCAATGCCGGCACCCATGGTTCCTGCACCGATAATACCTACTTTCATTGAAAGTTCCTCCTTGTTTTGGTTTCTATGGTTTATTTTGTTTTTACCTATTTATTCCGGAAGGGCTCCTTCACTTTTTCCTTGTTCTTGTCAAGGAAGAAAGCCATGCCGTATCTCTGGTCTTCCGTCTCAAAACAATCGCCAAACAGTTTTTCCTCGATTTCAACGGCCTTATCCATCTCCAGCGCAAGGCCCTCGTTTATGGCCACCTTGCAGTTGCGGACGGCGATGGGGGCATTCTTTGCGATGGAAGCCGCCATCTTCTCCGCTGCGGGAAGCAGTTCCTCCTGGGTGTATACCGCATTCACAAGTCCGATCCGGAATGCCTCGTCGGCTTTGATGTTGCGGGCAGTGTAAATCATCTGCTTGGCCATGCCGGCGCCTACCAGGCGGGCCAGTCTCTGGGTTCCCCCGAAGCCGGGCGTAATTCCCAGACCCACTTCGGGCTGGCCGAACACGGCATTGTCAGAACAGATTCTGATATCGCAGCTCATGGACACTTCACATCCGCCGCCCAGCGCAAAGCCGTTCACTGCGGCGATCACAGGAATGGGGAAATTCTCCAGTTTCAGGAATACATCATTCCCCTTCTTGCCGAAGGAAGCGCCCTCCGCTTTGGACAGACTGCTCATCTCCCCGATGTCAGCGCCTGCCACAAAGGATTTTGAACCGGCTCCTGTGAGAATCAGGCATCGCACAGTGTCCAGGTCCACGGCATCCAATGTCTTGTCAAGTTCTTCCAGCACCTGGGAGTTCAGCGCGTTCAGGGCCCTTTCCCGATTTATGGTGATTATGGCGTACGCGCCTTTCTGTTCATATAATATAAATTCCATCGTATTATCCTTCCGCTTCTTTGTCTTTTTCGCAGTTACACTCCCTGACCCCAGGGATGATTGTCTCGGACAGCGCAATTCCCCGTCCGGCGGTTCTTCCATTGTCTTGAACAAAGGAAGAATGCCTCAAACCGTGAGCCATTCTTCCCATCTTACCTTCTGCAGTTATGTTCAGTCCTCAATCTTCACGATAGTGGAGCAGCCCATGCCGCCGCCGATACACAGCGTGGCAAGACCGGTCCTGGCACCCTTTGCCTGCATCTCATGAAGCAGGGTTACAAGGATACGGCATCCGGAAGCGCCCACAGGATGACCCAGGGCGATGGCGCCGCCGTTGGGATTCAGCTGCTTATCCACGTCGATTCCCAGATCCTTGCCCACAGCCACGGACTGGGCAGCAAATGCCTCATTTGCCTCAATGATGTCAAAATCTTCGATCTTCATGCCTGTCTTGGCCAGGACTTTCCTGGTGGATGCCACAGGGCCGATTCCCATAACTTCGGGACGGACGCCTGCCAGCGCGCCGGCAACAAAGGTTGCCATAGGCTTCACGCCCAGTTCCTTTGCCTTCTCCTCGCTCATGACAACGATGGCTGCCGCTCCGTCATTGATGCCGGAGGCATTGCCTGCTGTCACGAAACCATCTTTATTGATGGGGCGCAGTTTTGCAAGACCTTCGATGGTAGAACCGGCACGGGGGCCTTCATCTACTTTAAATTCAATGGTTTCCTTCTTTTTCTTCACCATCACAGGAACGATCTCCGCGTCAAAGGCACCTGACTTCTGCGCTGCCTCTGCCTTCTGCTGGCTCTTCAGTGCAAACTCATCCAGTTCCTCACGGGTCAGATTCCACTCACGGCAGATATTGTCTGCGGTTGTAATCATATGATAATCATTGAAGGCATCCCACAGGGCATCCTTGATCATGGTGTCCACCAGGGTGCCGTTATTCATTCTGTAGCCGTAACGCGCCTGGGGAACCGCATAGGGAGCCATGGACATATTCTCCATACCGCCTGCCACAACCACATCTGCGTCTCCTGCCATAATCATCTGGGCAGCCTGGTTCACACAGTTCAGACCGGAACCGCACACCACGTTGATCGTTACCGCAGGAGTCTCCACCGGGAGGCCTGCTTTGATAGACGCCTGACGAGCCACGTTCTGGCCAAGTCCCGCCTGAATTACGCATCCCATATAAACCTGATCAACCTGATCCGCGGGAACGCCTGCTCTCTTTAACGCTTCTTTGATTACGATGGAACCAAGTACAGGTGCCGGAGTCGTCCCAAGAGCTCCGCCCATTTTGCCGATAGCGGTACGGCAAGCGCCCGCTAATACTACTTTTTTCGCCATTTGAATAGCCCTCCATTTTACTTGATTTTTATATTTTGTTTGTTATTTTTTTGACAAACTCACTTTTTCTATTATATCACAGCATTCGACGTTTTGCAACATGGAGCCGCGCAAAATTCCGTGGAAAATCTGCGATATATGTTGCCGCCTGCGATGCAATCGATACCCTATTCCGCGATTTCCCGCCAAACCTCCGCGCTTCCACATAAAATGTGCAAAACCCCCTGCATAACAGCGGCGTGTGAACGACCGGTTATCATACTTCCGGCTCGATCAGCCCGTAAGTGCCGCCCTTCCTCTTATAGACAACGCACACCTGATCTGTCTCCGCATTACAGAACACATAAAAATCATGCCCTAACAGTTCCATCTGCACACAGGCATCCTCGGGATACATAGGCTTAATATCAAACTGCTTCGTTCTGACGATCTTCACTTCTTCCTCATCGTCCTCCACCTTCTCCATGAAGGCATCGCTGAAGGAAGCTGCGTTCTGTTTCTTGTCAATCAGTTTATTCTTATATTTTTTAAGCTGCCGTTCTATGATCTCCTGCACCAGGTCGATGGAAACGTACATATCGCTGCTCGTCTGCTCGGAACGGATGATATTCCCCTTGACAGGGATCGTCACCTCGATCTTCTGTCTGTCCTTCTCCACACTGAGCGTCACCTTTGCAGTCGTATCCTTCGCAAAGTACTTTTCCAGCTTACCGATCTTTTCCTCTACGGCACTTTTTAACCCCTCCGATACATCGAGATTCTTTCCGGTAATAATAATCTTCATAAGCCTGCCTCCTTTTTGGGTTTTGTGACAGCCCTTTCTCCCGCCGATACGGGCAGCGGAAACCGCCCCAATCTTTAATCCGGACAGGTACGCAAAAAGCACGCCCGCCCTTGCGTATATTGTATCACACCCTGTCCAAAATAGACAGCACCCAAAATACATTTTTTACCTGTTTTTTCTTTACAATTTTCTCTATATCTGCTATTCTGTCAGCATTATGGATACATACAGAAAACTGACGCCGGAAAAGAAGCTTTTTTACAGATCGCTCCTTTCCCTAGTCATTCCGATCACCATTCAAAATCTAATCACAAACATGGTAAACTCCGCCGATGTACTGATGCTCAACTATGTCAGTCAGTCCTCCATGTCGGCGGTCTCCCTTGCCAACCAGTATCAGTTTATCCTGGGCGGCTTTTTCTTCGGCATCACCTCCGGGACCACCATGCTCTGTGCCCAGTACTGGGGGAAAAAAGATATAAACTCCATTCAGGCGGTCTTTGGTATCGCCCTGAAAATATCCCTCTGCTTTACATGCATCCTGTCCTTTGCGGCAATCGTATTTCCTGCTCTTCTGATGCGGCTCTTTACACCGGACAGGGAACTGATCGAAATGGGGGCTTCTTATCTGAGGGTTATCGGCATTTCCTATCTTCTGACCGGTTTCTCCCAGACTTACCTGTGTGTTTTAAAAAGTGTGGAAAGAGCAAAGACAAGCACACTGATAAGCTGCACCGCTCTGTTTCTCAATGTATTTCTAAACGCAGTGTTTATTTTCGGACTGTTCCATGCGCCAAAACTCGGCATCCTGGGTGTGGCGCTCGCCACGGTGATCGCCCGGGTGGTGGAAATACTACTCTGTTTCGCAGACTTTTTCCGCGGGCGGATCTTCAAACCGGAACTTTCCGTCATGTTCGGCAGGCATACACTGCTGCTTCAGGATTTTTTAAAGTACTCCATCCCCGCGCTTTTGAATGACTGTATCTGGACCTTTGCCTTTTCCACCTACTCTATCATCCTCGGTCATATGAATTCCGATATGGTGGCCGCCGCCTCCGTTGCTACTACGATCCGGGACCTGCTCAGCGTTGTCTGCTTCGGTATCGGCAGCGCCGGCACGGTCCTTCTCGGAAAGTCCTTAGGGGAGAAGCGTATGGACAAGGCGAAAGCGGACGCATCCAGCCTCTGCCGGTGTACATTCGCCGTCAGTGTATTGACCGCAATAGTCATTATTCTGTTCCGAAAGCCTGTTATCAGTGTTTTCGATTTGACGCCCCTGGCCCGGGATTATCTGAACTTTATGCTGCTTGTCAGTTCCTACTATGTGATCGGACAGGCAATAAACACACTGACCATCGCCGGCATCTTCCGCGCCGGCGGCAACTCCCGTTTCGGGCTGATCTGCGATATTATCGTGATGTGGGTAATTGCCGTCCCTCTCGGCTTTATCAGCGCCTTTGTCCTGCACCTGCCGCCGAAAGCAGTCTACTTCATCCTCTGTCTGGATGAATTCTGGAAAATACCGGTGGTATGGCGGTATTACAAAAGCGAAAAATGGCTCAACAATATAACAAGGGAATACGAGTAGTATTCCCCTGCATACAGACAGTATTTCTTCCTGCACATTCTCTTATTTATCCGGCATATCATCCGATCTCCGCATCGTTCCGCTCACTTATCTCCTTTGCAATCTCCCTGATATCAAACTCCGGAGCAAATTTCTCAGCCACATGGCAGATTTTTTCAACGACCGAAACCTCCTCTTCCAGTTCCTCCGCAATTTCCTCCACCGTTTTATTCTTCTTCCTCTTTTTACAAATCTGAGACACCAAACGCTGCAGGTCCCCGGCCGCTTCTCCTTTTGCTATTCCCTTTTCTATTCCCTTTGCTATTCCCCTCTCTATTCCTATTGCCTCCCCTTTCGCCATTCCCTTTTCTATCCCTATTGCCTCCCCTTTCGCCATTCCCTTTTCTATCCCTATTGCTTCCCCTTCAGCCAGGCGTCTCTCAAATTCTTCCCACAACCTCATATACTTTACTGTCACCTCCGGATCTCTCTTCACGGTTTCAACCATACCATGGATCTTACGCAGATCTTCGTTCACCGCATTCTCATATGTCGTATTTTCCATATAGCATAACAGTTGCTTTAGTTCCTCAGCCAGCTCTCCTTCCGTCCCTTTTGTATACAGAAACAATGTACTCGCACCATCCTCATACTCCATCCCCGGTACTTCCAAACATCTGTTTTTCACGGTGTACCGCATCCGGTTCCATCCAAACGGATCAAAGGGCAGAATCATAATGATCACCACATTCTTCAACTTGTCGTAATCCAATCCGGCCTGCAGGCTTCTTGCCGCAATTTTCGCATGGTAGAAACGCACCCTGCGGGGCAGTATTTTTCTGTCCGCCTCACTGCTTTTTTGATCCGGCTCCATATCATAAACGGTAGCCCGCTCCTCGGCATCTTCCTCTATATCCGCCTCCATATATACATCGAGTCTCGTACCATGCATATCGGAATCCGCACCATAGAACACTTTCTGCGCCGCAACCGACAAATGTTTGATTTCCCTTCCAAAAACAGTCTTAAGCAATATCCTGACAAACTGCTCCCCTATCTCCGGATAAGTCACCACCGAACCAAACAGGAAATCATCCAGCAGGTTCATCTCCTCAAGTTTCTTTTTCGCAGCCGGTCCGTTTACCGCGCTCCCCCGTACCTCTCTTCTTTTTTCTTTCTCTGTTTTCATATACCTCTCCTTTCACACCGTGCGGAAAGAAGAGCATATATGATTCAAACAGGATAATCCTTATCACCATTTCTCCGCAATCCGCCATATTTACCGGAATGTTCTCATTCCGTGGAAGATTCCTCTTCCTTTCTCATAAACAGGGATCGTCAACCGAAATGGTTTTTAGACGTTTCATTAGATGTTTCCCGGATATGTATTTATATACTACTACAAATAGCCATATATTGCAATATGTTTCCTCCATTTTATAAATAAATTTATGGATAAAGTATTCTATCATCCCTTCGGTCTGATCCAAAAACTCCCCGTATGATCATCCATCTCATAAGAAACTCTGTATGTTCCCGGCGTGTCTATCTTTATTTCATATTCTCCGGTTCCAATGTCCTCCTTTTCAAATACCTCGTCCCCTCTCTCATTTTCTATCTCCATATCCAGCTCACCGCTTTCCGTGACAAAGGACAGGACCAGCGTCACGGGTTCCGAAACCTCAAGCTGAAAAGAAAAATTTTCAGCAGTTGTGTTCAGGTCTTCCCTGCCAATGCTCTCCGGCCAGTTGTCCAGCAGAAATTCCATCCCCATCTCCTCCGGATCGATCATCATCTTCTGCCTAGCATCCTCCATCTCACTGAGCGCATTCTCCATTGCCGCATCCTCTATGGTTCCTATACCGGATGCATCCACCGCTCCCGTATCCGGCGCATTCTCCGTCCCGGCAGCCATCGGATCTTCCGTTCCGGCAAACCCCATATAAATACTGCCCATATCACAATTCAGCTCATACAGGCTCTCTCCGTCCGAATACCTGCCATAGAGTTCCATAGAGCTTGAAAGCCCCGAATAGGATCTTGTCTCTCCGTTCTCCGCCCCTATGGTGATATCTCCCATACTGCAGTTCACTTCATAGTCATGATTTTCATAGAAATCCCGCAGGAAGATATCGATCTCTCCCAAATTGACGTCCGCCGCCAGATTACCTGTGACCAGGCTCTCCTCCAACGTAATATTTCCCGCATTGACAGATGTGTCACTTTCCTTTGCATCCAGCCTGTGCACCAGAATGGAACCTGCCGCCACTTCGGCGGTAAAACTATCGGCCCTCACTTCCTCCATGGTGATGTTGCCGGCATCCACCTCTATCTCCATGTTCCTTGCAGAAAAGGGATTTTTCGTGATAATCTCTCCCGCACCCATCCTGATATCCACATCATCCAGCGTGATTCCTTCCGGAAGAGTCAGCGTCAGATCCGTCTCGCTGCTGCCTACCGGACATATCTGTTTCAGATAGAAGGTGTCTCCTTCTATATAATACTGGCATTCCGGTCCTCCCTTTTTTTCCAGCGTCAAGCCATCTCCCTGACATATAGTCAGGCTGCCGCCGCCGATCTCCAGATCCAGATTATAAATATCCGTCCCCCGCAGGCTGTCGTCCGTAAAGCTTCCGTACGTTATGTCGTGATCTTCATCAAATTCTATACCAAACAGCATCACAACTCCGCTGCCATCCCCTTTGAGCCGCCTGAGATCCCATCTTCTCACCCTGTTCCAGACATCCCGCACCAACGTATGATTCTCCGTATTTCCATACTTTTTATCCGTATAGTTTACGCCTGCTGCCCCTATGATTCCCAGTATGACGCCAACGACAAAAAAGCATCCCGCCGCAATTAACATCCCTTTGATAAATTTTTTCATACCCTCTCCTCCCCTTTCCTTTTTCTCTCAGACCATTTTCTGCTCAGATATTTCCCTAATCCTTCCACCTCGTGGATCAGCCACGGGAAAAATTTCCCGAAAACTACCACGATTGCAAGAACAAGCAGCAAAAACAGTGCAGTGAAAATGCAGCCCAGCGCTATACATACCATTCCCGCAAAAGGACTGTAAATCAATATCGGAAAACCTATGACAAACAAAGCGATACCCACCGCAAGCAATGCCACAATCACCGCGACAGCCGCAGCGGCCACGCCGAATATGGCCCCCAGGATTCCCACAACAATCCCAATTGCTGCCGCCCCCAGCGCAAGTACGATCGGAGAAGCAAAAATGCCAAGTATTACCAAAAGCACAATCATCCCGCCGCTTACATCACTTTTCTTCTTTTTTCTCTGTCCGTTCCGATACGCATAAGCGTTCTGTCCGGCGCCGCGCCCCGTATAGCTGCCGCGATAAGGTTCCCCATTCCGGTTTCCATAGCCGCCCTGATTCCCATCCGCGTTTGACTCCGTATAACCGCCGCCGTTTCCTTCCGTTGTGCCGTCCTGCGTTCCGTTCTTCGTCTTTTCACTTTCATCTTTCTTTCCGTATACTTCTGGCGGATTATCGCTACCCACCTTTTCACGGTATCCGTTTTCCGTAAATACACCTTCCTCCGCTTTGCGCAGCCCTGCCCTGATCTGCTCCGCCACCTGCTCCGGCGAGCCAAGAGAGAGCAGCACATCCGCTTCATTTTCTTCCCCTGCATCCGCAAAATATTCCTCATAATATTCTATTGCTTCCGCGCGTTCCTCACTGGTAAGCCCGGTAAGCTGCGCCTGCAGTCTGTCTAAAAAGTCCCGTTTATCCAACATTCTGCCCTCCCTCAAATATAGCCGTAATTTTCCGTGAATACCTCAGCCATTCCATTTTATACAGATTAAGCTGAGCGTCTCCCTTCCCTGTAATCCTGTAATACCTCCGGTTCCTGCCGTCTATTGCTCTGTCATAGATCTCCAGGCACTCATCTTTCTGCAGACGCCGCAGCACCGGGTACAGCGTGGATTCCGATACATCAATAAGCTGCTGCACTTCCTTGGTGATCTTATAACCGTATGTGCCGTCTTTCGTCCACGATACCACCGCCAGCACAATCGCATCAAGCAATGCCGCTCCTGTGTTAAATACCATTACTTTACCTCCTGTTCCGGTTCTTATTCCTATTCCAGTTCCGCAGATGCCCTCCGGCGCATCCACTTTTTTATATAATATTATACAGCATATAACATTGTACTAATACTATATTCCATATAATATTATTTGTCAACACATATATGCACTTTTTCTCCCACATTTAAAATCGTATCCGAAATGATGCCGCAGACAAACCATCAATCGAGTAGGAGGTAGGCGATTATTTCGCCTACCGACCTCTCACAC
>OFGH01000205.1_pt1 | contig 58550 bp, 80 predicted proteins | sample 1521721 | NCBI WGS metagenome assembly OFGH01 (sample SAMEA3504132, study PRJEB24116) | mouse gut metagenome | biome: mouse gut; feature: mouse-associated habitat; material: faeces | place: Denmark | collected 2011
GTGACCTCGGCCCCGATCATGCGGTAGCGGTAGGACTGACCGAGCTTGTCCCTCGCGGTGAACTCCGTCCCCGTGAAGAGGACGATCTGGCCGCCAGCCTTCTTCTTGCGGGCCCACACGCCGCAAGAGGCGCAACTTGCGCTTCCGCACTCGCCGCAAAACTCGCCGTCGGGATCGGTTCCGCAGCCGCCTTCGTGATAGCCGCCGACCTCGTCGTAAGTACCCTCGGGCTTTTCCTCGGCGCTAAAACGCTGCGCCAGCTTCTCGCGGAGGCGGTCGAGGCACTTGTCGCAGAGGGTCAGGACCTGGCCGCTGATTTTGAGCTCGTAGAGCTTTTCAACGCGCTCGCCGATCTCGTTGCCGAGCTTTGAGTCATAGTTGTGCGCGTAACAGATATTGCAGCTCGCAATATCGTGGGTGGAGACCCCAAAGGTCAATTTCTCTTCCTGCATAGTGCTCCTCCTTTAGTGATCGCCGTAGTCGTCCGGGTGACCGTCCCCAAACATAAGCGGACAATCGTATATGTCACCACCACAGGTGCTCCAATACGGGCAGGTATCGCAGTCAAACATCAGATTTTACACCTCCTCTCCCATAACCGACTTCGCGAGAGTCGCGAAATGGTCCCGCAGGGTCTTGTTCCGAACGACCTCGGGGTGATCCTCGCCGAAGTTATAGGTCAGATAGCGTACCGGGTCGTCGAGCTCGTCGGCCTTCGCCTGGAAGTAGGCGGCGACTTCGGCCATATTCTTGATAGACTTGACCTCGATCCGCGCGTGCTCCTTATTCCAGGCGTTAGCTTCGGCTGTCTTGAAACGGTCGCTCACGCCCGAAACGATCGGCCAGAAACAGAGATTGTACTTGGCCTTGCTAATCTTGCCGGTCTTCGAGATTTTCGTGAGGCAGTGGTCCGAGCCGCACCAGCCAGGGTCGCCCGGCGAACGGGTCACGAAGTAGAGGCCGTTGTCGTTCTTGAAGTAGGCCCCGGTGATCTCGACGATCTGGCCGGTCTTGATCTCTACACCATTCTTGTCCAGCATTGTCATTCCTCCTTGCCCTCGTGACCTCCGGGGCGGGTTGTTCGGTTTAGCCGTAGTAGCTAACGCCATTGTCCTCAAGCTCGTCCAAATACCAGCGGAGGTTGTTGCAAAGGAAATACTCGCGGCCGTCCTCGTCAACATGAATCGTGCGAATGTTGTTGTGGCTCTTGCGGCCAGTGCTATACAGCTCGCCAGTGAAGTTGATCTTATTGTTGCCGCAGCGGCTAACAGTCAGAACCTGAGAAAAAGTCGGGTGCTTCATATCAATAACCTCCATAAAGTCGTGTTGTTCAACTGACATTATGAATTTTACCGTGTTCGGTAAGGTTTGTATGCCGACAAAACGCCCAGGGTTTTACCAATCTCGGTATGCGGTTTTAACGGGGGAACCGAATGACCTCAACCCGAGAAGCAAGGCCCTTTTTCCCCATGAGCTTAATCTCATAGCCATCTTCGACGCGCTGGACCGTGATATTGTTGCGGGTCGCATTGGAAAAACCTTTGCGGCGCTTGAGCTTCCGAATAAAGGCCGCTGACAATGTAAGACCCTCCTTGGCGGTGTAGCCGTATCTTGCGTGGTAGCGCTTGGCCTTTTTACTTACGATCTCATTGATCTCGTCCAAAGACTCAGTAAAAACGCGCGGTTTGTAGGAATACGGGTTAATGGCATAAAACTCCCGAATGAATAAAGGCTCGGCGTCCTTAGGTTCAAACTCTTCGGGACAATTAACCTCGACGACCGCCAGAATCAAAGAGTCAAAGCGAATATCATTGTACCGAGAGTTGCAAACCTTAATGCGAATGCAGTGCTTGCCCTTTACCATATCCACCCGGAATGCGTAACCGAAGGAGCTGTCTCCGAAAGCGATCATGTAGCCGTCGGCCATATACTCAGCGACCTTGGCGTTTGCTGCGGCGAGAATGTCGTTCATCTTGATTATCATACTTGTACCTCCATAATGTCGTATCCGCTTGTTGTTGCCCGGTTGACATTATGAATTTTACCGTGTTCGGTAAGGTTTGTATGCTGACAAAACAACCGGAGTCTTACCAATTTCGGTATGCGGTTCTGCTAAGAATAGGCCGAGTTACTTCCTCGGCCAATTCGGGTTAGGCGGATTGCGCCAGTTACTGGGAATCTTCTTGATTGAATAGCGCCATTTGTAGGCGCTCTTTCCGATCCTGCGGAAAAGGGCCTTTTGCGCCTGACGCGGAGTTGTCTCGGCGATACCGAAGACAAACCGCTTTTGCATGTCGTTCCATACTCCGTACATATCAAAGCCCCCTTTGCCGGCGCTGAGCCGCTTGCAACACGTTTCGCAAAAGTATGGCTCTGGTCATAGGCCCTACGCCTCCAGGAACCGGCGTAATGAAAGAGACTTTTTCTTGCACTTCTTCAAAGCAAACATCTCCATGGAGTTTGCCGTCCTCGCCCCTTGTAATTCCAACGTCAACAACGGCGGTACAGCGAATAAGCATATCCGCAGTTATGAGGCCCGGAACGCCGGCCGCCGAGATAAGAATATCAGCGCGGCGGGTATAACTTGCAAGGTCCGCAGTCTTGGAATGACAGATCGTAACGGTAGCGCCCTGCGCCAGTAGAAGGTGTGCCAGCGGCTTGCCGACAATATTTGACCGGCTCACGATCACACAATGCGCGCCCTTAATAGGGATTCGATACTCTTGCAAAAGGTCAAGAATACCAGCCGGCGTACATGGTACGATAGCGGGTTCGCCAATAGCAAGACGCCCAGCATTGTAAATTGTGAAGCCGTCGACGTCTTTCGAGGACACAATCGCCTGCAAAACGGGCCAAGGGTCTAAGTCATACGGGAGAGGGAGCTGGACAAGAATCCCGTCAATATCGTTTCGCATGTTAAGCTCTGCAACCAACTCCACAATATCAGGCTCCAAGACAGATTCGGAAAACTGATAATCCTTGCAGACGATCCCGCACTCCTCGCAGTCTCGTTTCTTATTGCGGACGTAAATTTGCGAGGCAGGGTCTTCGCCGACTTGGATCACGGCTAAACCGGGACGGTAAAGCAGCTTATGCGTTTTCTGCCTGACTTCTTTCTTGATCTCGGCAGCGCGTTTAGCGCCGTCTAAAATAATAGCCATATCGCGCCTCCTTCAATATTTATCGCGCTCGTCCCAATACTCATAGCGCTCATGCCAGCGCAGGTAGTTAGGGCCAAAAATACGCGCCTGGGCCTGATCGATCTTAACCCGGTAGTACTCGGCCTCGTCGCTCTTCTCCAATGCCTTTTGGCTGAACGGCCAGAGCTTATTGAATCCTTCACAAACTCGCTGAAGTCGAGTTGCGCCGAAAGTGTCCGAGCCCATCACCTCCGGATCGTTCAGCACCATGGCGATCGTATCAAGTACCAGCTGCGCGGTCCAGGATGATACGATCTCATAGCCGAGCGTCTTCTTGCGCTGGAGCTCGGCGGCGTAGGCGTTTTTCCCCTTTTGAGGAGGCCCACGCCGCTTTTTGCCTGCCATGCTGTCCTCCTTTCTCCGCTACTTAGTTACTACCTCAACAGTGACGGTGACCTCTTGGCCGGGCTCAAAAAGGCCTCTCAGTTTGGAGGTAATCGCTTCGGGCGAAAAGCCGCCGGAGAAGGTCAACGAAATGCGTTCGAGCGCCGTGTTTTTTTTTGTCGGCGGCGCGCTCGGTCTCACCCTCTTCCGTCTGCCTGTAGTCCTGCAAAAAGCGAGCGGTCTCAGTCGGCGTCGTGTGGCCGGAAAAAGTAAAACCGAGATTGCGCAAGTAATTCCCACAGTAGGTCCCGCTGATCCCGAACATGCGGGCGATCGCGTTGGGACCGACCTTGTACTTTTCGAGAATGCCCTCGATGTACTTCTTTTGCAGGGTATCAGGTACGGCCTTAAAAGCCGCCCAGGGCATAGCCTCGCCGGGCGTGATCGTGTGAATAGGCCCGTTCAATTTTTCCCACTCCTTTCTCGTCAAGCGGTCCGAGGAAAAGCTGCACCGCCGGCGGCGGGAACTCCCAACTTTGTGGGAGCTCCGCGCCGTGATAGCTTTCTCTCTTACGTCCTGCTTGAAGATATACGCCTCGTTGGTCATTTGAGAATATCCTCCGGCCGGCAGTCTAACGCCGTCGCCAGCTTAACCGCCGTCTTGAGCGCGATATTCTCCGGCTTGCTCTTGCGAGTCTCGATCTTGTGAATCTGCTGATAACCAACGCCACTTTTCTTGGCAAGCTCCATGAGCGTGAGGCCCTTAGCCTGCCGCAGCTCTCTTAAACCCATCAGGTGTCCTCCTTTGCGAGCTCAACAAGCCCGGCCTGCGTGAGCTTAAAAACGGTATCGGTCACCAGGTCCAGATCGCTCATACCTACGTGATAGGTACACTCGGGCATGGCGTCAAACCAGAGACAGTTTTCGCCGTCACTGGTATCCACCCAAGCATGCAGGATCGGGTTGCCGCTGTCCTCGTCCACTTGGGGGCCACCCTCGTTGGGGTCCTGCAAAAACAGGTGCCACCACGGGAACATATACCGGCAGCCATCAAAGATCGACTCATAACGCGCGTCGCTGGCAATCAGCTCAGCGGTAGGCTTAAAGCCAAACTCGCGCAGCCGTTCAAGGGCAACGCCCTCTTTAAGTTTCAGACTCATTTTGTCCTCCTTGTTCTACCCGGCCCTTACGGGCCGGGGATATTCAGATATGTAGATTAAACACAGAAGCCGAAGGCCACGCCAAACGAGCTGCTGGCGCCGGTGGTGTCGGCGCTGCCGTCGCTGTAGACAACGCAGAAGCTGTAGGAGTTGCTCGCATAAGGAGAACGCTCCCACCAGCTGTTAGCAGGACCATCCTTGCCAAGGCCCTTGATCCGGTTACCGCGCCGCTTGAAGTAGGGCATTTGTGCACCCCGGTCGGCGTCCTTCTCAGTCCAGTCCTCTTCCCCGAAAATCTCCATCTCGGAGAAGAGCCAGAGCAAGTCAAAGCCGCCTTGAATCGCACGCGGCTTGATGATAGCCCGCAAGTCGTCGGGCAACTGCTCGAAAACCTCTTCGCTGAGATACCGCCGCATATCGCAGGCCGTCCAGCCGCCCTCGTTAATCCCGGTCGCGTTCATGCGGTATGGGGTCTTGAGGCAGTCCTTCAGGCCAAAGATCACGTCGCCCGGCTGATACATATCCTTGCCAACGACCACGAAAACGACCTCCTCGCCGGTCTTCAAGGTGTCACTGATCTCGTCGCCGATCTCGAAATGCGCAGACGCCTTGTAGCGGTCGGACCACTCGCCGACCTGCGCCCAGGTAATAGCGCTATGAGCGCAAGTAGCGAGGTCCAACTGCCGGGGCTCGCTCGGCTCGACAAAGGGCTTGCCGCAATGGGGACAGAATTTATACATTTTCAGATTCCTCCTTAGGCTTATTGTTGCGCTGGCGAATGTACTCTTTCCAGCAGTCGAGTTTGTCAGGCGGGTCCGGGCAGCCACCGCTCTTGCAATACTGACACACCATCGGCAGCCACTCGTCAATGCCATTATAGTTGCAAGGGCACTCGTCGCCGATAGCCTCGTACAAGAGCTCTGCGACCTGATCCAGCGTAAAGAGCCCTTGGTCCTTTGGCTCAGTCTTCAGGTCCGTCAACTCCAGTCGGCAAACGCGGGGAATGGTGAAGATTTTCGCGTAGGCCTTCTCTTCCCGGCAGCAGTTGAGCATATACTGCATAACCGCCTTGACGCATTTATCAGTCTTGTCGCCGCTCATATCCGTGGCGAACATTGCGCCAGGCTCGCCACCCTTTACCGGCTTGGCCTTACACAGTCGAATCTCATTGCTGAGGACCGTGACCATAATGTCAACGTCCTCCCATTTGATTGCCAAGGTATCGCCTCCTCTCTAAAAGCTATCCCGGGAGCTCCACGGTCTCCCGTATCGCGTCCGGGCCCTGGGGCCCTGGTGTTTACCCGCCTGAGGCCTCGGACGCGATATGGAGCTCCTGGGGTTAGTTTCCGCTAACGGTCGGGTAAAACTTAATCAACCCGACCCATAGGGACCTCGCACACGCCGCAGGTCAGGGTGAGCTCGCTGGTAGTGCGGACGGTCTGGCCGCAGATGGGGCAGACGTAGGAGTGCGCCTTAGCGCGCTCGGACTTGGCCCTGGCTTTGGGCATGATCCGCGCGAAGCGGACGGTCAGGTCGACGCCGGCCTCGGTCAGCTTGGCCTTGAAGGACTCGGTGGGAATCGTGTGGGAATAGCCGTTGGCGCGGTCGTACTCGACCTCCAGGTCGCGGGCCTCGCACTCGGCCTTGAATGTCTTGTTGTGGTAGCGGCCCTTCTGGCACGTCTCGCTGATCTCGTTCTCGTTGCAGTAGAGGTGGACCATCTCGTGCAGCAGGGTGGCGCAGGTCTCCTCCTTGGCCCGGTTGATGTACTCGGCACCCAGGTTGATCTCGTACATGCCCTCGGTCTCGCCGGCCTTCCAAATCTTCTTAGTGGAGCAATGGCCGTAGGCCTTCGGCGTAGTCTGGACGGTGATCACGGGCTTGGGCAGCTTGCCCTCGAAGTAGATCGCGTTGAGCTTGTCGAAGATGTCCTCCAGGGCTGCGATGGTCTCGCTCATCTTCATGGGATCGGCGGGGTCAGCCTCGGCGCTCTTCTTGGCCTTCTTGTCGGCCTTGGGCTCCTCGGCGGGAGGCTCGTCAGCGAGCTTGCCCTCGGGCGTGGGGGTCTCCTCGTCGTCGCCCAGCAGGTCGTCGGCCCCGCCGGGCTCGGGCTTGTCCTCGGGAGCGGGGGTCTCGGGCTCCTCGTAGATCGTCCAGCGGCGGTCGTAGGTGGCGGCGGCCATGACGGTGGGCTCGGCGTCGGGCTTGTCCACGGGGACGGAGAAAATCTTGCGGTTCTCCTCGTCAATGCTGACGACCTGGCGGACCTCCTTGGTCTCCTTGTTGACGATCTTCTTGTTGGCGATGATGGTCATGTCCTTCATTTTGTGTTCCTCCTGATTAAGTAATTTGTAGGTTGGCTTGTTGCTCTTGACATTTTGAATTTTACCGTGTTTGGTAGCTCTTGTATGCCGACGTAACAGCCGGGATTTTACCGATATTGTTAGGCGGTTTCGCCAAGGCGCTACAACCGACCGCTCTCGAGCAAAGCTGTAGCCTGCTCGCACAACGGTCTCCAAGTTTTCTCTGGGACCTTCTTAAACTTGGCGAGCCACGCGATATAATCGCAGCACTGGTAAATTGTGAACTCACTAAAGCTACCGCGCTCCAGAGCATCCAAGCTCCGTTTGATCCGATCAACCTTGCGGGTAACTCCCGCAGTCACCTTTGCCATGTGCGCACCTCCTTTAATCACGCAACGGTGATAACGTAGCGGGTAGCGCCGATGTTGCCGACGTAGTAGGTCTTGTCGCCGCAGGTCTTCCAGAAACGGAAGGACACGGTCTCGTTGGTCGCGCGGCGCTCAGTCTCCTTGCCGTTAAGGGTGCGAACCATCTCGGAGAAAGCGACGCGAATCGACTTAGCATTGACCTTAACGACCTCGCCGTGACGGAAGGTCTCGCTTCTAAACATAGTGCCGCAGGAGCAAGCGCCGTGGTGCGCGATAACTTTCAGGCCGTTATTAATAGTCATTGTGATAACCTCCATAATGTCGTGTGTTTGTTGTTGTCCGGTTGACATTATGAATTTTACCGCGTTCGGTAAGGTTTGTATGCCGACGTAATAACCGGGTTTTTACCAATTTTGCTATGCGGTTCTGCCGACTATTCCTGCCGGATAAAGCGCTTGCGGCCTTTCAGGAACTCAGCGAGCGACTTCCAGCCCATCTCCGTCAACGTCGTGCGGAACTCGTTAAGGACGTGCTCGTCGTTTTCGCCGTAGACGTTGCGCTGGCAATAACTGCCCTCGCTGTCAACCGTCGTAACGTTCCGATATTCACCACGGTCCTCAATGCGAATATAAACTTTCGGCATAAGACTACTCCTATCTGAAAAATTGCCGTGCCGGCATGGTGCCAAAGCCGCGGGCGATATACTTCTCAAGAACCGCCTGCGCCTCGTAGTCATAATTGATCCGGTCGTGAACCTCCTGGATCGTGGCCCCGTCTTCGCCCAGAACGACGATTAAATCACTCGCCGCTTTTGTACTATAGGAGATCGGTGTCTTACGACCGGGAATGATCCAGGCGACGTCGCCTTTCCCATATCGTCTCTTTGCCATGTGTCCTCCTCTCTTTACTGCGTTAAAGTGCCGCGGCCAAACCGAACGCCGGGCGGGAGGTCAAGCCTCACCGCTCGGCGTCGTATTCTCGGGCAAGCGGCCCGCGATAAATAATTTACACTGCCGGGCCTTATCAAGCAGCCCGCTCGCCTCTCCGTGATAGATCGGCGCCCAGTCCTCGTTATGGCCGATTCCCGTCATAGTCGGGAGGTTGAAGTCATAAACCGCCGTGCAAACGCCGGTAACGACGTGGCGGAAAATCGTAAAAGCCGCCATATCGCTACGCCTCGCCCAGGTCGACACGGACCTCACAGATCAGGTACTCGAGCCAGTCGTCGTCACGATACCGCCAGTGCGAGATTTTCTGAGGGTTGCCGGACCGGCTCTCGATAAAAGCCTGCGCCTGCGCCAAAGAGCTATACCCCTCGGAGCTGACCTTGCCGGCGCTCGCCTCCGGCGTGACCAGCACGACATATATGGCCTTTTTCATGCCTGCGCCTCCTTCTTAAGTATTGTGGCCTGGAGCTTCTTGAGCGTCCGCAGAATCCCCTTGTAGGCCTGCGCTGCGGCAACGTGCTCCGGGCCATTCGAGTAGCGGAAGTGCCGGATATAGAGCGGAAGGTCTACGTCGTAATAGTCGCCCAGCACGCAGAGCTCCAGCTGATCGATCGTGTGCTCGCCATGAGCCCAGTCGATCGCCGTGCGGATAATCGCGGCGCGATAGGCCTCGGCCTCGGGGATCGTCATGCCTGCGCCTCCTATCTACCAAAGCTCGTTGCCCTGACGCTCGATCTCAGCCCGCACCGCTTTCAGCTCCTTGGCCGTGAGGTCGTGATGGACGATCGTGCACTTGCCGTCCCGCTTGATAACGTCATAGCGGATTTTGACCCGACCGGGACCACGGCGGCGGTCATTGATCCGGGCAACCGTCTCGTCGGTATGCGTAACGGCATACCCGTTCTCATAGTCATAGGTCATTTGCTTTCCTCCTTTTCAGGGTCATGGCTCTTCGTGTAGTAGTAGCCGTGACCACGTTTTTCGTCGTCAAACGTAAACTCGCAAATCTCGTTAAAGCAATAGCCGTCGAAATTCAGAACAAAAGTCTGATAGTCATACGGGAGCACCCGGCAAACTTCCGACTTGCAAGCCGCCTTATCCGCGTCGTCCTCATATCGCGTACCGCCACAATAGCCGATTTTCTTGTCGCCGATAACGAAGTAACTGGCATTGTAGGTATGACTGGGACTTGCGAACTCGTCCAGGTCCAAATTGAACTCAATGCCCTTCTTCTTACATGCGAAACGAATTTCAGCGAAGAACTTAGCGGGCGTCACGTTGCTCCTTTGGAGCTCAATCTCGTAATTCATAATGGACCTCCCTAAAGTTGCGTTGTCCGGTTGACATTATGAATTTTACCGTGTTCGGTAAGGTTTGTATGCCGACAAAGCGCCTGAGGTTTTACCGATTTTTCCGGGCGATCTGACGCATTGCCGCCATAAATGACGCGCTCACTCCTCCAGCATTTTGCGAGCTCGCTGGACCTCGTAGCCGCGCAGCATCTTGAACCGCAGCCAGTCCGCCAGCTCCGAGCCGACGGCCATGCACATGCACTCGCCAAAACGCGGGCCCATAGAAAAGGCGCACTTGACGATCTCGTCCGCAACAGCGGTGACCATTTTGCGGTTGGCTCGCGCGATATGAAAGGCGTCACAAACGGCCTGCTCGGCTTTATACTGCCAGGAGCCGTAACCCAAAGCCGTGTCGCAGTCGCGAGCGATCTCCTGTACCGCAGCCATAGCGATCTCTTTGCTCGTCATATCGATAACCTCCTTGCGGGCGTTCAGCTTCCCGCGACTGCAGGCCGTTCGGCCTGCGCTCAGTATTCCAGGCGCTCCGCAGTTTCGGCCGGTTGCTGTCCGGCTCTCGTCAGGCGGGGTTACTCGCTCAGATACTCCTCGATAGCCTCGATGATCTCGGCATCGGTCGGCGCATAGTCGCCGTAGTCAAAAATGTCAAACAGGAATTCGTCGTCATGCTCTTCCAGGGTGATCCGCAGGTCGGCCGCCTCTGCAATGGCGAGAACGCGCTGACGGGCGTCGTCCCAAAACTTGTTGGCTCTCTCAAGGTCAGTCATTGTTATGTCCTCCTGAATTTTGATTTAGGTTGTTTGCTCTTGACATTATGAATTTTACCGTATTCGGTGAGGTTTGTATGCCGACAAAGCGCCCAGGGTTTCGGCGACTTTTCGGTGCAATGCCGCCGAAAGGCTTACAGGTGGTGATTGTACTTGAAGCGGCTGTTGTTCTTGCCGAGCTGAATCGGCGTGACCTCGAAGCAGCCGCCGCTCCGATCGCAATGCTCAGTCCAGGCCCGGCCGCCGAACTCCTTGAGCAGCTTCTTCGCCGTAGTGACGGAGCAACCGCAGATCAGGGGCTCCGCCTTGTCGCAGTGGTAGTGCTCGCACTCATACCAGCAGCCCTCGCACTCGCGGCAAGAGGTATGGCCGAGCTCGCAGTGGCCGCCCTTATTGCTCGCGCCGTTGCGGTAACGGGTATGAGGATCGACGCCCTCGGGAAACTCGTAATAATTCAGTCGCATAGTAGCGCTCCTCTCTTTCGTGTCGTCCTGCCATCGTCAAGTCGGGTAGGACAACTCCCGGCGACAGGTTTGCACCCGTTTCGGCTCACTTAGAACTCCTCAACGATCTCGGTCACCATGAAAAACCACTTGCTGCCAGCACGATTATACATATCGGGAAGCAGCTCGTCACGCGCATAGCCTCTGACGATAAGCCGCACGTCTTCTTCACTGTTGATACCATAGTTGATCTCTTTGCCGGTGACAGAATCAATTTTTGTAACCTGATACCGTTTCATCGTCGCGCCCTCCTCAAAGTTGTTTCGGCGTGTTGCTCTTGACATTTTCAATTTTACCGTATTCGGTAAGGTTTGTATGCCGACGAAGCGCCCAGGGTTTCGGCGAGTTCGTTATGCGGCTTCTACGGGTTGCGCCGAAAACAGAAAGAGCGCCGGCCCGGAGCGAACCCCGAACCGGCGCGGCGGTCTATTTCCATTTGCCCTCAAAGAGCTCTTCGCGGGTGCCGTCCCGCCAGTAAACGTTGCGGCGAGTCCAGCCGTTGCTCTGGAAGGTCACAACGTCGATCCGGTCCTTGGCGACGGAGATCATGACCTCCTCCAGGTTTTCATTATCCCCGGAAAAAGGGACTCCGCCGTCGCCATACTCGTCCATGATCCGGCGCAAGCCGTCGTAGTCGCTGGGGTCGACCGTGAAGGTCAAGGGTCTTACTTCTTTTTCCATATCAAAGCTCCTCTCTAAAATTAGGGGGTTTACAAATCAGGTGGGGGACGGTATAATGAAAGAACCGTCGAGCCCAGCCGGCCTTGCGACCGGCCAAGCTCTCAGGTTGGCTACTTATCAGCCATCGCCCTCAAGAAGCTCATAGAGCTCTTCAGGAGAGACGACTTCAATCAACTGCCCGTTGACCGTGCCGAGGTAGCCATAAGAGGTGTAACCTTCCTCCAAAGGAGCACCCCCTTTCATACGAGCCTGCTGTTTGCGCCAGCGGGCTCGTTTTTTTTTGTCAAGCTCCTTTCCTCTTGACATTTTTAATTTTACCGTGTTTGGTAAGCCGCGTAAGCTGACAAAGCGCCCGATGTTTCAAGCAAAATCCCGAGCACTTTATCGGCATACAACTATTTACCAATCATGGTAAAATGGGTATCGTGAGGGGAGAGGCCTTTATAAAAATTGCCCCGGCCGACGATAAAACGAGCCCTCCTATATGGCCGGAGGCGGGGCCCGTTCAGGTAGCAGTTAGCACTTGCAACAAAGTTTTCTTATATACTTCAAAATAGGCTATTTTCTATTTTTTACCAGTCACGAATAAGAATTATGAGGTTTTAGTCTATTATAGAAAACTTTGTTGCAAGTGCTACCAAGTCTTAAAAGCCTTGCGGTTCAAGCCCTCGGGCCGATAGCACTTTCGGTAGCAGTTGCCGGATCAAGTGCTACCTGCTACCTGACTAAGCTCTGCGCCTGGCAGCACAAAAAAAAAGAGCGGGCTGAACGGCCCGCTAAAATACGTTCTTTTGTTCTTCAGGCAGAAAAGTTGTCGAAGTGCGCCGGTTTTATCATGCCTCCATTATAGGCCAAACGCCGACTTTCCTTTATACTATTTACCAATGTTGGTAAATAGAAAGGCGGGTGACGGTATGGCCTACGACGCGCAGCGGGAAGCGACCGCGCGATATAATCGGAAGAAGTACGAACGGGTCGAGCTGCGGGTCAAGAAGGGCCAGAGGGAAATAATCAAGAAGGCCGCAGAGGAACGCGGCAAAAGTCTCAACCGTTTTATCCTCGACCTCGTGGCGAAGGAGCTGGGGCGGGATGATATATAACCTGATCTGCCGGTATCTCGACGCCGGAAAAGAGAGGACCGAGCCTGGCATACCCGCAAGAAGTCTTTTGGAGTGCTCGGCGCTCGTCCGGGCCTTTATCCTCAACAATGACCTCGGAGCGGGAGAATGGATCGCCGGAGAGGTCTACGACGGGAAAGAGCTCGTCGCCAAGCTGGCCTATAACGGCCGCGCCATAGCGTGAAAAAGCAGCCCTCCCGCAGTCGTGCGAGAGGGCTGTCATTCTAAAGAGCTCCCCAGGAGCTCCACGGTCTCCCATATCGCGTCCGAGGCTGGAGGCCCTGATGTTTATACTCCTGAATACCCGGACGCGATATGGAGCTCCTGAGGCTTGTCCATGAGCATTATACCTTTTTGGCGTAGTCCAGGCTGATCCAGCCCGCTCCGCTCTTGAGCTTGCCCCACCGGGTCGCACCCTTTCCGTCGGCCTCTTCCACGATGGTATAGACGCCGGGCGCGATATAACCGGCGCTGGCGAAGTTGGTGCCGGCGCCCCTGCGGATGTTCAGGTTGGCGGCGGTCACACGAACCTTGTAGGACTCGAAGGCCGTCGCCGTATGAGGCGGAGCGGGAATAGGGGCGGCGGCCCCGCCGTTGAGTGCGTCCAGATAACCCTTGACAAGAGTCTTGAAGGCTTTCCAGTTTTTCATGGCCGTCGCTTTATTATTGCTGGCAAAGATATACGACGGACACCACTTCTTGCCGGAAATAGGGTTGCAGCACTGTTCGTCTACGTCGGAAAAACGCTTACCCGCCGACTTGTTCACCCAATAGGTATGCGAAACAAGGGCGTTGATAGAAAGACCATTTTTCCAGAGAAGCCAGGCCGCGATTTTTGCGCCGTTGTCCTTTGCGAGCTGATCGTGCTCCGCAGTTTCGCCCATGATGATCTCCATGGACAAGCTGGTCATATTGCCGCCAGACGCAACGGACCCGTCGCCCGAGTGCCAGGCTACCTCTGCGGACCCGCTGGGGTCAGCCGCGCAAAGTCCCGTCCCCGCCCGAAGGTTCTGCCACGCGCCGGTGTCGTCCACGTAGAAGTGAACGCGGGAGCTGTTCATATTCTCATTGTAGGTGGCGCGTGTGTACTGCTCGCCGTCGTCGTAAACGTTGTCGAGGTCGTTTGTATTGTGGATCGTGACGAAGGCCACCTTGCCGGTGCCGCCGCTTAATTTCTGCTGCTTCTTATACAAAGCTCCCGCAGAAAAACCGGCTTTTTGGGCCTTGGCGGCGTCCTTCCAGCGGGTGCCGTCCGGGATGATTTTTTCATTGATCGTTACGCCGTTCATAGTATAGACGGCGTTGGGCGTCAGCTTTGCCATTTTAAGCTCCTCCTTTTTGGCGTATTTGTCATAATACTTTTGACCGTATTCGGCCCGGCGCTTGCAGTTGGCCGCGCTCTGATCCGCGGGCCGCTCAAACTTGAGGAGCATGGCGTCGGAGGCCTCCCGGACGCTCTTGGCAGTCTTGAGGACGGCGAGCACCTGCGGATAGCTTTCAGCCAGCTCTTTCAGGAAAAAGTCGAGCTGCATGTCACAGTCGCCGATTGACTTCTTCGCGGCCTTAGCGAAGGCCAGCAGATTTTGCTTGCGGCTCCAGTAGGTCCACTGACACAGGCCATACCCAGCGCCGTCCCGGACAAATCCGGTATAGGCCCCGCTGTCAACCGCAGCCGTATAGCTTGCGTCCGAGTAGCCGAGCTTTTTCTCAAAGCTGTTTTGCAGATTATCGGGCCTCAGCCCGGACTCTGCAAACAAATTGCCCATAGCGCCGGACACGCCGAAGTCATTCAAGCCTGCGGCCTTAAGTCGCCGATAGATTTTCTCTTCTGTATTAGTCATCCGCTCCCTTCTTCCTCGTTTGTCTCAGGTAGATTATCTTTAGATCGATTTTTGCCGAAGACCGTGCCCTCGTTATGCTCAAAAATGTTCTCTACTACTTTCAAAATGCCGACGCCAAGGATCGTCCTGACAGCTTCTTTAGAAAGCTCCTCAGCAGGAAACGGTTGCAGCAGAACAACAGTAGAGTAGGTTGCAATGGCATACGACCAGGACACCCAAATAAGGGCGCATATCTGCGTGGTGACAAACAAAAAGCGGGTTATCGAGCGTAGAATGCTGGGACGCTCCTGCTGAGCGCGTAGCGCTCTTAAGCGTTTTCGCAAATGGCGAATGGTAGCCTCGCAAAATATAATGCCGATAGCAATGCCGACCACTAAAGAGCATAAAGCGGTCAATACGATTTTCATATGCGCACCTTCTTTGAAAGCCTCCGAGCCGACACGTATACACGCGCCGGCCCGGAGTAAAAATTATTTACGATCGCTCCAGTCCATAATTTCCTTGAGCTTGTCAAAGCCGAACATGGCCGCGTAGGCCACCATAAAGCCGACGACGACCAGGGCCGCGATCAGATACCAGGCCAGCCGGACGGCGTTGATCTGGCAGTAGGCGATTCCCGCGCCGAGGGTCAGCACCTCGGCGACGATCAGGGCCAGCAGGTTTGTGGGCAGCTTCTCCCAGGTGGAGGTCTTGAGGACCTGGACCACGATATTAGTCAGCGCCACCAGGACGCCGATGATAGTGATGATAGCGGGCAATTCCATATTGTACCTTTCCTTTCTGTCACAGGGCGCCGTCGTCGTGCGCCGCTTTGTTGAGGTGCTTCTCCATCATGTTCAGGGCCTCGGTCACGGGGCCGTTGCAGCCTTTCTCCTTAAGCCCTTTGAGACAGGCCAGAACGCCGTAGCAGATGATCGTCTGCTCGGCCTGAATGGCCGCGAGCTCGCGGTCCTGCCGCTTGTTCCGCTCCACAAACTTGAAGAGCCAAAGCCCCAGGCCGCCGATCACACCCAGGGCCGTCAGCAGGGCCGCAAACTTGATGATAGCGTCCGCGTTGATCGTAACCTCCATATTACTCCGTCGCCTCCTCCCAGCCGTGGGCTCCAGGCTCCCACACGTTGTCGTCAACGGTGGAAATCCAGTGCTTGTCCGCGTGCGACACCTTTGCGCCGAGCGGGTAGGAGTCATGGGCGCCGATGGGCTGGCTCCAGGCGGGCCACTCCTCCGCGGGATCGGCCACCTGGGACCACATGCTCTTGGCCTGGTCGGGCGTCCAGTCGTCCTGCGACTTGTGGGCCTGCACGCAGCGGTAGAGCGCCCCGCCATAGCGCCGGATATTGCCGGCGGTATAGGAGACGCCGGAGGCCCAGGGGGCGAAGAGCTCGGTATGCTCGGCGGCGGTCGCGTCGTCCACCGCGCCCTGCTCCGCGCCGATCACGAAGAGGATCGACTGCACCTCGTTCTGACTGCGGAGCACCTGCCCGGCGTCCGTCTGGATCAGGGAAACGGCCTCCAGGCCCTCGGCGCCGTCCCGGCCCTCCAGGGCGTAGACCTTACCCTCCCAGGCGATCCCCTTCGCCTTGGACTCCTCGCAAAGCCCATACGAGCCGTTGTCAAGCGGCTCGACATAGGTCGGTTGCTCGGTTAATCCAATCGAAGTCCCGTTTTTCATGATCTGATACATTGTTGACCCTCCATTTCGTTTTGTCGTCGGGATGGAACCCGAATAGACGTTTGAAGTAATTGTCAATACGCCGCACAGCCTTCCAGGAGTCGCCCCGACGCATGTGCCCGCGGAAGCTCTCATAGGCGGTGCGGACGTCCTCCAGGGTGAAGCGGTCCTCCTCGACCCACTTGCGGAACTTGAAGAGCTTCCGCTTCATGGCCCGCATGGAGGCCCGGCTCATTTTCCGCAGGACCCGCCCGGTCTCGGTCAGAATGAACTTGGTTTTGAGGAACACGATTCCATGGGAAATGGGCCTGATCTTGGTCTTGCGCTCGTTCAGCCTGATCCCCAGCTCGGCGCAAACCTCTTTGATCCGCGCAAGGCACTTTTTCAAGTAGCTCATATCCTCGTGGATCAGATAGCCGTCGTCCATATAGCGGCCGTAGCCCTCGATCCCGAGCTCCTGCTTGATAACGTGGTCGAGCCGGTTGGGAAGCATGAGCGCCGCCTGCTGAGAGATTTGACTGCCGAGCCCGTACCCGACCGGGCCGAAGTTCTCGAGAAAGGTATTCGCCAGGTTCCGCGTCCGAACGTCGTGGACGCGCCGGGCAAGCTCCTCCCGGACCGTCCAATGCTGGGCGTCGCCGAAGTAGTTAGTGAAGTCGAAGACGAGAATCCCGCCCTTGAGTCCGTGCCTGCGGTAGTGCCGCTGCAAGTGGCAGTTGAGGCGGTCCATCGCGAAGTCGATCCCTTTGCCCTTGATACTCGCGGCGTTATCGTAGATAAACGCCGACTGGAAGAGCGGCGAGACGACCTTGTCGCATAGGGTCCTCTGGACCACCCGCTCGCTGATATGCACGCTGCGGATATGCCGCCATTTGCCGCGGTCGTAGAGCTCGAACTCGTAAAAGCCGCGGCTCTTGTAGGTGCCGTTGAGAAGCGCGCCGCGGGTCTTCGCGGTGTTCCCCACGATGTCCATGCGGTATCTCTGCGTCGAGCACTTCCAGCCCACATTTTTGCAGCAGAGAAGGCCCGATTGAAATAAGTTGTCAAAAGAGAAGACTTGCTCGAAGTCGCCGCAGGCCTTACTCCGGGCAAGCCTTTTCTCTTGTCGTTCCCGAACGCGGCGCTGGTATCTCGCCTCGCGCCGTTCTTCGCTTGTCATAAAAGGTTGATCCCCTCCGCACAGTTTATTGTAGGGCGCGTGTTCTAACTGCGTAGCAGCGCCGTCCATGAAACTCAGTACCCGCGCGCTCCTGAGCCATGCAAGCAGCGTCCGGACGGCTGCGTCGGCTGGGTGTTTTTGGCCCGACGGCCAGGGCTGCAAGTCCTCCTTCCGTATAAGGTCCTGCTTTCGGCCCTGAAAAGGGCTTACTCGGTCTCACCAGGAAAAGAAACGGAATCCGAAGGCCACGCCATTCGAGTTGTTGGCGTTGTTGTTGTTGGCGTTGCCGTTGCTGTTGACATTGCAGAAGTTGTTGGAGTTGCTCGCATTAGGAGAACGCTCCCACCAGTTGTTAGCAGACAGGCAACAAAACAGGACTTGACCCACAAGCGTCGAATTAGTCCGGGAGGTCTTTATATCGGGCGCGGTCCGAGCGCCTGATACCGGAAATAAGTTTGGCCTCCTCGTTGATAAGCTCGCCCCACGTCATGAAGGCGGTCTCGAAGCCCTTGAAGTTTTCGGGATTTTTGCGGAGGACTCCGGCGAGGAGGCCGAGCTGACGGTCAAGGGATTGCAATGCCGCGTTGGCGGCGATCAGGTGGTCCCGGCGCGTCTGCGCCTCGTGCTGATTCGTGGGGTAAATGCTGTTGGCCGAAACGACGTGATCGTACACGTCGGAGGCCAGGCTCATGACCCTCGTCGTCAGCAGGAAGGTGTACCGCTTGGGAACCTTGAGGCATTGCTCCAGGGTGTGACATTCGATCTTGCGGGCAACCTCGATAAACTGGATCGAGCTCTCGCCGCGTTTAGACTTATAAACTGACATTGCTTCTCCCTTGCCCCGGCCCTTTCGGGCCGGGGATATTTGTAGATTTATAGATTAAACACAGAAGCCGAAGGCCACGCCATACGAGCTGCTGGCGCTGTTGCCGCTGGCGTAGCCGTTGCTGTTGACATAGCAGAAGTAGTCGGAGTAGCTCGCACGAGGAGAACGCTCCCACCAGCGGCGAGCAGAGCCGTTGTATTTCTTGACCTTACTGTTGCCGGCCTTGTACCATGCGTACTGATCGCCCTCACCCGCGACGGAGTAGGTGGTCGAGCCGAAAATCTCGACCTCGGCCAGCAGGAAGAGGGTATCGGAGTAGCTGCTGATCGTAGAGCTCGCACCGCCCGCGCTGGCCTTCTTGGTGACGGTCTTGATAATGCTCTGCCAGGCCGAGGGCATCTGCCCCTTGATGGTATTCTGGAGCGTGGTCCGCAGCGCGCAGTTGCCCCAGCCCCCGGAGTTGGTATTGGAGCTGTTCATCTGATACGTGGTATTGAGACAGTCCTTCATCTGGAGGGAGATACCGGCCTTGCCCGTGGCCGTCGTGCCGCCGTAGGCGGTGGCGCTCGCCAGGGTATCGTGGTTGAAGCCGATAATCACAAACTCGTAGCTCGTGCCGTTGATGGAAATGCTCACCGTATCGCCGACGCTCAGCTTGAAGTGGCTGGCGCCGTCGTCGATATAGACCGAGGTCGTGGCCTTGGTGATCCCGCTGTTGTTGGAGATGGCCTTGGCGTAGGCGCTGAGCTTGGCCTGCGTGATACTGCCGAGGCCACTGGTGTAATTCACCCCGGAGGCCGCCGCCGTACCGGCCAGAGCCTCGAAAGAGACGGACACCGAGCACTCCTTGTCCACGGGGGCGGTGTGGTTTGTGCCGGCCGCCACCTTGACCGTGATCTTCGCGCTGCCATTGGCCTTGCCGGTCACGGTCACGGTGTTTCCACTGACGGAAACGGTCGCCACGCTGGTATTGCTGGAGCTGGCGGTGATCTTGCCGTCGCCAGCCCGCGTGACGGTGAACTGCTTGCTGGGCTCGCGGGAACTCAGGGCCAGACTGGACGCGCTCAGACTGGAGGAGCCTGCGGCCTTGCCGATAGACCAGACGACCGTCTTAGCTGCGGTGGAGCCGTCGGGCCAGCAGTAGTTAGCGCCCAGCGTGAAGCTGGCGTTGTAGCTGCCCACGTTGGTCCCCTTGACCGTGCCGCCGAGCGTCATTTTCGCGGAGTCGTAGCCGGTCCAGCTGGGGCTCTGCTCAGCCCCGGTATAGGCAAGACTCCCGCTCTGCGCCGGTACGGCGGCCGTAGCCTTAGCGATCGTCCAGGCTACGGTCTTGGCAGTCGTCGTGCCGTCCGACCACTTGAAGCCCTGCTTAGGGGTAAAGGTGGCGTTATAGCTGCCGGCGTTCGTACCCGTAGTCGTACCGCCGAGGGTCAGCTTTTCGGTGTCAAAACTGTTCCAGCTGGGAGACTGAGCGGAGCCCGTGTAGAAGAGAATACCATTCTGACTGGGTACGGCGTTGATCGTGCTGGTCAGGTCGGTCAGGCCCTTGGCGGCGGCGTCCGCGGTGTCCTGCGCCGCTTTAGCGGCGGCAATGGCGGCGGCGGATTCGTTCTTAGCGGTTTGGGCCAGATTGAGGGCGTTGGTGGCGGTCTCGCTGGCGCCGCCTGCGGTATTGATCGCGGCCATGGCCGCTTCAAGAGCTTGGTTGGCCGTGCCGATAGCCGTACCTGCGGCATTGCCGGCCGCGTTGGCGATTCGCAGGGCCTCGGCGGATTCCGACTTGGCCTGCGCGGCCAGCTCGCGCATACCCTCGTGGGCCTGCTCGTTCTGGTCGTGAGCCTCGATCAGCACCGTCAGCGCGGCGCGGAGCTCGGGGTCCAGCGTGCCCATGACGTACTTCTTCACGTCCTCGGCGGTCATCCAGGCCTCGGCGGGCCGCGCCGTACCGACCTCGACGCCGGTGGTGACTTCCAGGCTGACGGGGTAGCGCCGGGTATCGGGGACGCTGCCGGGCACGTATGCCTTGACCTTCTGCTTGGCGTCACCCAGGGACCCGTAATAGACCATGATCTCCTCAGGGTTGTCCTCGCGCGCCTCAGGCGGAAGCTCGGGGTCGTAGTCCGGATTGCGCACAAAGACGCCAAAGCCGCCGATCCAGAAGTCCTCCTTGAGGCCGCCGTTCAGGTCGCTTCGGTATTCCACGATAAAGTTGACATTGGTCCCCTCCCACACGGGGACGGTGTAGACGCCGTTGGGGCCGGGCTCGATCGGTTCAGTCAGAACGCGGGCGGCCTCGTCGCTCTCGCAGGTGCCTTTGTCCATGACTACCCTGGAAATATCCAGGTGGTCGCCGGCGACCTGCCGCGCAAGTAGCCGGTTGCCCGCCTCCGTGATAACAAATCCGTAAAACATTCGTTTCCTCCTTCTGATTTATTCCGCGGCCGGGAGGACCGTGGAGGTGTATGTGCCGAACGCGCCGCAAGCGACGATCGCGGCGGTCAAGCCGTAGTTTTTGGGGACCTCAGGCAAGGCCGTTTGAGCGTAGCCCTTGCCAAGCCAGCTCGCCACCTTGACGGTCCGGCGGTGGCCGTAGTCCTTGGGAATCTCCGGGAGGCCCGTCTGCGAGTAGCCCTTGCCCATAAGCGAGGTAAAGAGAACCGGCGCGCGGTGTCCGTAGTCCTTCGGGACCTCCGGCAAAACGGTCTCAGTGTAGCCCTTGCCCATGCTGGAGATAATGCGGACGATCGCCGGGTACATGGTGGAAATGATCTCCACCAGGGCCAGCGCCAGGTGCGCGGGAATCCGCTCCAGCAGAAGGGCCCGGCAAGCGTCAATGTCAAAGGATTCCGTGACGGGGTGGCTCACCATGACGGAAATAACGCCGAGGGCAAAGTCCACGTCGACCACGCCAGAAGTAAAGGCCCCGGCGATACTCTTGATCTCCGGGGCCCCAATATGATCCTGCCCTCTGACGTAGGTCGCGACGACCTGCCGCCGCTCCTGGAGCGTCTGCTCCGGCGTCGGGTTGATATGCAGAAACGCCTCCAGGGAGGCGATCGTGCGGAGGTCGGCGGTCATGATATAGCCGTTATCGATCAGGGCCTCGACCGTAGCCCGTACGCCGTCCAGCTCGATCCCTTGGGCTCTCCAGATGGCGTCCATCTCCAGTACGTCCCGATACCAGACCGGATAGAACCGCCTAATCTCCTCGTAGACGTGCGGCCATGCGTTGTCATACAAGCCCATCGAAGGCCACCTCCTTCAGGACGGCGACCGAATCCACGGAAATTGCGATATTTTCCATGCCGCCATTGATGGCAAGATCGGAGTAGTCGAGAATTTCGTCCAGGGAGTAAAGCATTGCGCCGATACTGGCAACCCGGACGACAACAAGCTCGTCCTCCGGCGTCCGCAGGGCCAGGTTTTTAAGGTAGGCGGTGATCGCCTTTTTCGCGGAGTCGATCGCGCCCTTCATGGTGTGCCCCGAGGTCAGCGCCACGGAACATGTTACCGTAATCTCGACGGGCTTGGCCGCGACCGCCGTAAAGTGCGCGCCGATATTGGCGACGCCCTCGCCGAGGCCCGTTCCGCCCGGATCGATATATTCCTGTACGCGGGCGGCCACGGCCTCGGTAACGGGAAGGCCCTCGTTGTCCAGGAGCACGCCCTTGACCGTGTTCTCGCCGGCCCATAGCGGGAGAATCCGCGCCCGGCCTACGCCGGAATTGAGCTCGCACCAGGTCTTGTAGTGCTGCTTGTTGCCATTTTGCGCCTGCCCGGCCAGCTTCTCCTGTACTCTCGCCCGATAGGTCTCGTCGTCCTCCTTGTCGGTGCCGGGCTCCACCATGGGGCCGAACTCAGAAATGGCGAGCCCCTGGATCGCGTTGACCGGCGTGGCCGGTGTATGCTCCAGGACGGTATTGGACTCCTCGCCGGGAGTCTCGGCCACAAGCTGGAGAACACCGTCCGCGTCCTCCAGGAAAAAGTAGAGGCCGTCAGTAAAGAACCGGGCGCCGAGCGGGGGCTTGGTCCCCTCGTAGACGTAGCGGTAGCGCGCCGGCGTCGCCAGCCCTCGAACAAGGCCGTACTCCTGTCCCTTGCGGTCCAGGTAGTCTCCCGAGGTCGTGCTGATAAATACCAGATCGAGCACACACCCGGCGTCAATGTAGAAATTCGCCAGCTTGAGGGCGCACGCGGCGATTGCGTCGTAATAGATCGACCCCTGCCGGGTGTCAACTCCGTCAGGGGCCATGGCGAGCATTTCAGCCAGAATATTGTCAAAAGTGCGGTCTTCAAAAGCCACTCAAATCACCTCCTCAATGACCGTCGTGCCGTAGACCGTTTCGGCGGTAAACGAGATATAGCATTTGTCCTCCTCAAAGGAGAAGTCGAAGCTATGCACCCGCAAGACGCGGGTGTCGGGCTTCAGCGCGTCCTCGACCATGCGGGGAATCTCGGTCTCGATCAGCTCCCGGCTGGCATCCTTGGCGGTAATCTCGTTCTTGAGCTCGCTGCCGTATTGGTTGTTATAGACCAGGCACTTCCAGCGCGGCGTGATGATCGCCTTTCGGATCGCCTGCTCCGTCGCTTTCAGGCCGTCCACCTTGCCGATGATCCGGCCTCGGTCCAGGTCGAGGGCGTAGGTCAAGCTGGGTTTTTCTCGGGCCGTCTGGAGAGTGGAGATGGGAATAGGGATAAAAGTCGGCATGTCATTCCTCCTTACGGTCCAGAACAAAATACTTTTTGCCGTCGTTGTAGCGCAGCAGGTAGACTATATCGCCGACCTTTAGCGCGTTATAGACGGTCATGGTGCCCTTGTAGAGGTTGAACGTCCGCAGGTGGTTCACATGCGTGCCGTCGCCACCTACGTGGCCTCCATGCGCACCGTCGATATAGGTCTCGCTGTCCAGCGTGCCCTCGTCGAGGCGGTAGGTCATTTTGGTGGTGTAGTCGGTCAGGTGCCAGGGGACCACCAGCGAACCCGCGTTGAGGATCAGTTTGTCGTCGTTGGTAGCCTGGATTTTAAGCGGCCCGACGCCGATCACCTTGGCCTCAATGACAGACCCGTCCTCGCTCATGGTGGCGCCGCGAATGAGCGCCATAATGCTTTGGGGTTCGTCCATTGCTCAGGCCTCCTTTAGCCGTCAATATCCGCCGCCGATACCAAGGAAAGGCTCATGCTGTGATACTCGCCCTCGAAGGCGTGATCGTCCCGCTCCACGTAGTAGGTCTTGGAGAGGTTCAGGTGGGGAATGCGGATGAATACGCCGATACCTGAAATGACGTCGGCCTGTCCGACCGCAGAGACGGAAAGCGTCTCCTTCGGCCGGCTCTTTTCCGCCAGCATGGACTTGACCAGGGCATTGAGCTGGGCCTGGGAGAGGGTGTCGTCAGGTTCGTCAACCTCCTGCCGCATACCGATCTTGCTCTCAAGCCCGGCGTTCGAGGCCTCGGCCAGGACCGTACCCTCCTCAGAGAGGAGGCGAATACGGGTTTTGACGTTCTCGATATTCTTCTCGGAGTCGTAGCTGATAAGGTTCGCGCCGGCCTCGATCACCCATTGGAGAATCGTATCCTTGCGCCGCTTGAGCTGCATTTTGCCGCCCCAGCTCATAGGCCAGAACCGCACGCCGGTCGCGTCGTAGGTCAGGGAGAGGGCGTCCGTGATAACGTCCCAGCCCGTCGTCTTGGGTTTCGGTAATTCCTCGATCACATAGCCCGTATCGTCCACGGCCCCGGTCGGAATACCGAACCGGCCGCAGACATCCGAAAAGATTTGGCTCGCCGTCTTGCCGCTGTACGAGAAGGTGTCCTTGTTGGTGGAGAGATAAATCCCGTTGTCATGTGCGGTGATTGTGAGGAGCTTCTTCTGGCTGGTTCTCTGCCGCTCCACGATACCGCGGAAGAGCTCGGCGTTGTCCCAGTAGAAAATGCAGTGGACGCCCTCGCCTACGTCGATCTCCGGGCGGGGGCGCCCATAGTTGTCGTCGTCCAGCAGAGTCGCGGTCAGGCTGCGGGAGGAAGATCCCTTACGGCCCGAAATTTTGACTTTGCTGGTAATGTTGGTCATGTCCCAGGTCGCGCCGCCCTTAATGACCAGAAAACGCATACGGCTCATGGCGACCTCCTTACGACGGCATTTTCAAAACCTGGTTCGGGTAGATGGTATAAGGGGACGAGATACCGTTCAGCTTGGCGATCTCAGGCCATTTGCTGGCGTCTCCGAGCTGCTTTTTCGCGATATTGTAAAGGCAGTCGCCCTTGACAATGCTGTAAGTGCTCGGGGCGACGGTGTTGTCCGTCCGCTCCTCCGCGTCGTCCACGGTGGCGGTCTCCGTCTTGGGGTCCACCGAGACTTGCCGGATCGTGGGCTGGCGATACTCTTTCAGCCGAATGGTGTAGTTGAGGTCGCCGATCGCGCCGCCCTCCTCGTCGCAGTCAAATTGTTCAATCGTGCAGTGAAGATTGATTTTTGTGCCGGTCACGATCAGGTGACAAGGTTTCTTGCTCCCCATCCAGGTCTTGATCTTAAACTTGATCTCTTCCGGCCATGTCAGGCTGCTTACCTGCATACCGGGGAAGGGGTTGTTGGGAAAGAAGCTGCTCCAGGAGACTTCCGCCTCCGGCTTCTCCTGCATGATGGTAACCTCGCCCAGGCCGACAATATCGACGCTTTGGTTGCTGCTGCCCTGTTTGAGGTTGATCTTTTCGGGGTGGACGGGGAACCGCAGCTTTTGCCGTTCCCCGTCGAAGGTCAGCCAGATTTGATATGCGTTAGAAGTCACGGGACCCGTCCCCCTCTTCGAGAATTTCCTGCTTGAGCGTGCTGATCAGGAGCGGCCGCAGGTTATCCGCCAGCCACTCGGCTGCCGTGTCAGGGTCGAAGTTGTTGCCGGAAAGCTCCAGAGAACCGCGCCCGGCCAGCTCCAGCACGATACGCCGCTCACCGCCGTTGCCGGGCCCGTCGTCCTGAACGTCGGCCGCCTCGGGCACAGACGTCTGGAAGGGCTTTTGCCCGGCGAGATACTGCCGCGTATCGTCCGCGTCCAGAACGGTCTCGCCGCCCCGGAAGAGAATGGCCTCGGGGCCTTCCTCGCCGACGATATGCACGCCGGGCTCCGCGTAGGTCGTGCCGGTCGCATACCCGGTGACGCCCGCGTTATTCCTCGAAAGGGCCTTTGCGGTAGCCGCCGCAACGGCGGCGGCCGCGTCCTCGGCGTCGGCCAAGCCTGCGCGGATATTGGCGATATAGGCGTCGATGGTCGCCTTAGCCGCGGAAGCGGCCTCGGTGTCCATGTTCATGTTGTCAACGGCCGCGTTCATGCGCTCCTCGATTGAAGCAAGAGATTCGTCGAAGTCGGTCTCCAGCTGGGCCAGGCTGTCGGCGGTCGTCCCCTGCACCTCTTGGAGGCTCTGCCAGTTGGCGACCATAGCGGCGAGCTCTTCATCGGAGGCCTTCGCCATTCCAGCGACCGCGTTCACGCTGTCCGCGCTGCCGTCCGCAAAGCTGGCGATCATGTCGCTCAGGCCCTCAATGTCGGCGCTGCGGTCGGTCAGCCCGGCAAGATTTGCATTGTACTGCTCCCAGTAATTGACCTGACTCTCCAGGGCCGAATTGATGGAGTTGGCGCTGGTAGCCGTAACCTTTTCGGCCTCGTCCCATAGGGCGTACTGCCCTTGGACACTTTCAAGGCTGGCGTCATAAGCGGCCTGATAGCTCTCGACGAGCGTGGTCAGGTCGTCGTTGACCGCGGCGATTGCGCCGCTTACCGCGTCCTCATAGCTGACAGTGGCCTCAGCCGCCTCCTGGACGGCGTCGGCGTAGTCCTGCATGGCCTGCTCGCACTTGCCCTGCATGGCAAGATTGTCTGCCTGAGCCGCTTGCAGCTCCTCAAGCGCGGCCTGGTACGCTTCCAGGTCGTCGGTGCCGGTCCAGAACTGGTCCCAGCCGCTCATGCCGTCAAGGCGCTCCTGCTCCAGACGGATATTTTCCTCAGCGGCGGCGATCTGCTCCTCAAGCTGGGCCTGCTCCTTCAAGAGATTAACGTAGGTGTCGTAATTCTCTTGATACCGCTCCTGGTTGGCCTGCTCCTCGGCCGCTTTTTTGAGGGAGGCGGTCATGGCGTCGGCGTTTGCGGTAACGTCCTCCAAGCTGAGGGCCAGGTCGGGAAAGCTCCGGTTGAGGTCGTCGACGATACTCTGCATTTGCATTTGTGTCGCCGCCGTCTGTTCCGAAGAGCTGGCGAGGTCGTTCAGCTTCTGGATTAAAGCCAGCGTGCCGGCCTCTTCCTCGTCAATGCTGGAAACGTTCTCCGCGTAGCTCTGCGCAAGCTCGCTATGGGCGGACGCCAAAGCGTCGCACTTATTCGTAAACTCCTCGACCGTTACCTTGCCGGCCTCGAACTCCGCATTGAGGTCGTCGATCTGATACCGGAGGCGAAGCGCCTCCTCAGAGGTCGCGCCATAGGTTTCGACCGCCTGCTCATATTCGCCCTTGAGGTCCTGCAAAGCGTCGTATTGCTTTTTGGTGCTGGCCGTCCAGGTATCGTACTCGGTCTCTTCCTTCTCGAACATAGCGATCAGGGCCGCGCCGGCCGCCACGATCCCGGTAATACCGAGGGCCACCCAGCCGATCGGACCGAGAGCCGCGTTAAGGGCGACTCCGAAGGCGGTAATCGCTGGAATCGCGACCTGCGTCACGAAAGTAAAGCCGGCAATGCCGACCGCCACCGCTCCGACTCCGATCACCACGGCGCTCAGGGCCTTCACGACGACCGGATGATCCTGCGCGAACCTCGTCGCCACGGTCAGGGCGCTCGTCCCCAGGCCGTACAGCCTTTCGATCGCGGGGTTGAGATTCTGGCCGATCACAATTTGGAGGTTGGCTCCGGCGTTCTGCATTTCCTCCTTGGCGTGCGCCGTGGTGTCGGTCATGGTCGCGTAGGCCGTCTCAGTCGCGCCGAGGGAGTTTTGCATGGCGTCCAGAGTCGTATTGAACTGCTCCGCGCCGGCGTTGTATAGAGACAGGGCGCCAAGCCCGGCGACCGAACTGCTCCACAATTCGTTGAACGCGCCGGCGTCTCCGTGTACGCTGTCGCCGAGTACGTCCAGGACGTCGCCCAGGGAGTAACCCTGCTGCATGAGCTGGGCGAAAGAAGAGCCGGTATTTTCCAGCAGAATTTTGCTGACGGTGCTCCCGCTGTCGCCGAGCTCGCTCAACATGCGCTTGAGGTAGGTGCCGGCCTCGGCGGTCGCAATGCCGCCCTTGGTCAGCTCCGCATAACCCGCAGAAATTTGGTCCATCTGGACGTTATAGGCCGCCGCAATAGGGATAACGCCGCCGACCGAAGCGGCCAGCTGGTCGACGGTGGTTTTGCCGAGGTTCTGCGTGGTGATAAGCATATCGGAAATGCTGCCGGCCTTATCGGCCTCCAGCCCGTATGCGTTTAGCGCGGTGGTCAGCACGTCGACGGCCGTTGCGGAACTTGTAAAGCCGCCCGTGGCGAGCTTGGTGGCGGTCGAGGTAAACTGGACCGAGTTGGCCGTATCGACGCTCGCGGACAAGGCCGAGTAAAGGGCCTCGGAGAGGTCGTTGACGCTCTGGCCCGTGTCCATCGACATATCCATAACGCCGTTCGCGAGGGTGTCCAGGGCGACAACGTTCGTGTCCGCAATGGTCGAGACTTTCATGGTAGCCGTCTCAAAGGCGGCCGCTGCGTCGCTGGCCTCGAAAAAGGCCTCGGCGAGCTCCTGAACGCCCTTGATAATTCCGGCCGAGGCCAGAATATTCGAGACGGTTTGCAGGGCATTAGTCGCTCGCTCGCCGAACCGTTCGGAGTTATTTCCCGCATCGTCTGCGTCGTCGCCAAAGTCGTTCAAATTGTCGCCGGCCTCGTCAAGGTGGTCCCGCAGGTCGTCCAGGTGGCCGCCTGCGTCGTCTACCTCTCCGTTGAGCCGGTCGACCCGGTCGGCCGCGTCGTCGGCCTCTTCGCCCAGCCGGTCAAGCCGGTCCTGGGTGGACTCGATCCGGTCAGCCGCGCCGCTGGCCGCCTGCCCCGCCCGCTCCGCGCCATCAGCGGCGCGGGAAAGGGCCTCGTCGGCCGCGCCGGCGCTGCGCTCCCATCGTTCAAGGGCGGTAGCGCCGGCCTCGCTCATGCGGTCCAGAACGTCAGAAAGCTGATCTACCGCCTTGAATACCGCGGATAAAACGGCCATGCACTACCTCCTTCTCGTCAGTAGTCCGGCCCGCCTCATGGGGTGCTCCATTTCATACGCCTCGGAAGCGATATAGAAAAGCCGCCTCAAGTGCGGCATTTCCAGCCACTCCTCAAAGCGGAGCCCATGATTTTGCCAGAGAAGATGGCCCCAGTATTCCAGGGACCCCGGGCGGGCAATCAGTTTTTTGCGTCTTCAATCTGCTTGTCGGCGTCCTCGTCGTCCTCCTCGCCGGAGGCGGCGCCCAGGCCCAAGGCGGCCAGCACGACCTCGCTGACGTGGGCGTACTCCTCAGCGGAGGGGAAAACGGCGTCCACCATGTCCACCATGTCGTAGCACTTGAAAAAGTCCTGGAGCTCCTTGTCCCGCATATCGGGGAAGACCAGGGCCTCGGCGATCAGGTGACGGGCCGCGCGGGCGTTGTCCTTCTCGACCTTGAAAACGACCTCGCCGCCGGACACCAGGGGATTACCCTTCTTGTCGGTCGCCATGCGCCGGGTGCGGTAGGAGTCGTTGATCTCGCGGATGCGCTTGTTGTGGAGGACCTTCACCTTCATGGTGATGGGCTTGCCGTCCTCGCCCTTGATGGTATCGGGGCCGGGGACCTCGACGATCTTCTCCTCCTTAGCCTCGGGGCGCATGAAATAACGCAGGTTCTTGTCAGCCATTTTGCTGTCTCCTTTCAAAACTTGAATAGACAAGCCCCAGGAGCTCCACACCGCGTTTTGCAGTCAAGGAGTATAAACACCAGGGCCCCCGCCTTAAAACGCGATACGGGAGACCGTGGAGCTCCTGGGGACGCTTTCGGGATTTGCTTAGACGAAATTCTTGCCGTTGAAGCTGATCACGTCGTCCAGGACCTCGCCCTCGCTGTCGAAGCTGCTGAGGTTGAAGTCGCCGGTCAGGACGCACCCGACCACGGTCACGACGTCGGAGCCGTAGGCCGCGTAGAAGTCAGACTCTTTATCGTTCATGATCCCCTGAATGGTCAGCTCGGGGGTCTTGCCGCTCTTCAGGTACTCCATGACCTTCTCCTTGAGAAACGGGGTGGAGCGGCGTCGGGTAATGTCCCCGGTGATCTTGCCGCCCAGCCAGCGGCTGCTCGGGGGGCGCTCGCCGAGCTGCTTGCCGCTCCAGACGTCCGGGGTAAACTTGATGGTAGCCTTCACGGCGTCGGCCACGACCAGGCCGTCCAGCATGACCTTAGCCTCGCGGAGGCTGATCGGGCTGGTGTTATACTCCATAGCCATGAGTTATTTCCTCCTCTCTCCCTTACCGGGTCCGAATGGTAAAGAACAGCTTTTCGGCGCTGTCCACGGCCTCCAGGCCGACGTCGAAGTAACACTCGTCGCCGGTGCTGTCCTCACGGTTCACCTTGAAGTCGGCCTCCAGGTCCACATTCTTGATCGCGCCCGCGTCCCAGAAAAGCTGGAGAATGGCCCGGCCGATCCCGTCCATGCTGTCCCAGCCGACGTCGTTGTTGTCGAACTTGTTCGGCGGGAAATTCAGCATACAGCTCTCGGCGAAGGTGTCATAAACGCGGATCACGCGGTTCTTGGAGTAGTCCTTGGTCTTCTTAGTGGTGAAGGACGTGAGGGAGTTGATGTCGTACTCGACGATCACGTCGTTCTCCTCGGAGAAGGAGAAGAAAAACTCGCCGTCCTTGATGGCCTCAACGGACTCGGAATGGCTCTTGGGGCCGATAATATCGACCGCACTGTCGTACTTGACATAGGTGTTGGAGGTGGTATTGGAAGCGCCGGCCGTCGCGCCGGCCACCCAGGCCACCGCCTGAGCCGCCTCGATCCGGGTGCCGTCCGTCAGCACAACGCCGTTGGTGACGTTGACGATCCCCTCGTAGTCCGCGGCAAAATGTGCGACGACGGCCGTGCGATACTTGCCGGCGTCCTCGCGCAGATACTTGATCTTGGTCTTGATGGCCTCCTGGATAGAGGGGACCATATCGCCGTCCTCGCCGTTGGGGGCCATGGGGAAGGCCAGAGTATTCCAGGACCGCGCCTCGGTGGCGTCCAGGAACTCGGTCATGTCCGCAACGGTGGCCTCGCCGGTCGTGCCGTCCTTAAGCTGGGTCTTGGCCGTCGCAGTCAGGGCCCCGGTGCCGGAGAAAGTGATCCACGCGCCGCTGTCGGCCTCGATCAGCTCCTCCACTGTCTCAACGCCCTCGACGGTCTCCAGCTCCACGACGCCGAGATACTTGGTGACGTCGAAGCCGCCCAGGGGATTCTCGGTGACGGCAAAGGAAAGCTCGTTGCCGTGGGCGCCGCCGTACTGAGCCGTGCCGGTCAGGGGATCGGCGGTGGCCGCCGCGGCCTTGCCCTGGCGGGGGATATAGACGATGATCTTTTTGGCCTTCTTGAAACACTCCTTCAGGAGGAGCATATTGGGGTGGTTGTCATAGACGCTGTACCCCAGCTTCTCGCGGCTGGCGTCCGGGGAGGAGTTTTCCAGGGTGATGAACTCGCCCGCAGGGCCGTAGTCGTGATTGATAAGGGGCATGATGACAGTGCCGCGCTCCGCGATAGGGATCACGTCGCGGCGGGTGCTCTCGAAGTTGATATAGGTGCCGGGCCGAACCTTGCCCGACAGCCGATTAAACGTACCGCCAGCCATAGCTTACTTGCCCTCCTTCCCGGTCTTGGGGCGCTGAATAGGCGCGTCCTTCCAAACCTTGATAATGTCACCCATCTCGGCGACGGTAAACTTCTCCTCCGGCTTATAGCCGACGGTCGCCCCGTCAAAGGTGCTCGTACTGACGCCGTACAGCTTGCGGCAGTCACGCCGCAGACGGGCCAGAGGGTACTTGACAGGAGCGGAAACCGGAGCGGCGGCCGCGCCGCTCGGCTTGCTGGTGTTTGCCATGTAGCTCTACCTCCTTGCGTTACCCGTCCGCGGTCTCTTCGGGCCGCGTCTCGGGGTCGTTGATATTCAGGATATATTGCAGCATTTTGGGCGCGTCCTCCTCGTAATATGGACGCCTGCTGGACCAATGGAGCACGAGCCCGGCCACGCCGGGTACGCCTTCTTTATCCAGGTCCTTTACCTCGGGGTCCTTTAAGCGGAGGCCCTTTCCTATTGGCTTGCCGTCCTCGCCGATCAGAGGAACGACGCGGCGGTAAGTCTCCAAAACATGCGCCACGTTTGCCGCAATCGCATGGGCTCGGGAGTTGTCGTAGGCAAAAACGGGGATCGTCCAGGAGTAGTCGAAACGGAAGCTCTGGAGCGTATCGCCGAACGCCTCAAACTCAGGCGGGGGAAAGAAAAACGACGGGATCGCGAAGTCCTGGGGCATGTTGAAGTAATAGGGCGAAACGCCCTTCGCGGTCCCGAGAATAAAATGGATAATGCTCGCAATTTCTTGATCGATCACTGGACCGCCTCCTCTCATTCAGCGGAACTCCGCAAAATAGGTGTCGAGCCATTGCTGGAGCTTGGCCTCAAGCAGGTCGGGGTACATCCTCTCGATGATCCGCAAAGCGCTGTCCCAGTAGGGCTTGCCGCGAATAAACTGCTGCTTGAGGACCATGCCCTCTTTGGCGTTCGGGTCGTAAACGAACCGATCGCCGGTCCATTTGCCGGGAATGAAGCGGGAGGCCACTCCGTCAGGGTTGGCCTTATGCCCGTCGTTCACCCATTTGGCATACTTTACGTTGGTCCCGACTTCGAGACTCAGGTCGCCGTCGCTCAGGAGCCACACCCCGTCTTGGCCGCCTTTCTCGAAGGAGGCCAGAAGGAGGCGGGTGTCCATAACTTGGCGGCGGATGATCTCGTCTTGCAGGACGCGAAGGAACTCGTTGCCGAGTCCCTCGACGAAAGTCACAAGCTCCTTGCGAAAATCGCCGTTTGCCGCGGACTTAAGCCGCGCAAAAAAGCGCCGGAAGTCGGAAACGTCAAGCTCGATGTTCCGGCTCATAGCGCTCTTTGCGAGGTCGTGCGGTGAAGCTGCACCGCGATATGATGATCTCGGATATTGCGGGGGACGCCCGCGGTATATTCCACGCCGGTCGTCAGGTCGACGATCTTGTCGTTGATCCGCACGTCCGTCCCGACGGGCAGAGACAGCTTTTCGGAGCCGTCCATATCGGTGTGCGGGCTCTGCTCCTTAAAGGACGGAGAGAAGCCCTTGACGTGGAAGTGACAGGCGACGTCCGTGAGGTCCGGGTCCGCGGCGTACTCGAACTCGGGGGCCGCAGGAAGACCGAAGCCGGGCGACGTCCCCTTGCTGCGCAGGTGGAAGATATTGCAGGTATGGTCGAAAAAATCCTCAATAGCCATAGCGCCCCTCCTTTACAGCTTCCGCAGCTTCATTGTGACGCCGCACTTCGGGGCGGCGATCACAAAGTCGTCGAGAAGGGGACGCAAATCAAGCAGGTCGATCAGCGTCCCCTCCGCCGCGGTATAGGAATAGTCGTCGTAGGTCTCCGACTTCATCAGACCGCCGTTCCTGGCCTTAAAGCCGTAGTGCTCGGCCAGAAGGATCACCGCCGTCTTGACAGGCGCCGGGACTTCCGGGAACTTCTCGGCGTCGGAAAAGTCGTTGTTGGTATAGGCGATCACGTACTGCTCGGCGCGGGTAATATCGACCGCAAGCTTGGCGTCGGTTCTCGCCTTTACACTGGCATGGTCGGAATACTCCCGAACCTCATCCGGCGTCGCCCAGGGGCGCTTTGCCATGTCGGTCTCCTCCTTACTCCCGCTCGGCCAAAGCCTTCCGAATATCCTCCCGGATCACCTCGGCCCCGGTGCCGGCGGGCCAGTTGCCGGAGATACCGTGCTTCTTGGCGTACTCGCGCAGCTTGGTCACGCCCATGGTGTCGATCAGCTCGACCGCGCCGCCCTCGCCGTCGCCGTCGTCATGGTCCTCGTCGTCGCCATGGCTCTCACCGAAGCCCTGCTCGAAGAGGTCCGTCTGATTGGGATCGACCTCAACGCCCTTTGCGGTCTTATCCTCCTCGAAGTAGCCGGTCGCAATCAGCGCGTCGGCCTGAGCATCGTCCTCGACGGTCACATTGGGCGCGGCCTTAGTAGCCGTAACGCCGCGGCCGGAATAGGACAGGCCGCGCTTGAGTCTCAAATGCTTCATACGGCACTCCTTTCTCAGGTCAGAGCGTTCAGGTTGGTGACGATAGCGGCGGCGTCCAGCTCCTCGACGATGGCGTCAAAGTCGAAGTGGATCACATAGAAACGCTTATCCTGCATGACGGCCTCCTTGCCCTCGGTCGTCTTGCGAATCTTCATGTCATAGGTGTTCACCACGATCAGGTTCCTGGGATCGACCAGAAGCAGCTTGTCGTCGGGCATGGCGGGCGCGGCGACGGCGGGGATAGAGCAGGGATTCTCGACGCGCCGGTCGCTGATGATACCGCCCACGGTGACAGCCTTGTCCAGGATATACCGCTCCCACTCCTGCTGGCGGTGGGGGCTCATGATCCAGCGCAGACGGCCGTTATTATACTTGTTGGGAAGGGACCGCAGCGCCTTATAGAACACGTCCAGGGACATGGCGGCGCCGGCGTGGTCGACCACATGGCCGCCCATGGCGATCTGCTTCACCCAGCCGTCATTGAGCTTCAGAAAGTCGTAGTCAGGATCGGTGGACTCGGTGGCGGTGTCGCCATTGAGGCACAGGTCCTCCTGGTCGATACCGACCTGGCGGGTCATGAGGTTGGTGATCGTGGCCTCCAGGCCCTGGCCCTCGATGTTCTCACGCAGAGTCTCCTCGGTGATCTCCCAGGGCAGACGGACCGCGACCGTCTGATAGTCGACCTGCCCGAAGGTGGGCTTGGCGCGATAACCGTCGTCGGTGTCCTCGGTCTTGCCGCGGAGAATGCGGCCGGCGATACCGATCTTGTCGACCTCGCCGGACCGGGCCCGGCGCATTTCGTGCCGCACAAGCTGGGTCAGGGGCGTGGCCTCCATAGCCTGCCGCATAAACTGCCGGCTCTGCTCAGGGTTGAGAAGGCCGGAGCTCACGCCGGTAGTAGTCAGCGCGCCGGCGGCCTTGCGGATAATACCGCGAGTGGAAATAGGCATTACATTTTCCTCCTTTGTCGTTTCTCTGCTGGCCCTTACAGGAGGCCGTGCAGGTAGTGCTCCTGGCTCTTGGCAACCTGCCCCTCGTTATTGAGGTTCTGGGGCAGACTGAACGCTTTGAGCATGGGGGCCAGCGCGTCGGTAACGATCTGCTGGACCTCGCCCTTGGTAACGGGGGCGTCGGGGTCAGCGGCCTCCTCGATCAGCCCGGCCTCGATCAGGGTTTTCTTGACGGCGGCCTCCGCGGCCTTAGCGACCATAGCCTCCAGGTCGGCGCCCTCCTGAACCTGCGCGGCCGGAACCGCGGGCTCGGTAGCCTTCTCGATGGGAGTAGCCGACTGGGGCGCAGGAGTCTCCTGCGGAGCAGGCGCGGCCTTGATAACGCCGGCCTCAGTCAGGGCCTTCACGACGGCCGTACTGACCTCGGCCTGAATCTCTGCTTTAGTCATACTGTTTTCCTCCTTTTTCTTGGTGTCGTCCTCCGGCTCTTCCGGGTCCTCGTCGAACGCGGTTTTGAAGTCGGAAAGTGCCTGACAAATCTCGTCCAGTTTCGCCTTGTTGGCGCCGGACATTTTCTTGCCCGCTTTACAGACGGGCAGCTCGACCGCCTTGACCACGGCGTCGCCGCTCAGGGTCATAACGTCGGTCAAAATGCGGTTGAAGTCGGCAAGCGCCTCATGCACCTTGTCGGGGCTCACGGTGTTGGTATAGACGCCGTCCCGATACTCGTAGTGATAGAGGAGCACGTCCTCCAGAGCGTAGACCGCATTCCAGAACGCCGAATTGCGGGCGCTCTCGTTGTAGCGGTCCAGGACTTCGCCCTTCTCTACCACCTCGAAGCCGAAAAACTTGGCAAGTTTCTTGAAGAAGCCGCGCTCTTCGGTCTCGACGGTTTTGGTCACGTCGTCAAGCTGAACATCCTGCTCGCTGTACTTACCGACGCCGCCCATAGAGAAGCCGGTCAGCTCGCCCTTTTGGACGGCCTGCCATACCTCGTCGTTGGCGCACTCCACCGTGATGATCCACGTGCCCTTAACGACCGGAGTCTCGCCGATGGTCATGTCGCAGGGCGCGACATAATTCTCGACGACGGAAAGGCCCTCGGCTTTCTCAAAACTATGCTGAATATCCACCTTGTCCCCGTTCTTGGCGAACCAGTACGCAGCCTTGCGAATTTCAGGCTCAGTCATGAAATTGCCGTGGGCGTCTTCGGCCAGAGGCTCGTAGGCGATCCCGGTGATATAGTGCGTGGAATCGTCCACCTTGACGATCTTGGCGGTAGTAGAGAACTGCGCGCAGCCGTTCTCCTGCTTAGTCACAAGGAATTGGCGCTTGTTTGCCGCCTTGTCGACCAAAGACATAAACTGAATTTTGGCGTCAGAGATTTCGATTGCTTTCTGAACCTTGCTCACCTGTTTCACCTCCTTTGCGGTGCGGGCGCATATCGCCGCGCCCTGCGAGATACTTGGATCACCTCCTCAGCCGTAGGCCTGCCGCTTCCTCAAACATCGCACCTCCTTTGCTCGTTAATCTAAAAGGCCTCCCAGGAGCTCCATATCGCGTCCGGGGTCTCAGGAGTATAAACACCAGGGCCCCAGGCCAGAAACGCGATACGGGAAGCCGTGGAGCTCCTGGGAAGCCTTTTAGCAAGTCACAAGCCTGCAAGGGCTTTGTTCTTGAGGTAAAGCTCCTCCTCCCAGGCGTCGTCCATAGCCGCAAGTGCCTCCTCCTGGAGCAAACGACGCTCTTCAATGGGAAGGCCCAGAATCTCTTCGCTGACAATCGGCTGAGAAATGCAGTGGCAGTTGATCGACTCGCCAGCCGGAAGGCTGGGGTCTCGGGGGTACAGCGGATAATAGACGCCGCCATCGGCGCCCTGCAAAACGTAAGCCGCCTCTTTACTGACTCGTTGCCCCTGCATGGCGACGTGATTGATCCGGGGCTCGTTCCGATAGGCTCCCGAGTGCCGCCACTCCTTTTCCACAACGGCGGGGCTCTGCATCATAGCCTCTTGATTCGCGACGGAATGAGCGCGCAAGGTCTCGGTCAAAGCCGTCTTGCGCGCTCGGACGTACTCGTTACGTATGCCGCTATCCATAAGGGCCTGCGTGACTTCGGCGACGCTCTGGCCCTCGTCCATGGCGGTCGTCAGGATTTTCTCGACCTGCGTATGACTCTCCAGCTGCATAAGCTCAGAGAGGTCCTTGCTCCATTGCTTGGCCCAGGCCGTCGTGCGCTGGGAAACGGCCCGTACAGTAAGCTCCGCGTCGGTGGCCGCAATATACTTTGAGGCCAGCGGTTTCATATAGCCGGAAAAGTCTTCCCAAAAGAGGTCAAAGAGCTTGTCAGCGGTCGGGTTATTCTTCTTGATCGCCGGCCATACCTCGCTGAAATACTCCTCGAGGTCAACCCGATCTTTCAGAGAGTCGAGAATATAATCGGTCTCGGAGATCAGCACGACGGCGATCCCGTCCTCCAGGCTTGTGATATGCTCGATAGTCTCCGGGGCGTCGACGTACCCGGCCGCCTCAAGGGCCAGCTCCAGCTCGTCGTCTTCTTTGGCGAGATAGGCGTCAATGGCCTTAATCAAACCTTCGCAATGACACGGCACGGGAATCACCTCCATAATTTTCCAGCGGCTGACAAAATAAAAAGCAGACGTTTCCGTCTGCCGAAAGAAAGCATAGAACTTCCAAAGGAGCTTTGCTATACTGTTTTTAGAGTTTGGCGGCGTCTACGTTAACACCACGCAGACGCCGCCCGCAGGAAGGGGGTGAACCTATGCCCGCGTACTTTGACGAGCTGGCAAGCGCACTTGACCGCTTGTCAGACAATCCGTTAGACTGTTTCGATACAGCCGACTGGAATTTTGAGGTCGAGCTGAAAAAGTTGAGTGCCTAACGGTATAATAAACGCCTCATGCTTCCAACATGAGGCGTTTATCACTGCTTAGAGCTTAACTGCGGTGCCGACCGCTTTCACATAGCCCTTCTCGGAGAATACCCGCACGCCGATGATCGCGTCAGCGTTGACGGCGTTCCCCGCGGCGGTCAAGGATTCTTGCAGGGAGTCCATGGTCTTCGCCATGAGCTTATCCCCCATTTTCCCGATACCGCCGGAAACGTCCTGGCTGTAGCCGTGAACTATGCCGAGGTATTCCTTGATCTCGCGGCCCTGCAAAGTGTCAGTTGTGGTAATGAGCATGATCGGTCCCTCCTGATAATCTATTTACTGAATCGGCGTATTATGGAGCGCGTTCGCTGCGTTTATTATAATGCCTCCATTATACTTTGTAAACAGCTGTCAGGCGGATTCCCTCAAAAGAGCTCGAACCTGCTTCATGATGGCGACGAGCTCGTCTTGCTTGTCATTCGCCGCCTTCGCAATCTGCGCAGAAAGCTGAGACATGACGCCGGGAGAAACGCCTCCCGCGCTCTGCGCAGCGGCCTCAGCCTGACTCTGACGAGCCGCGACCGCAAGAGGAACCTCGCCCCAATCCTCGGTAAAGTCCTCAGCCTTTTCGCCAAGGGCCTCGGCCGCGATACCTCTGGCCTTGTTGGGGGTCAGGCCGCCAGCGTTGTTGCAGATAGTGAGAATCTTAAAGAGGTCGTCGGGGTTGGAAATATCGGGCTCAAGGAAATAGACCTCAACATGCTTAAAGCCGTAGCCGTTCAAAAGCCGGTTGTTGATGATCCAGGCCAAGCTCTTCCGCTCCGGCTGAAAGACCTGCTCCTCCGTGACCTCCATGGCCGTTTGCGCCGTTGCCCGGTTGAAGTCAGTGGTATAGCCGACGTAGAGGTCGGGCAGCTGGAAGGCGGATTGTACGCGCTTGCGGTTGTTCTCGATATAGTCCTGAAAGAGCTCGTCTTTCTGGAGAATCGAGGCCAGGTCCTTGATCTCGACATCCGGCGCTTTCGTCTCGTCGAAGTCGGCCCGGTTGTCAGCGTTCTCCGTCTCAAGGAGCAAGAACGCATGTTGACCGGCCTCGCCCTTAATATCGTTCATATACCCTTGCAGCGTGGCGTAGCTCTTCTCGTTCAAGGTGCCGCCCTTAATGCAGATAAGGAGCGGCGTGTGCCGGCCGTTGCGGAAGTAGTTATTGTTGAGGCTTTCAGCCGCTCTCGTGCCGTCGATCCCCAGGATTTGACCGATCCAGCGGACCTCGCCGTAGAGCTCAGTGCCGATCGCGAAGTCAAGAATCTCGTTCGCCTGGTATTCGACGGGAAGGGGCTCGCCCTCGTTCTCCGTGTCGGTACTCACGTATTGGCCGCTACGGTTATCCATCATGCGGGGATCGCCGAACTCCTTGAAGTAGACGGTCTTGCCGCCGACCTCCTGCCGGTATTTACAGAAACGGCGCGGCCGCTGGATCGTCTTCTTGCCCTTGTAATTGTACTCGGCCATGACGGGAGGATCGAGCGGGTAAGTTTTCCGCATGGAGGGCGTGTCGCGGATGAACGCGATTTGATTGACCTCGCCGGCGGGATTACGCAGAATTTCGAGATAAGCGATCCCGTAAATCTCGCGGGCCTCGATCACGTTCTCAAAGACCTGCTTGGTGTCCATGTCGATATTGAGGAGGTCGATGATTTCCTGCGCCGCGTCCCACTCGGCTTTCATTTCGGTCGTCTCTTCGCCGTCGTCGGTGACATAGCGAAGGCCCAAACCGAAGCCGGCGATATTGTTCTTGTATGCCGCGATACACTGGGGAAGGATATGAGAATTTTTCACCAGCTCCCGCAAGCCTTCAAGAGGATAAAGCGGCATAGCAAACTCGCCGGCGTTCCTCGCCTGCTGCGTGTCGAGCTGCGTCGGCTGCTCGGCCTTCTCGATCGGCCGGTCAAAAGCCTTTATAACGCGCACGCCTACGCTGGGCAGCTGCTTTCTGTTTTCGCTCATTCCTTCTTACCCCCTTTCGGATTATCTTTGAGCCGGACCGGGATCACGCACAGCAGAACGCTGTCAGCCTCATCCGGCGAAGGCAGATTGCGCTTTTTCATATCGTCCTTGCTCTCGACCTTCTGCTTGCTCTGCTCGGTCATAGAGTATTTGCGACTCGACAACTGGCCGATCAGGTCGTCGTCATTCGGCAAAATAATTTCAACGGGTTTCGGCGTCCCATCGTCTTCGTAGTCCTCCAGCAGCTTGCGGAGAACTCCCATCATGTAAGTGGTGGTGTCATGGTAGTTGCGGTGCTTGATCCGTTTGCCGAACTGAATCCGCATGACCTCCATCCACTTAAACCGCTCGGGGTCGTTGCGCTTGACCCGCATAAGCCGGTCAACCACACCGCCGCCAACGCCGCCGTCGTCCACGCACACAGGGATTTTATACTTCCAGCCGTAACGCTTGACCAGGAGCTCGCCGAGCTCTATAACCTTGTCGGCCGTGGTCATGGTGTCTTGGCCGTGCCGCTTCTGCCAAAACTCGACCTTCTCGTCTACCCGGTAGGAGATAACCGTCTTGTCGTCGCCGAACCGGGCGACGTCTACGCCGATCTGGAGGCTCAGCGGATTATCCCGCGGCGCATAATCGGTTTTTATGCTTCTTTCGAGCATATGGATCGGGATAAAGACGTCGTCCTCCTGCAACGGAAACTCGCCGTCAACGCGGACGCGAACGACGTTGCTCTCTTTACCGTACCGCCGCTCAAGCATTTCGATATTCTCCTTATCGGTCCGGGCTACGTCCCGAGAGGAAACGCGCCGAGAACGATATAGGGGCCGGAGCTTAGCGTTGGTGTGGCTATCATAGAATGTGCCGGAGGTCTTTGTCGGGTTGCCGCACAGCAGCAGCTTATTATTAGGGCCTGACAGCGTGCCGAGAATGGCCTCCATGATAGGCTCGGCCACGCCAGAAGCCTCGTCCACAATGAAGAGCATATTTTCCTCGTGGAAGCCCTGCATATTCTCAGGTTTGGTCGCAGTACGCGCGACGGCGAACCACCGTTTCTCCATGCCGGTCATAAAGACATAGGTCTTTGTCCAGCGAAGGATTGCGTTGAGCATGGGGCTCTTAGCTTGCCATTTGGCAATCTCGGACCACAGCACGTCGTTGAGCTGCTGACGAGTCGGAGCGGTGGCGACCACACGGGCGAAAGGAAAACAGGAAAGGAACCAAAGAAGGGCCACGGCCTCGGTCGCCGTTTTGCCGACGCCTTGACCGGATCGCACGCTCACGCGCCGACAATCGGGATCGGCTAAGTCTCTTAAAGTGTCAGCCTGCCAGACGTCGGCCTCATAGCCGACGACCTCTTTCGCAAAGAGAACCGGATCGCGTTGGTAGAGCTTCTGTCTGGCTCTGAATACCTTAATCAGTCTCGCCGTATTCATCGGCCGCGCTCTCCTCCTCACCTTCGTCAAGCTCTTCGCCGGTCAGCGCCTCGATCCAGGCGCTCGCCAACTTGCTTTGCTCCGATTCGCCGTCAAGGCGTTTCTTCTCCAGGTTCAACCGCTCGCGGCTAACTTGGATCGCATCAAGCTGCGCCAGGACCTTGATCTTGCGGCCCTGCACCTTGTCCAGCTCGGCCTCCAGCTTAGTCAGCGCCTCGAACGGAGAGACCTTAAAAACAGAGTCGCTGTCAAAGCTCATTTCGTCGCCGACTCTATGCTCTTCGCTGGTACTTGCCAAAAAAGCCTTCGGGTCCATAGCTTTACGGACTCGGGAAATATGCTTCATCAGCCGGACCTCTTTGGCGTTCAGGCTGGCAAGCGTCTGGCGAAGCTCCATTTCAATGCTTGTGCCGGTCTCTTCATCCTGGAAAATCTCGGCCTCGTCAGCCTCCAACAGGCCGATCATAGTACGCTCATACGCGCCATGCCGAAAGTTGTTCTTGTTACCGACCGGAGCCCCGCCAGTATTGCCGACAGCGTTTCTATTGCCGCGCTGGCCGCCTTGCTTGCGTTTAACAACGTGGCCTTTCCCATTTGGCAACGCGACTTTTTTAGTTTGCGCGTCCCATTGGTCGGCGTGTTTCCAGGAGCGAACCTGCTCAGGCTTAACGCCGAGCTCGGCGGCAATATCTTGTAATGACTTCCGGCCTTGGCTCTCGATCCAAAGCTGAAAAGCCTTATCCCTATTAGGGCTACGCGCTCTCGGCATCCCTCTCCTCTCCTTCGTGACTTCGAGTTGAACTGTAAAATTAGGCCCCCTATGACCCCTCAAAGGGATAGGGGCTCGTAAATAGCTCGCGGCGCCCCAGCTTTTGCCGAGACGCCGCTTGATCAGGAGGAAGGTCAAAGCACTCGCCAAAACCTTCATGCTGTACTATAACACGAGGGGAATAGAAATTAACGCGCTTTCTTATGCAGCGCTGTTTTTCGCTGCGTTATCTTTCAGCTGTTGCAGCGCCCGGGCGTGGAGCATTTGGGTCCAACGGAAGGTATAGCCCATGCTGACGGCAATCTCCTCCCACCGCTTATAGCTGAGATACCGAAGCTCCAAAATGCGCTTATAGTTGGGGTCCTGGACGAAGGCCGCAATGATCTTACCGTTCTCCGACTCCAGGCTCTTGATCTCCTCGATCTCGTCAAGAATTTCCTCCTCCAGCTCCATAATGCCGAGAACGCACTTCTCGACCTTATTGCTGGGCCCGCCGCCGCTCCCGCCGGAATGCTCTGGGCTCGCCGTAATAGATTCGGCGATTTGCCGCCAAGACTTGATCCGCTCCCGGCGATCCGCGATCCGCTCTTTGGCCCTGTACCCTCGATTAAGTACGGGAACCGGGTCCTTACAAAGGTCCGCAATAATTTCAGGGGAAAAACTCATACCGCAAATACCTCCTCGATCTGGGCCGTCAACGCGCCCAGCAAACCATTTTGACAATCTCGCTTATCTGGCAGCGCGATATTCAAGACGCGCTCGTCCATAGTCCCGACTGCCGACAAGTGATGAATTATGACCGTGTTCTTTTGCCCTGGACGGTGCAGCCGCTTATTGGCCTGATCGTAATACTCCAAATTCCATGTAGGGCTGTACCAAATTGCGATATGACCGCCGAACTGCATATTGAGGCCGTGCCCGGCGCTCGCCGGGTTCGCCAGCAAAATAGGGATTTTCTGCTCGTTCCATCTCGCGACGACCCCGTCCCCTTTCAGCTCGACCGCTTGCGGGTATCGCGCCAACAGGCGAGACAGCTCGTGCTTGTAGTTGTAAAACACAAGAACCGGCTGGCCGTTCGCCTCTTCTATCAGCTGATCCATGGCCTCCATTTTAGCCTCGTGAATCAGCTTCACCGCGCCGTTTTCATCATAGACCGCGCCGCCCGCGATCTGTAAGAGCTTGCCGGTCAGGATTGCGGCGCTCCCCGCGTCAACGTCTCCATCCGCAAACGGGAGAAGCGTGTCCTTTTGCAGCTGCAAATACTGGGCCATAGCCTTTTCCGGCAGTTTGACGTCATGCGTGATAAACAGCCTCTCGGGAAGGCCCTTCGCGCTCATACTGATACAGAGGTCAGCCAGCTTTGCGTAAATCGCCTCTTTCGCGCCCTCCTTCGGCGTCCAATCGTAGACGACGCCGTTCGGGCCGCGCCGCCCTGGGTTAAAGTAGGTATCGCGATAAGCCGTCAGCGTCTTGCCAAGCCGTTCGCCCTCGTCCAGGAGATAGACCTGGGACCAAAGATCAAGAAGGCCGTTCGGGGCCGGCGTGCCCGTCAGCCCGACGATCCTTTTGATATACTTTCGGACCTTCTTGAGGGCCCTGAACCGCTGGGCCTTACTGGACTTAAAGGAAGATAACTCATCGATCACCACCATCTCGAAGGGCCACCGCTTTTTGTAATAATCGACCAGCCACACGACATTCTCCCGATTGACGATATAAAAATCAACATCAGCGTTCAATGCGTCGATTCGCTCTTGCGGCGTGCCGATTATTATGGAGTACGTCAGCCCCTCCAGATTGTCCCACTTTGCCAGCTCCGTGGGCCACGTCTCTTTTGCCGGACGGAGCGGGGCGATAATCAGCACCTTGCCGAGGGCGAACCAATCCCGCAGCAGCTTCTCGCAAGCGGATAACGAGATTATCGTCTTGCCGAGGCCCATATCCAAAAAGAGCCCTGCTGCGTCATGTTCAAGGATAAACTGCTCGGCATAAGCCTGATACTGATACGGCGTATATTTCATGTCGCGGGCTCCAGCGTGATCGCGCCGATGTTAATAAGCCATTGATGGAAGTCGCCGCCGTCGTCGATTCTCCAGACCGTACAGCCCAGCCGCTCCAGAATCCCGAATACCTTCTTTTGCGCCGGCGAGCGGCCGTCCCCACGGCCCGGACGTTTCAGCTCCACGAATATCACGCGGCCGCCCGGCAAAATGCAAATACGATCGGGGACGCCCTGTCGCCCCGGACTTATCCACTTCCAAGCCACGCCTCCAAGGGCTTTGACCTGTCGGCAGATATTAGCCTCAACTGCGTTTTCTCGCACGATTTTTCCTCCTTTTTATCGCCGAGTAGCGAGTAGCAGCAGTAGCGCGATTTTCTATATAGGTTAAAAATGCGTTTTTTCTATTTCAAATTTTATTATTATCGGTAAAAAATACAAAGAATTTTGATTTTTTATCTATATAGCCTTAAATCTGCTACTACTGCTACTTAAAGAAAACTGACAAATAATTGTTTCTGTTTAACTTAAAAACCCGAAAAATGCCTTTAATCTCGGGCTGAAAAGTCTCGGAAGTCAGGTAGCGGGCTGCGCGCTACTGCTGCTACGCCCGCTACCTGAGAAGCGCTACCATTTTGAGAGTGCTACTTCAACTCTGCTACCTGAAAAGCGGAGGCAATTCGCCTTGTTTCACAAAGCCCCGTTGCCTTCCGTACGGCTCGCCGCAGTCGACCGATGTACTCCGCCGCCAGCCTGGTAACTGCCGCAGGATATTATTGATCTCGCGGGCTTGCTGTTGTGTGTAGGACTTCGGATCGCCGTTGAAAAGCTCCTGCCAAATCTCGATTGCGCACACGGTTTGCCGCGCTTCCGTTCCTTTGCCTTCGTCCTCAAAGCCCTCAGCCCAAAAGTCTTGGCGCTTCCCAAGGTCCCAGCTGTCCCAGTCCTCCGGGAGAAGGGCCTCCAGGAATTTCTCAATCAGGCCGCGCTTGTCGTTCTGCTCGGTATGCTCGGCTTGGATTTTACGGGCCTCCTTTTCAACGTTTTCGTCGTCCAGCCACCAGACCTCTCCGGCGTTATATCTGACCATGACCTCGGCCCACACTTGATCGATAATTTCCTCTGTCAGGGCGTCGGCGACTTCGGGCGGCCGCCCTTCCACAGCTACCGGCCAAAATCGGCGGCCGCCTGTCGGGTCTCTCAGAAATTCGTCGTCATTGGTCGTACCGAAAAAGGCGCACTGTCGAGGGCGCTCTTGCGTTCTTCGAGCATAAGCCGCGCGGTAACTGTCAGAGCCCTTTGAGAAAAACTGCTTGACTGCCTCGAGCTCGGTTTTTCTGGAACTCATTGCGGCAAGCTCAGCCATCTCAATGATCCAAAACCCTTGCAGCTGCTCGTAAGCCTCTTTACCTGTCACCGTATAGAGCGAGTCAGAGAACCAGCTTTTGCCGAGCTTAGCGAGCGTGGTCGACTTCCGGCAACCCTGAGGACCAATCAGCACGAGCATGTGGTCATGCTTACAGCCTGGGGCCATGATCCTGGCAACCGCACCGATCAAAGCCTTGCGGGTAACCGTCCGGGTGTACTCGGTGTCTTCTGCGCCCAAGTAGTCCACAAAAAGCGTGTCCGCCCTTTTCGTGCCGTCCCAAACGAGGCTTTGCAGGTATTCTCGTACTGGGTGCCTGCTGCGCTCCAGCATGACGATCGCAATCGCGTCACTCACTTTATTGGCGCTGTCGATATGGTACTTTTTCTCAATATAGCCGCGAAGCCCGGAGTCGTCGCTGTCCCGCCAGCCGTCCGAAGTACGGGCCTTAAGCGCCTGCCACGGCAAGTCCCCGCAAATCGTCATGCGGTCCTTGAACTCGTCGTAATAGTAGCAGTCTTTCAGGTCCGGGTCGTGCCGCAGGATAATACACACGTTGTCGATAGTCGACTCGATTTTTCCCTTGTCCGTGACGGTCAGGTCGCGCAGCCACTCGGTATCGTCGACGGCCTCGTCCATATCCAGGCTCGCGATAACCGCTTTATACCTGCTCTCTGCAAGGTCCTTTTGGACTTCGGGCAGCTCCAGGGCCATCTCGTACATAGCCGCAAAAGAGGGCAGCTTTTTGGCGATCGTGCCGGGCGCGGCGCTGTCGTCCAGGTCGCCGTAAAGGTGAATGCGAACCAGGTCGAAGGCGTTACATAGAAGGCCGCTCGTCGGGTCCGTGCCGTGGTGGGAATAGGTGAAGAGCCCGTTGTCGTAAACGACCAGGCCGCCGGTCGTAGAGCCGCCGAGAAAGGTATAGCGGCTGTCGTCGCATTTCCGGTAGACCTCGGGAAGAAATTCCTCGATTGCGTCCTCTACGGAATAGGCTCGGCAGAACGCGCCGACGATTCCCTCTTTCTCCAAAGGGTTGCCCTGCTTCTTGGCGATTCGCCGCAGGACCTCGGCCCGTCTGGAAGAGGTCGGCCATTCGGCCGGGTCTCTCCAGTCGACGTACCGCTGGAGCTGTTCGTCCACGTCCAGCCATGGACCGTCCGAGACTTCGTACTTATACTCGGCGTCGTAGGGCAGCGAGGGCCAGTACATGAGCCGATGGGGCTCGTAGGTGGTATCGTCGCACATGTCGATCCCAATATCCGCAGCGACGCGACGGGAAAGCGCCGCGTATTCGTCGGGCGTCACGCTCCGGGACAACGGGATCACAATGCGGAGTCGTGGCTTGTCGGGAGTATGAGAGTGGGTACTATACATGACCGCGGCGCAGCCGATAATCATGCTGACGATGGTCCAGGGGTCCTCGCCCTTCGGGATAGAGTCCAGGTCGAGAGTAATGAGACGACGTTGGAGAATTGCGTCGGCCTTACGGCGGCCGCCTTTCAGAGAACCGCCCACAAAACCACCTACGTCTTTTATCTCGTCGCGGCGCTGCTTCTTCATGTTTTGATACTCGGCCTGGGTCTCCTGGGTTCTCTCCGGTATCGCGAGCCGCGCGACGAGCTTGGACCAAAGGAGCTCTCGGTTCTGCCATTGTTTAGAGGTTCGGGAAGGACCGACCGCAATCGAGACGGGGCCGTCGTATCGGAGGGCTGGCATAGACGTCGGCATTATCGCACCACCGTTCTCCCGACCACGCGGGTGATCCCGGCGTTTCGGATCATGCGGTCGCAGATATTACAGAGCTTGACCTCGATCCAGCAGTCTTGCGTCACGTCGTACCCCGCCAGGTAAATCGCCGCGCCGCGCAGGTCCTGAGCCGAAGCGTTGATAAGAGCGTTTTGCTCGGCGTGAACCGCGACGCAAGAGCCATACTGCGCCCCATGCTGGGCGGCCGTCGCGTCGATCGGAAGCTCGTGGGTCCGGCAGTAGCAGACTCCGACGTCGCAGCAGTTAGCCTCGCCTCGGGGCGAGCCGTTATAGCCGGTCGCTACAATGCGGTCGTCCTTAACAATGACCGCGCCGTAGTGTTTCCTGAGACAGGTAGACCGGGCGGAGACAGCCGCGGCGATCTGCAAATAGTAATCGTCCTTGCTGATACGTTCCAACTAAATCACCTCCGTTTATACTCCCCCCCCCCCCTCGTTGTGTCCTTACCGTTTGGGAGGGAGGGGTAAAGGCTATCTCAGGAGCTCCACGGTCTCCCGTGTCGCATCCGGGGCCTGGGGCCCTGGTGTTTATACTCCCAAGGCCTCGGACGCGATATGGAGCTCCTGGGGGCTTGTTTTGCCGGTCCTCCTGATTGACGGTCAAAACTACTTGCCCGTAGAACCGAACGCTCCGGCTCCGCGGGCCTCTCCCAGGTCGGGCACAAAGTCCGGGAGGGCGACGGGCAGCACGACGAGCTGGCCGATCCGGTCGCCCTCGTAAATGTGATAGGCCTCGTGGCCGCTGTTGTGAATAAGCGCGTGCATCTCCCCGGTGTAGCCGGGGTCCAGGGGCGCGAGCTTGCAGTCCACGCCGCGCTTGCTTTGGCTGGAGCGAGGGAAGATGAACGCCCCGAAGCCCGCAGGCAGGTCCAGCCCAAAGCCCAGGGGGATCTCCTGGGAGCAGCCAATCTCGATGATTGTATTGCGTAGGGCGTACACGTCGGCCCCGACGTCGTTGGCGTGGGCACGAGTCGGCAGCTTGTCCTCCGGGCAGCCGTGCCCGATCAACTTGATTTTCATTCGGTGTCCTCCTATTTTCTGTTTCCTTCAAGCCCCATAAAAAGGGGCCTAAAGGAAACTTTTTGAGCATAAAAAATCCTACGTCAAAAGAGGGTAGTCCAAGGCCAGCAGCTCGGCAGGTTCCTGAATCGGCATAACGTTGCCGCATCCCATTCTCCCCTCCTGACAGGTGTCCCTCATGCAGAAGGGGCCGGTCGTCGTCCGGGCGAAAAACTGAGGGTTCAGCTGATACAGCTCCTTCCAGATTTTCAGGAAGACGATCCTCGTCTCGGAGGTATTGCGCCGGCAAGTGCGCTGGCCGATCATGTGCCGCCACTGATAGGGCGTCGCGCTGATAATCAGGACGTTGCGGAGGGCCTGCGGAGCCATATACCCGGCCGCGTCGTTGTTGAGGCCGCGCCGCACAGAACAAGTATAATTCTCCATAGCCTGCTCGCACGTCCCAAGGAAAAGACCTTCCTCGCCGCGCTCTATGACCTCGTAGGGGACTGCGAAAGCGGCCTCGCCGGAGTAGTCGCTGTACTGGAGCGACGCCGACATAAACTTGACCTCGTTCTGGTGGCGGGTCACCTGAGCCAGAAAGCGCCGGCTCGCTCCGACCACTACGACGTTGATCGCCGCGAACTTCTGGATCGTGGGGTGCGGCAGGTGGGTCATGCGTTGGACCGTCTTCTCGTTGTAGGGCTTTTCGTAAAGCGCCATGAAGTCGGCCAAGCTCTTGATCTTGTGACCGCTTTGCGTCAACCGCGCCGCGCATACCATCATTTTCTCAGCCTGGGGTACAGCCTCAGGATTGAGGACCTTGACCTCGATCTTATTCATGCGCTCCTCCCTTCTGCAACTACCGCCCGCAGGATCAGCAGGTAGTTGATACTGTCGGTGATCTTCTCGTCCCAAGTCTCCTGGGGATAATCCTTGCGAGCGCCGACCATATCGGCGATAGAGACGAGGTGCTTAGCGAGCATACCGAAAGTGGCCTGCTCGGTGGTCTCTCCTTGCAAAACGGCCGCTTTTTTGAAGTGCTCCAGGCGGTCGACCTCCGTGCCAGCCTCGGCCTTTTCGGCATACTCATGACCCTTGCTGGTCAGCAAGAGCTCGCTGCGAGAAAGCTGGTCGGTTACGACCTTATCAAAAGTGACGCGATCCACTTTTAAGCCTCCTTTTACTTCCAGGTTACCGCCAGCGTCTTCTTTTTCTGGCGGGTTTTGGTCGGCGGCTTTACGTTGATACTCTTGCGCAGCTTTGCTTTTCTGGCAAGCTCAACGTCAGGGTTCCAACCGCAGGAATGGCAGCCCTTTAAGTCAGCGCAGCCGACGATTTGATTGTGCTTGCATTGATAGGGTAAGTTGCCTTTATTCTTATTTCGGGCCAAGCCGGTCAAGCCTCCTTAATTGAACCAGTGTAACGTAGGGGACCCCGTAAAGCCGTGCTCCCAAATAAGCCAGGCGTAGTCGACGGACGAAGGATAGTAGAGCTCGCCGTTCGGCCTTGTTTTGAACTCGCCGTTTTTGGCGCACCCGAACCGGGCGCTCGCCACATAAACTCGTGCGGGAGGGTGCTTTTCAAAAAGCGGTCTTCTGGCTTGCGTCGCCAGAAATACAAGCCGCAAGAACATAGCGGCTTTATGGCCGTCCGTCAAAAGAGATATTGCGTGTTCGACAAAGGCTTGCGCCTGGGAGTAGGGTGGGTTTGTGATAATGTCGGCGTCGACGGGTTCGCTTTGCGCCAGGAAGTCAATTCCGGGGCAGCCAAAGCCGTGATCCACTAAGTCGGTAGACAGGACCTTATGACCGCACTCGCTAAGGACTTTGGAGATATGCCCGCCGCCGCAACAGGGTTCCCATACGTTCTCCGAGAAGCGTTCGAGCTTTAGCAGCTCTTCGACCGCTCGGGGGGGGGTAGCATAAAAGTCATGTTCGGGGCAGTCGGAGCCCCTGCGGAAAAAAGATGTTCCCATATTTGTCAGTCCTTGCGATAATACTCGCACTCATAGGCGTCTGCCCGAAGCGGCAGGCCTGTAGCCCAGGGAATAGCCTCGCCCATGAGGTCGCCGAGCTCTTTCGCAGAGCTGACGCCGTTCGGCACTTCGCAAATCACTTCGTCGTGAACATGGAAGACGATGGGGAAGCCGGCCTTTTCCAGGCGGAACATGGCCTCAGCCAGACAGTCACGGGCGGTCGCCTGAACAATGTTCTCCACGAACTTCGGGCCGTAGGACTCAATACGGCCCCAACCGCCCGAGCTCTGAATCGTACCCTCGTAGGTGATGTTGTCGTCCTCGTCCAACCTGGGCTTAACGTAGCTCAGCTCGCGACCGTTGGGAAGCCGCAGCCGCAGGAGCGGGCCCTGCTTGCGGAGCCTCATGCCGTGGGGTAAATCGACGGGCGCTTTGGTCGTGATACAACGTCGGACCGCGGCGTCGGTGTCCCACCAAAACTTAGTAATCGCAGGATTGGCCGCACGCCAGCTGTTCACCAGGGGCTTTAGCTCTTTCTCGTGGAGGCCTATCTCAAGGGCGCCCATACTCTTAAGCGCGCCCACGCTTCCACCGTACCCCAGGGCAAGCTCGGCGATTTTTCCCTTTTGCCGCATGGGGTCGCCCTTCTTGACGCTTCCAGGCGGCAAGTGAAACATCTGCTCAGCGGAGGCCTCATAGATTTTCCCGTGAGTGTTGAACACGTCCAGCCGCCAGGCCTCGCCTGACAGCCACGCAATCACGCGGGCCTCGATGGCGCTAAAGTCGGCTACGATGAAACGGTGGCCCGGTTTCGGGATAAACGCGGTGCGGATCAGTTGCGAGAGGGTCCCGGCCGTATCGTCAAATAAGAGCTCCAGGGTTTCAAGGTCTCCGCTCCTGACGAGCTGACGGGCACAGTCAAGCTCCTTGTCCGGCATCTTGTTTTGCGGGAGGTTCTGCATTTGCACCAAACGGCCCGCCCAGCGTCCGGTTCTCGCGGCGCCGCAAAATTGCGTTAAGCCGCGGATACGACCGTCAGGGCAAGCCGTGCGGAGCATGGCGTTGTATTTCTCTGTCGAGGTCTTGGCGAGGCCTTGGCGAATGTCAAGCATTTCCTGGACCTCGCTGCAGTCGGCCGTGCTGGTCCGTACCTCGCCCATAGCCTTCTTGTTGAGACTGTCGATCGCGACGCCGGAGGTCTCTTCAATCCAGCTTTTGAGCTGAGTGGCGCTCTTGGGATTGTCCAACCCCGTGAGGTCTTTCGCGGCGTCAAGCAGCCGGGCCTTTACGACTTGGTCGATCTCAACCGCTCGGGCCGCGAGTACAGCGTCGCAGCCGACGCCGCGGTCATTGATATGCTGGTCGATGATCCAGAGGTCTTGCTCGCTGGGAATAACGGGGAATCTCTGAAGGCGTTTGCGGATAGCGCGCTCGGCCTCGACGTCCTGCCGGTTGTACTCGATATAGAGCGCCCAGCGTTCGGGGTCATGCTTGGGGAGGTTTCTCGTGCGGCCGCCATTGACCTTCGTCGCTTTGCAGGGGATAGAGAAATAGCGGATCAGGGCTTTGCCCGTTTTCGACTTCTGCTTATCCTCGGGAAGGCCGATCACCTCGCCGACCATTTCCAGGCTACCAGGCAGCCCAAGCTCTCGTGCCATGACGGCGGTGCAGCTCCATTGCTCGGCCGGCATAGGTAAGCCCAGGAAGGCCGCCAGGCACGTCCGCTCGAAGGACGCATTGAACGCCGTCTTGAGAATTTGGGAGTCGCAGAGGGCGTCCAGAACGTCCTGGGGCAGCTTCTGGCCCTGCGCCAGGTCGATCACTTCGACGGGGCCGTCGTCCCAAGCGTATCCGAAAAGCAGGACCTCGAAATCGTGGCTTGAAGAGTAAGCGTAAACGCCGCACTTCTGAATAGAGACTGAGGAATAGGTCTCAATATCGATTGCAAGAGTTTTCATTTACGAACTCCCTTCTTTGCGGGGCGGGGGGGGAATAGCCCGAGGGCGTGCGCCCGGCGAGTGTTCTCCGCAATCGTACACCACTCGAGCTGACTGGCGCGGTTATCGTGCTTGTCTCCGTGCTTGTGGTCCACAACGGGATAGCCGTGCGGGTTCGGCACGAACATTTTGGCGACGAGCAAGTGAACTTTCACGTTGCGGCCGTTCAAGCTGACTCGCAGATAACCGCGCCGGTCGTCAAAGGGCTTTAGCACACGCCCGGAGCTTTTACGCCGGATTTGTCCCAAGCGGTTGATCTCATACTCAGGAAACTCCGGGATCGTGTGCCAGACGATTTTCATCAGCCCAGGAGGTCGTCGCCGTCGTCCTCGTCCTCCCAGCCGTCGTCCCAGTCGGAGTCGGTCACGACGCCGCCCGCCAGGGGCTCGCCGTCCTCCAGCTTCATGATCCCATTGAGGCCGGCGGAGATACCCTTGTTGCCGTTGGTGTCGTAGACGTAGAAGTTGATGATCGCGCGGCCGTAGCAGCCGGAGTAGAGCTCGGAGGGCTCGGTGATCAGGGTCTTGTCAGCGTAGACCAGGACGGGCTTGTTGTTGGAACTGACAGTGATAACGTAGCAGCCCTTGCACTCGGGCCCGAACTCGCCGCCGTTGGGGCGCTCGCCGTCACCGTCGTGCAGCGTGCTCTTGAGGTTGGAGGGCAGCTTCTTCCCGGAGTGCTTCTGCATGTAGGCGGCCTTCGCGGCCTCCATGGCGGCCTTGATCTTCTTGACGGTGGCCTTGTCGCTCTTGGGGATCAGCAGCGTCGTGCTGTACTTCTCCTGGGCGCCCTCCTGAGCGGCGCGCGGAGTGAAGAGGTTGTTGTAGCTGAAACGAACTTTTCCGGTGGTGATCTGAGTAGCAGCAGCCATTTTTACATTCTCCTTTTTCAGTTATTGATTGATGAATACCTCGGCGTATTGGACGCCGAACTCCAACGCTTCTTGGTGCGTGTTGAAGTAAATGTCAATGCGGTTTTCCTTGATCGCGCCGCCGACGTCTTCGGCAATGTAGGTATGGCCGTTGATAACGACCTCGGAGCCGATGGGAATAACGTTGGGATCAACCGCGATCGTGCGCCCAGCCGTCGTCTGATAGCCGTAGGCCGTGATCCCGTAGTAGGGATCGCTGGGGTCTTTACCGCAGCACTTTTCACAGGCGCAATATGCGGTCAGCTTGAACTCTCCCATAGAGACAAGCGCGGGAGTCGGCTCAGGGGAAGCGGTCTCTACTTGCGGAGTAGAGGCCGCCTGCTGAGGCGCCGGCGTCGACGCAGAAGAGACGACTTTCCTTTGAGCGAACGGACGGAACGCCAGGGAAAAAGCCAGGGCGAGAAGCAGGACCAGGATCACAAGCCATTGCGCCCGGATCACTTTAGCCTGACGGTTATACCTTGCGCGGAAAACGCCGGCGACCTGCTCCATAACTACGCCCCCTCGTCAAAGGCGGCGAGCACCTGATCCTCGAACTGATATGCCGGCCGCTTGTCCTTTTCGGGGGCCAGCGTAGGCGCGCCCTGGGGCTTCACGATCAGGTCTTTCAGCACCTCGGCGATTGTCTTCTTGCCGAAGTCCTTCTCCATCTTCGTGAGGGTAATGAGCTTGCGCTCATAAAGAAGGGCCTCGTCATAGCCTGCGGCCTTCATAGCCGTGACGACCTGATCCTCGTCGGCAAACCGGCGATTGCTGCGGCCCTCAACCATCTTCCAGCCGGTGACTTCCTCGCCGGCAGTCAAGGCCTTGGAGACAAGCTCTTTCAGGTCCTTCAGCCAGCCCTCAATATCGTCGGCCTTCGCCAGAATCGCGCCAGCCTCTTCGGCGGTAATCGTCAGCGGGTCGGGGCTCTCGTCGAAGAGGGCCAGGTTCTTATCGGTCCGGGCTTTGCACTGGGCCTTGGCGCGGCAGAAGCGGCAAGCCTCCTCGCTGGGCGCGAACTCGCCTTCGCCCTTACTTGCGAGCTTGGCCCGCGGCTTGACGATCTTGGTCCCCCAGGCCTTAAGGTCCTTAACCGACTTCTCGGCGGAGTCGCAGACGCCGGAGAGGCGGGGCTGAAAGATCGTCATTCGGACCGTCTGAATGTCGTACAGCGATTCGTACTCCGCCAGCGCGCCCAAACCGTAGAGCTGCATTTGCGGGTTGTCCTCTGCCTCGACGCGGTGGCCTTTGCCATATTTGAGGTCGATCACGTCCAGAACCGGCTCGGCGATAATCAGACAGTCGCCGGTGCCAAAGCCCTCGGGCACGTATTTAGAGAAGTCCAAACGGCTCTCCAAGATCACCACGGGATCGGCGCATACCTTCTTGGCCTCGGCCAGCCTCTCGACGATGAACTTGGCGTAAGACTCCGCGTGCTCCAGCATTTCCTCGTTGAAGTAGTCGCTTTTGCTCAGCTCGGCCAGCTGGGTCTCGTAGGCGTTCTCGTCAATCTCGCCGAGGTAGAAGCGCGTCGTCAGCTCGGAGACAGAGTGGGCTAATGTACCCTCCTCAGCATAGGCGCTCGTGGTCTTGGGGAACTGGAGCTCAAACCGGGCGCTTGGGGTACAGGCCAGCCAACGGTGGGCGCCGCTGGCGGACAACAGAGCATGGTCAGCCATTGGCAGCCTCCAATTCCTTCATGAGGGCCGGGTAGTCCTCTTCTTTGATGTCGGACAACTTCTTGCCGCCGAACTTGGCGAAGATGGCAGACAGCTCCTCGCGTTTGCCGGCCTTGGAGAGAACGGTAGCGGCGGCCCGTACGTCGGTCTTGGACACCTTCTTGCCATCGCCCTCAGAAGGGGACGCACCGGGCTTGCCGCTCGCAGACGTCTTCGCAGCCTGATCTCCGGTCTTGGCAGAGGCAGCGGTCTCGTCGGTAGCGGCAGGGGTAGGGCCCGCGCCCTCGGTCTTGACCTCGCCAGCCGCGGCGGCCTGCAACAGCGTCGAATTTGCAGACACATACTCGCCGCACACGGCGGCAATCTGATCGTCGGTCATACCCGCGATCTCACGGAGATAGTTGACATAGCTGTCCACCTCGTTCGCCGCAATAAAGCGCTGCGCAGCGATGGTCGCTTTGACCGCACACTCGGTATCAAAAGCGGGCGCATTGCTGGGGGTGCCCTTGGCGGTCAACGAACTTACGGCCCGTTCCAGTGTCTCCTTGCTGGGGTCATAGGTGATCTCGATTTTGATTTGCGCCATTGTTTACTTCCTCCTTAGATTTTTTCCAGGCCTTGAAGGCCTTAAGGTTGACGGGGTCCTGGTAGAAGGTTTTCGCGTAGTCGAGGATTAAGGAGCACGCCAGCTCCTCGCTCTGCTGGATCGTTGCACCTTCCATTTCGGCGTGCGTTCGTTTCCTTTAGGAAACTTCCCGCGCAAAAAAAATCTTGTTGCGGGTGTCCATCGAGAGGTTCAGTCTCTCCTCACAGCTCATGACTTCGCCGAGGGTGAACTGGACCTTGCCACGCATACGCCTGTTGAGTGCGGACGGACTGATCTTGCAAACCTGCGCGAGCTCTTTCATCGAGCAGTCAGCGTCGATCATTGCGTGCCGAAGGGCTTTCGCGTTAAGCATAGGCGGCCTCCTTTCTCCTAAGATGTTTCCTTAAGGCTACTTAATCATAACACGTCTCTTTTGATTTGTAAATAGCCTAAACGAAACTTTTTTATTTTTTCAGAAAAAAGCGTTTCCTTTTTGACCCACTCGCGTTATAATGACGTTAGGCTGTCTCATAAGACCTAAGCAGGTCACTAAAAGGAGGTAATTCGCATGACTATGGGCGATCGCATTCATACACTTCGCAAGGATAAGGGCTTGACCCTCGAAGATATAGGCCGCGCGGCGGGAGTCGCGAAGAGCACGGTGCGCAAATGGGAGAGCGGGAGTATCACCAGCATTCGGACCGATAAGGTCCAAAAGGTCGCGGCCGCCCTGGATACTACTTTAGAATATCTTTTGAACGGGGTAGAGAGCAGCGGAGCTCTTTATAAGAACATGGAGCCGCTTCCGCAAACAAGACCCGTGCCCGTGATCGGAAATATCGCTTGCGGTATGCCGATTTTAGCGGAGGAGAATGTCGAGGACTACGCGGAGCTTGATATTAGAGTCAAGGCCGACTTTGCGCTTCGCTGTCACGGCGACAGCATGGTCAACGCCCACATCTTTGACGGCGACCTCGTTTTCATCCGCAAGCAGCCCGACGTAGAGAACGGGGAAATTGCGGCGGTAGTAATTGACGGGGAGGCTACGCTTAAGCGCGTCTACAAATATCCCAACAGGATCGAGCTGCGCCCGGAAAATCCTCTGTTTCCCGTCATGCAGTACGAAGACGCCGAGCTGGACACGATCAGGATCATCGGCAAGGCGGTCTCGTTCTTGGGTCAAGTGCGGTAATGGGAAGAGGTAAGCCGTGGACCAGGGAAGACGTCATAATTGCGTATGCGCTCTATTGCGTGATACCTTTCTCAAAGGTCAACAACAGCAACCAGACGATCAAGGACGCCGCCGAGGTCATGGGCCGGTCTCCTGCGTCGCTCAAAATGCGAATATGCAATCTTGCCGCTTTAGACCCTGACTTTTTAGCTACTGGCCGCGCGGGGCTCACCAGCGTTGCGAACTTGGATCGGGAGGTTTTCGCCGAGTTTTCGAGCGACTGGCAGCGACTGAGCGCGACCGCCGAGGAACTGCTTGGCCTTCCGATTTTCGACGTTGCCGAACCCGTCTACAATGGACCCAACAAACGACACAAGAAGACCTACGCGGAAATATCCGAGAAGCAAGCGCGGCGGTTTTTCCGCAAGTCGGTTATCGCGGCATATGAGGGACGGTGTTGCATATCCGGCATGACTATCCCGCAAATGCTGATCGCCAGCCATATCAAACCCTACGCCGTCAGCGACTTCCAGACCGAGCGCGCCAATCCTGCAAACGGGCTCTTGCTCAATGCCTTCTACGACCGAGCTTTTGACCAGGGCCTTATGACCGTCTTGCCAGACCTCACAATCCTAATTTCCGACCAGGTGAAGGAGGTCTATACGGACGAGCGCACCCGGGAATGGCTTTATTCGATTGAGGGCACGAAGATCAAACGCCCCGCGAGGTTTGCCCCAAATAGGGACTTGCTCGCATACCATAATGAATACGTCTTTTTGAGGTAGCGCCATGAAAAACGCGGTAATTTACGCCAGATACAGCGCAGGGTCAAAACAGACCGAGCAATCGATTGAGGGCCAACTGCGAGTGTGTACCGAATACGCCGAAAAGAATGATTTGAGGATCGTCGGCACTTACATTGACCGGAAAATATCAGGCAAGACGGACAATCGCCGCGAGTTCCAAAGAATGATTGACGACAGCGGCAAGAAAATCTTTGAAGTGGTCGTCATGTATCAAACCGACCGCTTCGCCCGCAATCGGTACGACAGCGCCGTCTACAAGCATATTTTGCGAAAGAACGGCGTAGAGCTCAAGTACGCAACTACGAATATCCCGGAAGGCCCCGAAGGGATCATCCTGGAGAGCCTTATGGAGGGCCTCGCGGAATACTACTCGGCAGAGTTGAGCCAGAAGATCAAACGGGGTATGCGGGAGAGCGCGCTCAAATGCCATAGCACCGGAGCCGGGCATTCGCTGGGGTATCGGACCGCCCCGGACAAGTCCATCGTGATCGAGCCAGACGGTGCGAAGGCGGTGCAAATCATCTTTGACATGTATATTAAGGGCCGGAGTCAAGTAGAGATTTGCGACCACCTCAACGGCCTTGGATTGCGAACCGTTCAAGGCAAGCCGTTCGGCAAAAACAGCATTAACAAGATCATCAAGAATAAGCGCTATATCGGCGTCTACTCCTATGACGATATTGTGATTGAGGACGGCATTCCTGCTATTATCTCAAAGGACACTTTTCGACTTGCTCAACTGGAAATGGAGCGCCGAAGAACTCGCAAGCGGCCGAAGTCACCAAAGGCGGAATACCTGTTAAGCGGCAAAGCGTTTTGCGGACATTGCCAAAAGCCGTTAACTGGAGTAAGCGGCACGGGTAGAACCGGAAACAAATGGTATTACTATTACTGCCCCGACTCCCGCGCCAAAAAGGGTTGCGACAAAAAGCCGGTTCGCCGCGAGTGGCTGGAGAATTACGTTGTGCGGACGACGATCCAAGCGGTCTTGCAGCCGGAAATTATCAAACACGTCAGCGAGAAGTGCTATGAAATGCAGCTGCGCTACCGCGAGGACAACAGCGACGTGCTCTACTTTGAGAGCAAGCTGGCCGAAGTCAAGAAAGCGATTAAGAACACCCTCAGGGCTATCGAGTCCGGAGTCGTCACAAAGACGCTTCCCGCGAGGCTTGCCGAGCTGGAGAACGAGCAAGAGTCTATTGAGGCCGAGCTGGCTATCGCCAAGGCCACCGACGTCGTTATAACCCCCGAGCAAATCGAGTTTCTGCTTTGGCAATTCTCTCAGCCGCAGAAGGGCGAAGACGAGAACGAATACCGGCGCAGAATCATCAAGTGCTTTGTCCACAAGGTTTTCCTGTTTGACGACAAGCTGCTGATTTACTACAACGTGAGCCGTGACGGAAAGACGCGCGAGCAGAGCAACGTGGAGCTCCTGGAGGGCGCCCTCTCCGCGGGGTTCGACCAACGCTTCTCTGGGTCCACCAAAATCAAAACGGTCGAACCCGCGTCCGGGTTCAACCATTCAAATCCGCAGTATTGCGGTATATAAAAGCACGTTCGGCATTGTGCTTGATACATCCGGGTACGGTGTCGAACAGACTGACCCGGATTGTCCTCCCACCTATGCGGCAATCCAGAAATGGATAGAGGACAATCACGGGGTCAAAATCAGCAAGTCAAGCGTGACTATGGTAAAAGACAAATGCGGGGCCTTGAAACTTGATTTTAAGGCCGGGAAGGAGCC
>OFGH01000206.1_pt1 | contig 58257 bp, 51 predicted proteins | sample 1521721 | NCBI WGS metagenome assembly OFGH01 (sample SAMEA3504132, study PRJEB24116) | mouse gut metagenome | biome: mouse gut; feature: mouse-associated habitat; material: faeces | place: Denmark | collected 2011
AAAGTCTAACAGCCAAATCTCATCTTAAAATCAATGCGTTTTGCTCTTCTCTATCTCTAACCTTATTATACGATACTTAATATCTGCTTATCAACAAAATTTTCTTTATATTTCTTTAATAAACAAATCAACGGATTTCATCCTTATAATGTATCCGTATCCAGTGGTGATCCTCTGCCATACGGCCCTGCGTCTTCTCAATCATCCGGAACGGATCATAGCTGTCCAGTCCATTTTCCCTGAGAATCTGTTTCATGCCGCACCTTGTCCGGGGCACGCACCTGGATTCTAAAAAATCATTAAATGCCTCCCAGTCCGGATTCTTATTGACTCCGAACGCCGTAAGCAGCACCTTATCCGTTTGATTTTCCACATACACTTTCTCATGTTTAAAATCCACGTCAATCACAGTGCACAGCTCATCGTCGTACATATAATCCAAACGCACCTTAACAAAGTTATCTTCCTCCCACCGTTTCCTGATATTTATATACTTATATACCGTCGGACGGGTCACGTTAAAATACTTAGCAATCTGTACGACGCTGGCTCCCGACGCATACATCTTTCGCATCGTTTCTGCCTCATTTTCTCCAATCTTCGGTCTTCTTCCGGCGTTTCTCTGGTTGATAATATCCCCTTTTTCATAAAGCTGCTCATAGCTCGCCGCCTTTTTTTCAATCTCCCGTAACTTTTCAGGACTATTTCTTTTGTAAAATAATTAATTATTTTACAAAATCAAATTAAAAAACCGGCTCATCCCTCCCTGAAAAAAGGAATCCGCCGGCTCATCTTTACACACTCTCATAACCTGCCCTATTAAATTCTATCAGTCCGCGCACAGCTAATCACCCGCTCTGCAATCCCCTCCCAGGAAATGCCGCTCACATCCGCAAGCCTCGTTTTGCCCTTACGGATGCTCTCACACAGCGCATCCGCAAGCCTCCGTTCAAAACCGGGCAGTCCGCTCTTAACCGGCTCGTCGGCATTTCGCATCTCAGGCATCTCCACAAAAAGGACATCCGCCCCCGGCACAGCCTCCGAAAGCCACTCCCGGATGCCCGGAAGGTCTGTCATCACCGCCCTGTCGCCGCAGGCCAAAGCCTCGATCACCGTCAGCGGGATTCCCTCAAAAAAGGACGGCAGCACAAAGATATCGCACCTGTTGTAGACCTTCGACAGCTCTGCCTGGGAAAGCCGCCCAAGGAATGTCACCTTCACCGGAGCCTTCTTCGAAAGCTCACAGATCAGCCCAAGCTCATCCTCATTCCCCGAACTCCCCGCCAGGAATACCTCGATCTCCTTCCCCAGACCGCCCAAAAGGCAAAGACTCCTCATCAGGCTCACCACGCCCTTCTTCTCTGCAATCTTCCCGGCAAACACAAGCCTCGTAATCCCGTCAGACGGCCTCTCCCCCGTCACATGGAAAATCTTCCGGTTAAAGCCCATGCCCACCCTTGTAATCTTATCAGAAGATACGCCGTAAATCTCCTTCACGCCCTCCTCCTGCGCCCTCTGAGGCACAAAGATATGGTCAAGCCTCTTTATCTGCTCCCGGATAAATCCTCTCTCAAGATCCGTCTTTTTCATCTGCCGCAGATCCGTGTTATGGCAGAACCCGTACACCTTAAGCCCCGGAAACGCCTCCCGCACAAGAGCCGTCAGAAAGTAAAGGTGGTGGCACAGCACAATGTCCGGCGAAAGCTCCTTAACCGCCCTCGCCACCGCCTTTAAAAACGCCTCCTTAAACTGTTCTGCCATCTCCGGCGTCATATCGCAGTACCTTGTGCTCTTATAAGGCATCTCGTCCGACATCCCCGCAATCGGAAACGGAAGGCTCACAGAGCCGCCCTCACGGAACCCTTCGCCCTCTCTTCCCCCGCATCCTTTTCCATCCTGTGAAAAATACACCGGGTAGAGCTTAACGCCCTCCGGCAGCTCTGCCTCATCCTCTTCATACACACCCGCAACAACCGCCTGCTCATGCCCCTTTGCCGCGTACTCCTTCACAAGCTCCGTCAGGTACACGCCGCTCCCGGTGCTGCTTGGTTTCTGCGCCGTAATGCTTAGTATCCTCATCTTACCTTATCTTACCCTCTCATAAACTGTAAAATAATATTCCAAATCAAAGCACGTCTGCTCCTCGCTGATTTTCGTCATCTCCCACTCCGCATCCGCGTCCAGGTCCGGGAAATATGTGTCCGCGTCATAAGCATGGTCAATCTTCGTCACATACGCCGTATCGCAGTACCCCAGCATCGCGCGATAGATGCTCTCCCCGCCGATGACAAAGATCCCGCCGCCGCACTTTTTCGACTCTTCCACGGCGGTTTCTACTGCCTCCTCCACGCTGTGGACCACCACCGCGCCCTTTACCTTATAATCCTTCCTGCGGCTGATCACAATATTCACCCGGTTCTTAAGAGGCTGCCCCTGGGGAAAGCTCTCTAACGTCTTCCTCCCCATGACGACCACGCCCCCCTTCGTCATCTCCCGGAAATACTTCATATCAGCCGGGATGTGATGCATCAGCCGGTTGTCCTTCCCAATCGCCCAGTTCTTATCTACAGCAACAATCAAATTCATGCGTCCGTCTCCCTTTCCGCGGGCATTCTCGCCCGCCCTGTCATTTATAAATCCTGTATAAATCCTGTCTCATCCATCCTTTAAATCCCCTGCCTTTAAATCGCCACAGGTATATTTTTTATCTGCTCATGAGTCTCATAATCCAACAGTTTCACATCATCCCTTGTAAACTCATAGAAATCCTTCACCTCCGGATTCAGCCAGAACTTCGGCGCCGGCAGAGGCTCGCGGCTTATCAGCTCTTCAATAAGCGGTATGTGCCTGTCGTAAATGTGCGCGTCCGCGATCACATGGACGAACTCTCCCACCTCCATGCCGCACACCTGGGCAAGCATATGGATCAGCACCGCATACTGGCACACATTCCAGCTGTTAGCCGTCAGCACGTCATTCGAACGCTGGTTTAAGATCCCGTTCAGCGTAAGCCTGTCGTGCCCCGCCCTTTTCGTCACATTGAATGTCATGCTGTAGGCACAGGGGTAAAGGTTCATCTCATGAAGATCCTGGTGCACATAGATATTGGTCATGATACGGCGGCTGTAAGGATTGTTCTTAAGGTCGTAGATTACCCTGTCCACCTGGTCAAACATGCCTTCCCTGTACTGATGCTTTACACTCATCTGATAACCGTACGCCTTTCCGATCGAGCCTTCCTCATCCGCCCAGCTATCCCATATATGGCTGTTCAAGTCACGGATATTGTTGGACTTCTTCTGCCAGATCCACAAAAGCTCGTCCGTACAGCTCTTAATCGGCGTCCGCCTCAAAGTCAGCGCCGGAAACTCCTTACTTAGGTCATACCGGTTCACCACCCCGAACCTCTTCACCGTGTAGGCAGGCGCGCCGTCCTCCCACACCGGGCGCACCTTCTCACCCCTTGTATCCGTACCGTTTTCAATAATATCACGGCACATATCTATAAACACTCTGTCCGCATAACTCATGCACCTGTATCCTCCCTGTATTTTTAAAATTAATCTGTACACCAGTTTATCATGAAATCAGAAAAAGAGAAACCCAAAGTCTCTCTTTTTTTCATTCATGTTCCTGTCTTAGCAATCTCGCTGATACGCTTTCCGGCAAGAAATTCATTCACCGCGCTGTCCTTCGCCTTATCGTAGGCAAGAAAAGTAAGCCCTGCCCTCTCCACATTACAGTACGCCTTCCAGCAGCCCGTAAGGACACTCTTCCTCCCTCCGTTCTCAATAAATGCTTTTACATCTTCCAGAGGGTAATCCAAAAATACCCCCATCTCATGAGGGAAATCCATTTTTCCTTTCATATACAGGCCCATCCGCATAGAAAGCTGCGTGATACTCTGGGAAAGCTCTAACCCCTCATAGCCATAGCCTTTCAAAAACCGCCGGACTTCCCTGTCGGCAAGCACTTTCTCAAGATCCGTTTCTCTGTAAAACAAGACCAGGCACCTCTCTTTTCTCACAGCAAAAATCCGCCAGGAGATATCCGTAGCCTCAAACAGCCGGTATAATCCCCTCGCCCACGGCCTCTCCACATTCAGAATGCTCGCCGCCCGCATCCCCTTGAGAAACGGCGCACACTGCATTACAAGCGAAAACTCCATGCGCCGCTCCATATCCTGTTCAAATGCCATATAAGCTATAATCTCTGCCGTCATATTACGCTCCTGGTCTCATGATAGATTATCATTCCCCCTGACCGGGCATTTTATGAAAATAACCAGGCTTTCCCGCAGAATCCCTTATATCAGAAGGAGATATACTCTATATTCAGCGTGGCTGAAGACCTGACAGAATGTTGAGAAGCACAGGAATCCCCGTTTGGATTTCCTTTTCATTAGCTTTGCTCAGGCTGACCCTGTAATAACTATAATTCTTATATTCGTTCAGGAAAAAATTGCTGGTATCCATCAAAGAAATTTTATTTTTGAAAAGATAAGGCTGTAATTGCTGAAAAGGCACTTCGCTGTTTAACTTCATACACGCAAAAAAGCCGGAATCAGGGATATTCCATCGTATATTGGAATATGGGTGTTCCTCGGCTGTTTCTCTGAGAATTTTCATTCGGTTGATGTAGAGCTGCCGGATGGAATCCTGATATTTATTGAACAGGCCGCTTTCCAGGTAGACTGCAAGAGATCCCTGGGAAAGAATTGAGGTATAGGTATCAGTCCATTCCTTGTACTCTAAAAAAATGTTTTTCAAAAGAGGCGGCAGCACCAGTGCGGACACCCGCAATCCCGGCATAAGTATTTTTGAAAAGCTTTTAACATAAATAACCTTGTCCGAGATATCATAATAATACAGAGGGTCATTCCGGGAATCTGTATCAAAATCTGCGGCAATATCATCTTCCACTATATATACATTGTATTTCCTGGCAAGCCGGACAAGAGTTTCTTTTTCCTGTTTTGAATAAGAATGGCCGGTCGGGTTGTGGTATCTTGGAATCGTATAGAAGAATTTGATATCCCCATAGAGAAAAAGGCGCTCCAGTTCATCAAAATCAATTCCATCAAAATCTTTTCTGATTCCGATAACCCGCGAATTGCATAGATATACGCTTTTGACCATCCCATAATAAGCAGGCTGTTCAAGCAGGATGGTCTGCTTGCCGTTTGGGAAAGGCATCCGGCAAAGAATATCCAACGCCTGCTGCGAGCCGGAAGTCACAATGATATTGGAAGGCTCTGCATGTACCTGATATTGCCGAAACTGCTTTTGCAGAGCAGTAATCAGAGCAGGAAGGCCCTGGCTGTTGGAATAGGTGAAGATGTCTTCGCGGAATAGCTGAAGGGAAGTATTAACACAGTGCTGAAAGTTGTCATAAGGCATATAGCGGCTGTCAGGCGCCCCGGAGTAAAAATCGATGGCAGGAGGCCTCGAATTCATCTGCAGCGAATCCTTGCCAAGAACATAATATCCGCTTCTCGGGATGGAATAAATAATGTGCTTTTTTTCAAGGGCAGAATAAGCAGTGAGAACAGTTCCGATGCTTGTCGAGAACAATTCGGACATATCTCGTAAAGACGGCAGCTTTGCTTTTGGCTTCCATGTGCCGGAATTAATCTGTTCTTTTATATATTCCTGTATTTCTTCATGTTTTAACATTGGCAGCTCCTTTTATTCATTTTTGTGCTAGTACAATGTTTCAGAAAACGATTTGAACGCACATCTGTCATAGTATATCATTGATACATAGAAAAGTAAAGAAATCATGTTTCAAGATGCGATGCATCGGAAAGGAGTGGGAAAACATGAAAAAGCACGAACGAAGAAAGCCGACATTTGCAGAAGCCATTATCCCGTTAATTGCTATGTTCCTGATTCTGTCTGTGGGATACGGAGTATGTGGATTTCCGAAAGAGGCCATGCTGGTCCTGTCGGCGGTGGTAACGGCCGGGATGGCCTTTTACCTGGGGGCAACGTGGGAAGAGATGATAGAGACCGTGTCTGAGAAGATTGCGAAAGCTATGCCGACAATTTTAATTCTTCTGGCAGTAGGGATTATTATTTCTTCATGGATGCTGTCTGGCACAATCCCGATGATGATCTACTATGGAATCCAGATTGTCAATCCCAAATTTTTTTATGTGACGGCGTTTATTATCTGCGCGGTAATTTCTACTTGTACCGGAACCTCCTGGGGATCCATCGGAACTATCGGTGTAGTTTTGGTCATCATTGCCCGGGGCGTAGGGCTGGCCGTCCCGATCACGGCAGGAGCAGTGGTTGCAGGCTCCTACTTTGGAGATAAGATGTCTCCTCTGTCCGATACGACAAATCTGGCGCCTCTTGCGGCCGGCAGCACATTGTACGAACATATCCGCCACATGTTTTATACAACAGTTCCGGCTGCAATTGGTGCAATTATCATCTATACTCTGCTTGGGCTTAAAGCCGGAACAGATATATCGGTAGAGTCGGAAACTGTGAGAGGCATGATGGAGAATCTGGAGCAGATATTCCACTGGAATATCTTGTTGCTGATACCGATCATCATTGTTTTGGCCGGGTCTGTTATGAAAAAGCCGACAATACCGATTATGCTCTTGTCAAGCGCAGTTGCCGGCTTTCTTGGAATATTCTTCCAGGGCTTTACTTTGTCCGATTTCTTCGAGGCATCCGTCAGCGGTTTCAGCATGGAGCAGGTAAAAGGAATCGAAGATATGGAAGTCCTTCCCGAAATCACCAGCCTTCTGGCAAGGGGCGGGATGAATTCCATGCTGGAGACCATACTTTTAATCCTGTGCGCGTTTTCCTTTGCAGGAATTATCACAAGTTCGGGATGCCTGGACGTCATCTTAGAAAAACTGAGCCAAGTAGTAAAGAACCGTTTCAGCCTAATCTTATCTACAGTCGTATCCACAGTCACGATGGCAGTCGCGACAGGAAGCGACTTCCTGACTATTCTGATCCCAGGCGAGCTGTTTGCGGATGTCTACAAGAGAATGGGCTATGCTGCTAAAAATCTTTCCCGGACACTTGAGGATTCCGGCACTTGCGTAGTCGCCTTAATACCGTGGTCAGCAGCGGGAGCATACGCTTCAGGCGCATTGGGAGTGGCAACGGCAGAGTACGCGCCTTTTGCCTTTTTCTGTTTCTTCAGCACGCTTATGGCTCTGGTCTGCGGCGCTACAGGATTTGGCATAGAAAAATCAAAAAAGGAAGAGGATGAAAATGTTAAGTAAAAAACTGAAAAAATATCTGGATGACCATTATAATGAGATGGTGTCTCTGTTGGAACGGGTTGTTAATATTGACAGCGGTTCCGCATGCAAGAAAGGGATTGACCAGATTGCAGACATTATGCTGGATGAGTTTGAAAAAGAGGGATTTGAACCAGAGGTTCTGCATCATGAAAATTGCGGAAACGGACTGATTGTGCGTAAAAAAGGCACAGAAAAACAGCTCTTGATGATCTGCCATCTGGATACTGCGTTTCCGGATGGAACAGCGGCAAAAAATCCTTTCCGGATAGACGGGAAAATAGCTACCGGACCCGGAGTAGAAGATATGAAAAGCTGCTTTGTAGGGTGCCTGTATGCCTGGAAGGCTCTTCATGCGCTTGAGGTTAAAAACCTTCCTTCTGTTGCCGTCTTGTTCAGCGGAGACGAGGAGACCGGAAGCCATGCAGTAAAGGAAGACATCATTAAAGAGGGAAAGAAAGCAAACTGGTGTATCGTAACAGAGGGAGCCCGTGAAAATGGAGCTATAGTTATCGGGCGCAAAGGAAATACTTACATACATGTGACCGCAAAAGGACGGGCTGTGCACGCAGGGATTGAGCCTCAGAAAGGCGGAAATGCAATTGAAGAACTGGCTCTGAAAATCGTAAAATTACGCAGACTGAATGATTATGAAAACGGCGCGAGCGTGACGGTCACAATGATCCATGGAGGAGAAAACAGAATTGTCGTGGCGGAACATGCTGAAATGGATATTGACCTGCGTTATCAGGAAAAAGAACAGGGAGAGCGTCTTATCAGGGAAGTGAAGGCAATCCTTGACCATAGTGAAATTGAGAACGTTCACATCTCATACACGTTAACTATGAACAGGCCGCCTCTTACGCAGGTTCCGGGAAGCCTAAAACTTCAGGAACTCACCAGGCAGATTTCAGATGAGCTTGGGATTCCCTATCTGACGGCAATGACAGGCGGGGTAAGCGACGGGAATTTTGTGGCCGACCTGGGCATCCCGACAATCGATGGCATGGGCCCTGTGGGCGGTTTGATGTGTTCGCCTGAGGAATATTTGAATCTGGATACATGGGCAGAGCGTACCGCAAGGATGGCGGCAGTCATTGCAGGACTTAGCCGCCTAGAGTAAGCAGGCGATCCGACAGTAACCTTTTGTCCAGAATTAATAAAGGGAGTAGCTCATGCGAGCCGCTCCCTCCCCTGTAGAGCTGCCTGTTTCCCACCAGACCCTTCCTATGCCATTCATAACGTTTCACGGTTCAGCTATATTATACAGCACTCTGTTCAGCATCCTATAGAGCGCCTCAGCCTCTTTCTCCGTCATCCCGAGAGTCAGCATCTTGTCCAATTTCTTCCGGTGCACCTCCATGCGTTTCTGTATGTCGTAGGCCTTTTCCGTCAGGTAGATGTTTTTGCACCGCTTATCCTTCCCGCTGGGAACGGAGAGGATAAATCCTTTCTCGTCAAGCCTCTTTAACAGGCCCGTGACCGTAGGATTTTTAAGATTTAGCGCCCGCTCGATATCCCTCTGAGTCACCTGATCCTTGCTGCTCTGCAGGAGAAAATCAAGCACCTCGCACTGCGACGAAGTAATCCCTAACTTCCTGAGCCTGTTGTTAAATTCCTTCTCATACACATTGTTGATCTGCTTAAATAAAAACCCAATCGTCCTTCTCTCACGCATAGAGCCCCGTCCTTTCTATGACGCTCTCATTCCCCGCACCATCTCCAACACGTTCGTCTTCGCCAGCGTCTTTGCCACAGTGTAAAAAAGCACTACTTCAATGGGCAGCATGATAATCTGTTTCAGTATTCGTGCCGGCAGCAGCGCAAAAAAACCGTCGCCGTACAGAATTGTCAACCAGTAGGTGTTAAGCCCCAGGTTCACCAGCACCGTGACCAGAAGATTTGCCAGTATCACCCGCTTAATAGTCAGCGGCTTTTTGTACAGCACAAATCCGTAGATGAGCCCTCCGCAAAAACCGCTGACGGTAAATCCCGGGAAAAATGGTCCTGTCGGATTCACAAGGTACTTCACAAGATCCGCCAATCCTCCGACAATCCCTCCCACTGCCGGGCCGAACAAAAGCCCCGTCATCTCATTCACGATATACGCAAACCCTATTTTAATGTAGTCCGTAAGCTGCAGGGTATAAAAACCCAGCACTACCGCGATTGCCAGCAGCATGGCCGACGCCGCCAGAGTCTTGAGCTCTCTGAGCTCGTGAACAGATTCAATGAATGATGTTTTCAAATTTTTCATTAAAAAATACCTCCTTTGCAGTAGTCCTTAAAGCTACGCATAAGCAGGTATCTCTATCTGTTTATGTGTAGCAGCGGGATGCGGAACATGCACCGCAGTCTCCAAAAGCCCTTCGTCCGGCTGGCAACTCCCCGTCCATCCGGCACTTAACGCGCACATTCCTACTCTGCTTCTCTTTAATAATTTTTTTACAAAAGAATCATAGCACACATTGCCTGAAAGGTCAATTCACACTTAACCGATTCTTCATTTCCGCTTCCCATCTCCGTCTTTCATGGCACGCAGCTCCCTCACCGCAAACCCGGCGGCCACTGCCGCCGCTGCCCCGTCCGCAATGGGTCCGGCATACATCACCCCGTCGATTCCCATAAAGACCGGAAAAATCAATATAAGCGGCAGAAGGAAGATAACCTGCCTTGTCAGAGACACTACGATGCCAAGCTTAGCTTTCCCGATAGACGTAAAGAACCCTGAAGACATAGGCTGTATCCCGTTGATGAATGTCAGGAGCATAAAGACTTTAAAATACCGCTCCGCAAAATGAAAATATTCTTCCGTACCCGTACCGAAGATACTGACAATCTGCCTTGGGAAAAGCTGAAAGCACAAAAAGAACAGGATTCCTACCATCAGGGATATCTGGAACGCTTTCTTATACGCTTCCCTCACCCTGCCGTAATTTTTCGCCCCGTAATTAAATCCCCACAGCGGCTGGCATCCTTGCGAAGTTCCGATACAGATGGACATAAACACCATATTCACCTTGGAGATAACCCCCACGCATGCAAGCGGGATGTCCGTTCCGTACATCGATGCCGCCCCGTAATGCCTCAGCGTATTGTTCATTGTAATCTGAACCGCCGCCATGGCAATCTGATTGACGCATGCCGCCATCCCCAGAGACACAATCGCCTTAAGAAACTCCGAACGCGGCCTTAGCATCTTGGCCTCCAGATTAAGATGGCAGAATCTTGAAAAATACACTATTACAAGAATACCGGAAACCATCTGCCCAATCACCGTCGCCCATGCCGCTCCCTTGATCCCCCAATGAAACACGAAGATAAATACAGGATCCAGAATGGTATTGATAATTGCCCCAGTAAGCATGCATGCCATAGAATAAGTCGGGCTCCTGTCCGCCCTTATCAGATGGTTTCCCCCGGTGGTAAGGATCAGAAACGGTATCCCAAATGCAGTGATTCCCAGATAATCCTGTGCATAGGGCAGAATGTCCGGCGTCACCCCAAAGATATGTAAAAGTGGATTTAGAAACAAAATGACGGCAAAAGCTATGATGCTCCCGCAGATTACCAGCATAGAAAGCCCGGTTCCCATAATACGGTTCGCCCGTTCCTGATTCCCCGCGCCCGACTCTAAGTTAAAGTTGGATGAACTGCCGATTCCCAATAAAAGGGCTGTCGCCGTGCAAATGATAGACACCGGGAACGCCACATTGGTAGCCGCATTCCCAAGCATCCCCACTCCCTGCCCGATAAAAATCTGATCCACAATATTGTAGAGCGAGCTTACCAGCATGCTGATGATTGCCGGTATGGCAAATTTCGCGATAAGCCGCCCCACATTCTCATAAGCCAAAGGATTTCCCTCATGCGCTCCTATGTTTCCGGCGCTGTGCTCTGTATTATTTTCCGTCTTCCCATTTCCCATCATCATAATCCTTTTCATAATCCTTGGAAATAATTTCCCAAAAATATATTTAAAACATTTTATTAATTTATGCAAAAAAGCTTTCCGAATACTCGAAAAGCCTTTTTCAAAGAGCGACAGACGGGGTTCGAACCCGCGACCCCGACCTTGGCAAGGTCGTACTCTACCAACTGAGCCACTGTCGCATTTCTTATGTTTGTTCCTCAGAACAATAATTACTATACTACACGACTCCCCGTTTGTCAACAAATATTTTTAATTTTTCTAATTTTTTTATTTTCCCTATTTGGGCACGTTTTCAATCCCTGCCTCACTCAGCCGGTATATCCGGTCACAGACCTCCTCCATATACTTTCTGTCATGGGAAATACTGATGATCGCCCCTGGAAACTCCTTAAGCATCCGGCGTATCACCGGACCGGATAAGGGCGAAAAATTCCGGGTAGGCTCATCCAGTATTAAGACATTTGCGCCGGAAAGGCTCATCTTCAGCAGGAGAACTTTTGCCTTCTGACCGCCTGAAAGCTCCGAAATCTTATGCCCCATCTCTTCTGCCGTGTATTTTAGCGCGCCCAGATAAGTGCGGACCTTCGTCCGCTCTTCCCGGTTCCCGGACCACGCCAGGAAATCCACGGGCGTCACGGAAAGGTCAAGCAGATCTTCATAATCCTGCGGCATATATTCTGCCCGGATATCTTTCCTTTTCAGAAGTTCTTCCGCAATCCTACGCAAAAGCGTCGTCTTTCCGGCGCCGTTCGCGCCTGTGATGCACACCTTTTCAGATCCGCGGATCTCAAAGGATATGTCTTTCGCCAGAACCCGCTCCCCATCTGGGGAATAGAGCTCATCCAACGCATAGCGTATCACTGTCTTGCCGGCCGGGATTTTACTGCCTTTGCCGCCCAGCTTAAAGTAAATCGCTGTCTCCTCCTCCGGCATCTCCGTCATCTTCTCATCTTCCCTGGCAAACCGGCGCTCCATGGACTTCACCGCATGCATCTTCTTTTTCAGGAGCCTCCCCCCGGCAGGATTCTGCCTTGTGATCGTCTCCTGTGCATAGCCTACGCTTTCATATACACGCCTGTATTTCTCATCTCTTATATGCTTTTCCCTCCTGTCACTCGCCGCCATCTGTTCCTGTTTCTCAAGCCGTTTCCTGCGTTCCCGCATATACTGCTCATACGGCATGCGCGCCACCGTATACCTGCTCTGCGTCTTTTTCTTAATGCGCTCCATATGAATGACCATATTCGCCGTATTCTCAATAAGAGTTTCATCATGGGAAATATAGAGCGCGATTCCCTTCCACCCGATAATCAGCCTTTCCAGCCAGACAAGCGTTTCTACGTCTATGTCATTGGAAGGCTCATCCAGCAGAAGGATTTCCGGTTTCCCCAAAAGGAGCCGCATCATCTGTGCTTTCACCCGCTCCCCGCCGGAGAGCGTATCCATCCGCTGCTCCCGGTAAAAGAAATCGGAAGGCACGCCGAACTTTCCCGACATCCTGCCCATTTCCTTCGGAGTCTGTCCAAAGAACAGATCTTCCTCCATAAAATACTCATAAATGCTTTTTTCTTTATCTTCATCTGAAAGCTCCTGCGGCAAATATCCCATCCTTAAGCCATGGAAGATGCGCCTGCCCTGAGACTCGCAGTAGTCCTCAATCATCTCAGGACGGAAAATCCACTGCAAAAGCGTAGATTTTCCGTTGCCTTCTTCCCCGATGAGCACTGCTTTGTCTCCATCATTCAGCACGCAGTTAAAATCCTCCAGCAAGACCTTCAGATCTTTCTTGTGAGTAATTGTCAAATTTTCTATCTGCAGCATATCTTTATCATCCTCCTGTCCGAAAGGCTTTTTTCATACTAAAAAAGCCTGTTTCGTACCCAAAACAGACTCACGCAAAATAAACCTATCTATTTTCCGGAACACGGTCGGAACAAGGCTTGAAAATGCGGATAATCTAATTTGGCGTACGCAAATATGCCTGTATAAAACAGGCTTCTCTCTCTGACTGCACATCCAAATCAAATTATCTGTTAATCATCTTCCCACCATGCACGCTATGTGCCCTTTCTTTTTATTTTCCTCTCTCAGGAGCTTTCCCGCTCTGAAACCAGATATCTCTTCACCGGTTTGTCAGTACGCAGGCGCTTAGCATCTGTCTGCTATCTCATAGATCAGACGCTCTGTGTCCTCCCAGCCCAGGCACGGATCCGTAATAGACTTCCCATACACCCGTCCGCTGCCGATGCTCTGGCAGCCTTCCTCCAGATAGCTCTCAATCATAATGCCTTTGATCAGGCTTCTAAGCTCAGGATTATAATTCCTGCTGTGGAGAACTTCGCTGGCAATGCGAACCTGTTCCTTATACTGTTTGTTGGAGTTCGAGTGGTTAACGTCTATGACTGCCGCCGGATTCTTCAGCTCCATCTCCTGATACATGAGGAGCAGCCGCTTAAGATCCTCGTAATGGTAGTTCGGTATGCATGTACCGTACTTATCCACGCCGCCCCGCAGGATTACATGGGCAAGGTCATTCCCCTCCGTCGTCACATCCATCGTCCGATAGATGAAACGGTGCCCGCTCTGCGCCGCCAGTACGGAATTGAGCATAACGGAAAAATCACCACTGGTAGGGTTCTTCATCCCGATTGGGATATCCATGCCGCTTGCGGTCAGGCGGTGCTGCTGGTTTTCCACAGAACGCGCCCCGATAGCCTCATAGGACAATATATCATCAAGATAGCTCCTGTTCTCAGGATACAACATCTCATCTGCTCCTGTCAAGAGTGTTTCTTCCATAACCCGGATATGCATCTTACGGATAGCGATAATTCCGGCCTGAAGATCCGGCGCCCGGTCAGGCTCCGGCTGGTGGAGCATCCCCTTATAACCCGCGCCTGTAGTCCTCGGCTTATTCGTATAGATTCTCGGAATGATCACAAGGCGCTCTGAAACCTTTTCATTCACTCTTGCAAGCCGATGCACATACTCACAGACAGCGTCCTCATTGTCTGCTGAACACGGACCGACTATCACAAGAAATTTATCGGATGCCCCGGTAAATACATCACGGATCTCACGGTCTCTTTTTTTCTTTACATCACGGATCTCATCCGTCAGCGGATATTCCTTCTTTAAATCTGCCGGAAGCGGCAGCTCTGAATTTACTGTCATTCCCATATCTGGCTCCTTATCTGTTCACCCCGCCGCATTGCGGCGCAGCCATCCTTCCGGGATATTATAGCATGGGTCGTTTTATTCTACAAGAAAAAATCAAATTATGATATACTGATCTGTCACAGACAAGGAACCGTGATCCCCATCCCCGGAAGCAAGAGACCTGCATGCCTTACCTGAAATACGAGACTCTCCTTTTGCGCCCCAAAATCATAGTCTGCCTGGGGCGTATCGCCGCCCAGCGCGTCATTCGCCCGGACTACCGGATCACAAAGGAACACGGAACGTTTATTTTCCGCAAAAATGTATGGCTGACTTCTGTATACCATCCTTCCGCCCTCCTGCGTGACGAGACAAAATTTCCCGAAACCCAGGCCGACTTTCACGCGACACAAAATAAGCTAAAGGAAATAACGGATTAATGGCTTTTCCGTCCATCTCACACGCAAAGCCATAAATGTGACCGCGTCACAGAAAATATGACAGGAAAATGATATGCTGGCATCAGACAAAGAAAGGAAGGTAATGATTATGTCCGTACTTATTGTAAACAAAAACAACTTTATTGATTCTGTTAAAAATAGCGAAAAACCCGTACTCTTAGATTTTTATGCTGACTGGTGCGGCCCCTGCCGCATGGTATCACCCATAGTAGATGAGATTGCAGAAGAAAACCCGCAGTATCTGGTAGGCAAAATCAATGTAGACAATGAGCGGGAACTGGCGCAAAGTTTTCGGGTGCTAAGCATCCCCACGCTGGTCGTAATGAAAGATGGGAACATCATCCATCAGTCAGCAGGCGCAAAGTCAAAAGGCGAAATCCTCGCTATGTTAAAAAATTAAGACGCAGGGAAAGTTCAGGAAAAGGGTTAATAACGGTAGGTTTCTTTTTACACACTGTCAAAGGTTAAGGTATCAAGCCGATGCTTTAACCTTTGTTCGCTGAAGGGAACCTCTGACATTTTAGAACGGAGTTTCAAACGCTGTAAATCAAATCAGCAACCACCCTAATCTATTGTATAGTATATCACACTACCGGCAAAATTAAAGGCTACCGCCGACAATCCATGTCAACGATAGCCCTTTATTTTACGCTATAATTTAGAACTTCCCAGCTTTAGCGGCTTCCTCGATGGAAACTGCAACTGCAACAGTCATACCTACCATCGGGTTATTTCCTGCGCCGATAAGCCCCATCATCTCTACATGAGCCGGTACGGAAGAAGATCCTGCAAACTGTGCGTCAGAGTGCATACGTCCAAGTGTATCTGTCATACCGTAGGAAGCCGGTCCAGCCGCCATATTGTCCGGGTGAAGGGTACGTCCCGTACCGCCGCCGGATGCTACGGAGAAATATTTCTTGCCCTGCTCGTTGCACTCTTTCTTGTATGTGCCTGCAACCGGGTGCTGGAAACGTGTCGGGTTGGTTGAGTTGCCTGTGATAGATACGTCTACGCCTTCCTTGTGCATGATGGCAACGCCCTCGCGCACGTCATTAGCACCGTAGCAGTTTACCTTTGCACGGAGTCCCTCAGAGTACGAAGTTCTCTGAACTTCCTTCAGCTCGCCTGTAAAATAGTCATACTCTGTCTCAACATATGTAAATCCGTTAATTCTGGAGATAATCTTTGCCGCATCCTTTCCAAGGCCGTTCAGGATAACGCGCAGAGGTTTCTTACGAACCTTGTTTGCCTTCTCAGCGATACCAATGGCGCCCTCTGCAGCCGCGAATGACTCATGTCCTGCAAGGAATGCGAAACAGTCCGTATCCTCCTCAAGGAGCATCTTTCCGAGGTTGCCGTGTCCAAGTCCGACTTTGCGCTGGTCAGCTACAGAACCCGGGATGCAGAAAGCCTGAAGTCCCTCTCCGATTGCTGCCGCTGCGTCTGCCGCCGTCTTGCAGCCTTTCTTGATCGCGATAGCCGCACCTACAGTGTATGCCCAGCATGCGTTCTCAAAGCAGATTGGCTGGATCCCTTTTACCTGGTTATATACATCAAGCCCGGCATCTTTTGTAATCTTTTCTGCTTCTTCGATAGAAGCGATGCCATAGCTTCCTAATACTTCATTGATTTTATCAATTCTTCTTTCATATGATTCAAATAAAGCCATTTACTTGTCCTCCTTGTTATGAACACTCAGCATATGTATTTTCATGCTTATGTGCGATTATACTGAAACTCCAGATCACTCTTTCCTCGGGTCGATGATCTTTGCTGCGTCTGCCACGCGGCCGTACTGTCCTTTTGCTTTCTCCCATGCATCGTTCGGAGTGTCGCCCGCTTTGATAAAGTCGGTGAACTTTCCAAGGCTTACAAACTGATATCCGATAATCTCATCTTTATCGTCAAGAGCAATACCCGTTACATAGCCCTCTGCCATTTCGAGGTAACGCGGTCCCTTTGCCAATGTTCCGTACATCGTACCAACCTGTGAACGGAGTCCCTTGCCAAGGTCTTCAAGGCCTGCGCCGATCGGAAGCCCATCCTCTGAAAATGCGCTCTGCGTTCTTCCGTATACAATCTGTAAGAACAGCTCTCTCATCGCTGTGTTGATCGCATCACATACAAGGTCTGTATTAAGAGCCTCCAAGATTGTCTTTCCCGGCAGGATCTCAGATGCCATAGCTGCAGAGTGCGTCATTCCTGAACATCCGATGGTCTCCACAAGAGCTTCCTGAATAATTCCTTCTTTAACGTTCAGTGTCAATTTACATGTTCCCTGCTGAGGAGCACACCAGCCGATACCGTGTGTCAGGCCGGAGATATCTTTCACTTCTTTTGCCTTTACCCATTTTGCCTCTTCCGGAATCGGAGCTGGTCCGTGATTCGCGCCCTGAGCTACCGGACACATCATTTCTACTTCATGTGAATAAATCATTTTAAAACTCCTTTCAACTATGTTGATTTTTTTCTGCGTGTAAAGTTTGTTACTTCTTTAACACCATATGAAAATATTTTCGCATAAATTTAACTATTCGTCAATTGTTACTTTGCTACATTTTTACAGCCGTTTTCAGTCCATTTGCCATATTATTTCCGAATGTCTCCCCGGCACAACCAATCAGCCAAAAAACTTCCAGAACTCCATATCCTTCTGATAAGGCTTTATCTCCTCAAAGGTAAAGGGCGCCGTCACCCACACGTATCCAAGGTCCGCCGGGTCGCCGCTTACATAATTGAGGTCGTAGCCAATCTCTATCCCCTCCTCATCGACAAAGAAATTCACCATATAGTTGCCGTCGATGCTCTCTCCTCCAAGGGTCTTTATCATATCGTCCTCGTCAAGCTCCGCCAGGAAATTCACTTCTCCTGCCTCATCCCGCATGGCCTCCAGCCATTCCTCCGCAAATTTGCCGTCCAGGTTCACGATATCTTTCACCTGATATACCTTTCCGTCCTTAATGCCGATGTTAAGCGTCCTCAGATGCTGGACGCTTTCATCCGGGTCGCCCTCCGCACCCGTTTCCTCAAAGACAATGCTGATAAAGTCATTGCTGGCATAGCATACTTTGTAGGTGACAAGGCTTGCCAGTATCGGGTTTTCAATCCCCAGCATCTTCTCTTTGAATTCCGCCGAAGGATTCTCGTATATCCTGTCTACCGTAGACATGGCGCATTTTTTTATCTCTTCGTTTATTTTCGCGCCGGTCTGCGCGTCAAGCCCTTGGATGTCCGGATATTTCACATCAAAGCTGATGATCATGGATTTCTTTTCCGTATCGGTAAATGTATAGCTTCCCTCCTCTATCTCATAGGCAAGGTCGTCCGCTATATACGCCGGGATAGAATAGGAGCCGGAAAGATTTGATGGCTGGGAGCTAGAATCTCCCTCCCCGTCATCTCCGTATTTATCCCTCTCATCCCAGAGCGGGCTGTCCGGCGCCATTGGGTCGTCATCCCACTGCTCCGCCTGATTGCCAAAAGGGTTCCTCTCCCTGTTGTATGCAGTCCGCACGATCATGACTCCCGCGATCATAAACACTGTCAGAAGGAGGATTCCCGCTATGATCCCGGCAATGATCAGCCCCGTATTTGCATTTCCTTTTTCCGGCTGCGGATATGATGATGTATACTGCATATCCTGACGATAGAGCACCATTTCCATGGGAACATACCTTATGCCGTTCCTCTCCTGCTCTGCGTCAAGCCGTTTCATTCCCATATGCTCGTATTTATCTGCGGCTCCCGGCGCAGCGTTCACTGTCATCCGGGACATCCCCGGCATCTTTGAAAAATAACTCACCGCCTCTGTAAAGAGCCTCCTCCCGATGCCTTTTCCCTGGCAGCCTTTCTTTACATAGAACAGGCAGATATGCCCCTCCCGTTTTGCCGCAAGGACACCCTGCATAACGCCGCCTTCAAAAGCGCCGAAATACAGAATCCTTCCGTCAAGCATCTGAGGCAGCATATTCTCATATTTAATAAATCCCTGGAACTCTGCCACCCCCTCCGGCGTATAGGTATGTGCGATATCCTCCGCAAATACCTCCCACACCAGGTGCAGCGCCGGCAAAAGCTCTGGTTTCCGTAACATTCTTACTTCCATATTTTCATCAACTCCTTCTATGATACCATCAATTCTTCCCACAAAATAGTAAGCGCACGCACGACCGCATATTCCCGGTTCTTTGCCCGGTTCCCGGTAAACCGCAATTCCTCCGTGCGCGTCTTCCCATTCACCTGGCAGCCCACATACACAAGCCCTACCGGTTTCTCCTCGGTTCCGCCGCCGGGCCCGGCGATTCCGGTCACGCTGACTGATGCCGATGCCTTTGCCGCCTTCGACGCCCCCTCAGCCATCTCAGCCGCGGTCCGGGCGCTCACTGCGCCGTATTTCTCCAAAGTCTCATGCTTTACGCCAAGAATCCTTTCTTTTGCCTCGTTAGAATAGGTGATATATCCTTCATTGTAAACCTTTGATGCCCCGGCCACGTTCATGATCCTTCCCGCGAGAAGCCCTGCCGTGCAGGATTCCGCCGTTGTAAGCGTAAGCCCTTTCTCCTCAAGAAGCTCCACCACCGCATCCTCAAGAGCCACTTCCTCGCTGGTTGCAAAAATCTTGTCGCCAAATACCCGGTACATATACCTGATCACAGGCTCTATGAGCCTGTCAGCCTCTTTTTCATCTGCCGCCTTTGCCGTAATCCGAAAATGAACCTCTCCCGTCTTGGCGTAGGGCGCGATCGTAGGATTCGACTGCCCCTCCAGCAGCTCTGATACCATCGTCTCCGCCCTGCTCTCTCCTATGGCACAGATCTTTACCATTTTTGAATAGATTCCTTCCGGCCCAAGGTTTCTAAGGTAGGGCATGATATCCTGCTCAAACATGGGCCGGATCTCATTGGGCGGCCCGGGAAGGAGTATCGCAGTCTTGCCTTCCTCCTCGATAATAAGCCCCGGAGCCGTTCCGTTGTGATTGTCCACAATGCGCGCCCCCTCCGGCACCATCGCCTGTTTCCAGTTATTTTCCGTGATATTTTTGCTTTTCATGTTCACAAAATATCCGGCTATGCGCTCCTTAGTATGGGCATCCTCACAGAGCGCTCTCCCAAATACCTTCGCCGTCACTTCCTTCGTCAGGTCATCCTTTGTAGGCCCAAGGCCGCCGCTTAAGATCACAATATCCGACCTGGACAGCGCAAGGCGGATTGTCTCCTCAAGGCGCCCTTCATTATCCCCCACCACGCTCTGGTGATAGCAGGAAAGCCCTAAAGCCGCACACTTTTCCGACAGAAAAGCCGCGTTCGTGTTCACAATATTTCCAAGCAGGATCTCCGTACCTACGGATATCAGTTCTACAACCACGATCACATACCTCCCTGCGTCAGCACTTCAATATTTTTCGCCACATAATCAACAAGCGACACGGCTGTCAGTATTAAAGATGCCCAGATCAGCACATCTCCGACTATTGCAAATGCGCCGCCAAAATCCGCAATCAGCACGATGATCATCGCCATCTGGGATACCGTCTTAAATTTCCCCCAGTAGCTTGCCGCGATGACGATTCCGTTATCGGCCGCCACCAGCCTGAACCCGCTGATGATGAATTCTCTGGCAATGATGATGATCACGATCCACGCCGCCAACTGTCCTGTTGTGATCAGGCAGATCATCGCGGAACAGACCAGAAGCTTATCCGCCAACGGATCCATGAACTTTCCAAAGTTTGTCACCAGATTTCTTGCCCGGGCAATCTTTCCGTCCAACATATCTGTCAGGCTTGCCGCGCAGAAAATCACAAGGGCGATCCATTTATTCGCGGCGCCCCCCGCACCTGTCAGCATAAAAAACACAAAAAACGGCACCATGATGACTCTCAATACAGTCAGTTTATTCGGTAAATTCATCACTCAACTCTCCTATCAAATCATATTCCACCGCTCCGGTCACGGTAACCTTCGCAAAATCCCCGGACATCAGCTCCTTCTCTGTTTTGACAAAAATAAGCCCGTCCACGTTCGGCGCATCCATATAGGTACGGCCCACATACACGTCCTCATCCGCCACTTTCCCTTCGATCATGACAAGAAACTCTCTTCCCGTCATCTCCTCCGCCCGGTCAAAGGCAATCTCCTGCTGAAGCTCCATAAGCTCTGCGCGCCGGTCTTCTTTTACCTCCTCCGGTATCTGCCCGGGAAAGCCCGCCGCCGGCGTATCCTCCTCCGGGGAGTAAGTAAATACCCCCAGCCGTTCAAACTCCATCTCATCTGCAAATTCCATAAGCGCCTCATGCTGCGCTTTCGTCTCCCCGGGGAAACCTGTAATCAGCGTCGTGCGTAGCACAATGTCCGGAATCTCCCGGCGAAGCTGCCCGATAATAGAAACGAGCTGCTCTTTGGAGGTTCTTCGCCCCATTCTCCTAAGAATCTCATCCTCAGAGTGCTGGATGGGAAGATCCAGGTAATGGCAGATCTTCTTTTCTTCTTTTATTACTTTTATAAGTTCTCCGTAAATCTCCTCCGGGTAACAATAGAGAATGCGTATCCAACGAAGGCCGTCTATCTTGCAAAGCTCTCTAAGCAGCAGGTGCAAAGACTTCTCCCCATATAGGTCCCTGCCGTAAACGGTCGTTTCCTGAGCCACTAAAATAAGCTCTTTAACGCCTTGCTCCGCCAGGTCTTTCGCCTCTTCCAAAAGCCTCTCCACCGGCACGCTCCTGTACTCTCCCCGGAGTTTCGGGATGATGCAGTATGTGCAGTGCTTATCGCACCCTTCCGCTATCTTAAGATAGGCGAAATGCCCTCCTGTCGTGACCATTCGCTTTGTATCAACGGCAGGCAGGCTGTCAATGCCGTCAAGCGCTACGAAAGTCTTCCCTGAAAGCGCCTCCTCAATGGCATCTGCGATCTTCTGGTAGGACGCTGTGCCGAGCACCGCATCCACCTCTGGTATCTCCTCTAAAATCTCCCTCTGGTATCTCTGTGCCAGGCATCCTGTCACAATCAGGGCTCTTAGCCGGCCCTGCTCCTTGAACTGCGCCATCTCAAGAATCGTCCGGATGCTCTCTTCCTTCGCGTCATGGATGAAACAGCAGGTATTGACCACGATAACGTCCGCCTCTTCCTCGCTGTCAACAATCCTATATCCTTTTTCATCCACAAGGCCCAGCATCACTTCCGAGTCCACCAGGTTCTTATCGCACCCCAAAGAAATAAACAATAAATTCATGCCCTTCTCCTTATATCTTGAAAGGCAGATACCTTCCGGCACCTGCCCTGTTTTTATTCAAGCTCCTCTTCGTCTTCCTCTCCGTCTATCTTAATCTTTGCCTGATTCAGCTCATCAATAGCAACAGACAGCGGCTTTTCTGTCTCTTTGCAGTTTACCAGCGGCCGCGAGCCGTCGATAAGCTCCCTTGCCCTCTTCGCCGTCGCCATGACGATTGAGTAGCGGCTGTTCACGACCTTTGTCTCGCCCTCCTCAACATCCTTATTTACTACTTTCATTAAATCTGTGTAAGATGGATGAAGCATATCCTGAATTCTCCTTTCATGCCTTTTATTTCCAGATTTCCTTAAGTTCTTTCCTCATGCCGCTTATCAGTTCCATGTTGCGCGGCATTCTCCTGTGCTCTCCCTGAAGGATGCAGTGCACTTCCTTCACGCACTCCTCAAGCTTGTCATTAATGATAAGATAATCATAGTTTTCCACGCCCTCCGCCTCTTCGCATGCGCGTTTCATGCGGGATTCGATCACTTCCATATCCTCCGTTCCGCGCCCCACAAGGCGTTCCTTCAGTGCTCTCGCGCTTGGCGGCATCACAAACAAAAGTACGGCATCGGGGAACTTCTCCTTGACCTTAAGCGCCCCCTGGATCTCAATCTCCAGGATGACGTCCTTCCCCTCCGCAAACTGCTCCTCCACGTAGGCGCGCGGAGTACCGTAATAATTATCCACGTATCTAGCATACTCTATCAGTTCATCTTTCGCAATCATTTTTTCAAATTCCTGCGTGGATTTAAAGAAATACTCCCTTCCCTCCACCTCGCCTTCGCGCGGTTTTCTGGTGGTGGCAGAGACCGACAATGCATAATTGCCATAGTCCTTCATAAGCTCCTTTATGACCGTGCCTTTTCCGGAGCCCGAAAAACCGGACACAACAATCAGAAACCCTTTTCTGTCCATAGATGCTTTCCTCTCTAAAAATATTATTCGATATTCTGTATCTGTTCCCTGATCTTTTCAATCTCCGTTTTCAGCTCGATCCCTGCATTGGAAATCTCAAGATCGTTGGCCTTTGAAAGAATCGTGTTCGCCTCCCGGTTCATCTCCTGGGCGATAAAATCAAGCTTGCGCCCTATGCCGTTCTCCTCCGAAAGCAGTGTCTCTTTCATATGCTCTACGTGGCTCCTGAGCCTTACGACCTCCTCATCCGTGCAGATCTTGTCCGCAAAGATGACGACCTCCGCCGCAATCCTGTTGTCCTCGATCTGCGTATCTGCCAGAAGCTCCCTGACCTTTGTCGTAAGCTTTTCCCGGTACTCAGCCAGTATCTGCGGGGAGCGTTCCTCGATGTAGCCCACCAGTTTCAGAACCCCGTCCAGCTTTCCCGTCAGGTCGTCCCTAAGGTTCTCCCCCTCGGTCCCCCGCGTCTCGACAAACTGGGCAACTGCTCCGTCCAGCGCCTTCTTAAGTCCTTTCCACAGCTCCTCCTCATCCAGAGCCTGTTCCTCCATAGTAAGGATCTCCGGGTACCTTGACAGGGAGGATACCCGGATGTCATTTTCCAGAGAAAAGGCTTCCGCCATCCTCTTAAAATATGAGAGATACTCCCCCGCCAGGGTTTCATTGTACTTAAGCGTCATCTGGCTTTCGGTCAAATCCTCGTAAGTAATAAAAATGTCTACCTTTCCGCGCTGCACGCTCTTTTTCAGCAGGCTGCGGATTGAAGTTTCAAAAAAATTCAGTTTCTTAGGCATACGGATATTAGTATCCAGATATCGGTGGTTCACGCCCTTCATCTCAACAGTAAATCGTCTGTCTCCTTCCATTACCTCACAGCGTCCGAAGCCCGTCATGCTTTTAATCATACTTAAAAACCCTTCTTTTGTCTTATGCTTGTTTATCAGTTTCAGCCACAAATAATCGCATTATAGCCCACGTTTATTATAAGTCATTTGGAATACCCCGTCAACTGTGCTATACTATAAATATTTCATGAACTTACGGAGGATTTTAATATGGCTTTGGATGGAATTACAATAGCAGCCGTCGCCGCGGAACTTGACAGCGCCCTTGCAGGCGGAAGGATCTCCAAGATCGCACAGCCGGAAAACGACGAGCTTTTACTTACAGTCAAATCGCCCCAGGGGCAGAAAAAACTTTATATGTCGGCAAGCGCCTCTCTCCCGTTAATCTACCTGACGGACGAGAGCAAGCAAAGCCCCATGACCGCGCCGGGATTCTGCATGCTGCTCAGAAAGCATATCGGAAACGGGCGCATCACCGGCATTTCCCAGCCGGGCCTCGAGCGCATCATCTGCCTGGACATCGAGCATCTGGACGAGCTTGGCGACCTGTGCCGGAAAAAGCTGATCATCGAAATCATGGGAAAACACAGCAACATCATCTTCTGTGACGACAAGGACACCATCATTGACAGCATCAAGCATGTGCCCGCCCAGATGAGCTCTGTCCGGGAGGTGCTCCCCGGAAGGAAATATTTTATCCCGGACACCATGTCAAAGAAAAACCCCCTCAGCATAGGGGAGCCGGACTTTGCGTGTGCCCTGGCTCAAAAGCCCATGCCTGTCGGGAAGGCTCTCTACACAAGCTTCACAGGCATCAGCCCTGCAGTTGCAGAGGAAATCTGCCACCTGGCCGGGGTAGAGTCCGCCGTGACCGCGAAAGATATATCACCGGACGTCCTTGTGCACCTGTACCGTCAGTTTTCCTACTATATAGAAAATGTGCGCGTCAAGCATTTTGAGCCTGTCATCTACTATGATAACGGCGCTCCGAAAGAGTTCGGCGCGCTGCCCCTGTCTCACTATGACAACTGCAAAAAAGTGACCTACAGCTCCATATCGGAACTGCTTGCCGCCTATTATTCGGCAAAGAATGCACAGACCCGCATCCGTCAGAAAAGCACGGACCTGCGTCATGTAGTGCAGTCTTCCCTGGAGCGCAGCAGGAAAAAGTATGATCTTCAGACGCGCCAGATAAACGACACGAAAAACCGGGATAAATACAAAGTATACGGAGAGCTTATCAACACTTACGGCTACGGGCTTGACCCCGGTTCAAAAGAACTCACCTGCCTGAATTATTATACAAACGAAGAGATCACGATTCCTCTGGATTCCGCAAAAACACCCCAGGAGAACTCTCAGAAATATTTTGCAAAATATAATAAGCAAAAACGGACCTTCGAGGCCCTGAGCAGGCTCATCCAGGAAACTGCCGAGGATATCGAATACCTGGAATCCATCAGCAACGCCCTTGACATTGCCCTGAGCGAGGCCGACCTGCTGCAGATCAAGGAAGAGCTGATGCAAAGCGGCTACATCCGCCGCAGATACAGCAAGAAAAAAGTAAAGCTCACAAGCAAGCCGCTGCACTATATCTCCAGCGACGGCTATCACATGTACGTAGGAAAGAACAACCTTCAAAATGATGAGCTGACCTTCTCTTTTGCCAACGGCAATGACTGGTGGTTCCACGCAAAAAAAACGCCCGGCTCCCATGTCATCGTAAAGACAAACGGAGACGAGCTGCCGGACCGGACATTCGAGGAGGCAGGGCGGCTTGCGGCGTATTATTCCAAAAAGCAGGGAAGCGACAAAGTGGAGATTGACTATGTGGAGAAAAAGCATGTAAAAAAACCGGGCGGCGCAAAGCCCGGGTTCGTCGTATACTACACCAATTATTCCCTTGTAATTGATTCGGACATCTCCGGGATAGAAGAGGCGTAAGCCTTTTCTATCCTTTTTACCGTCCTTATCTGCACCTCCGCAGATATAAAATCCCTGTGACGTCTGCAAGAAACCATCCTACAGGAATCGCCCACCAGATGCCCAGAACCCCTATTGCGGGAACAGGCGCGAGAGCATATGCCAGCAGCACTCTGGTGCCAAGGGAGATTACCGTAAGCACCACCGACATCTCCGGTTTCCCGATGCCCCTGTAGTAACCGTACAGCAAGAACAAAATCCCAATCCCGCAGTAAAAGCTGCCCTCAATCCGCAGGTACTCTGCACCCACTGCCACGATCTTGTGTTCGCCCGCCCTGACAAAAAGCCCCATGAGCTGCGGCGCAAAGGCAAAGATCACTGCCGATACAGCCAGACAGAAAAGAACCGCAGTCCTTACCGCAGACTTTACGCCCAGACTGACGCGTTTCTTTTCCCCCGCTCCTTTATTCTGTGAGATAAAGAGAGAAAACGCATTGGCAAACTCCTGGGCAGGCATGTAGGCAAAGGAATCGATCTTCACCGCCACCGCAAACGCCGCCATCACCACCGTGCCAAAGCTGTTTACAAGACCCTGTATCATCAGGATCCCAAAATTCATCACGCTCTGCTGCACACTGGAGGCAAGGGAAAACCTCACGATTTCCGGAAGGCGCTCCTTCACCTTTACCATCTCTTTCTTCCCGAAACGGGCAAGAGGCTCCTTCACCCATGCATACACGCCGATGCCGGCTCCTGCTGCCGCCTGGGAAAGTACCGTGGCAAAAGCCGCTCCCTCAATCCCCCAGGGGAATACCGCCACAAACAGGATATCCAGCACGATATTCAAGATAGCTGCAGCTCCCAGGAAAATGAGCGGAACTAGGGAATTTCCCAACGCCCTCAGAAAAAACGCAAAATAATTATATAAAAAGACAAAAAAGATGCCTCCAAAGATAATCCACACGTAATCCCGCATCATCCCTCCCAGGTCAGCCGGGATGCAAAGCAGCCTGAGAATCCAGTCAATCCATAGAAACACCAGCACATTCATCACCGCAGAAACTGCCCCGATAAATACAAAGGACGCAGCCCCCGCCTCTCTCATCCTGCCATAGTCCTTTTTCCCATAATAAAATGCCGTGACAGAACTGCTCCCCATGCACAGCCCGATAAGGACAGAAGTGAGGAACGTCATCAGCGTGTACGCCGCTCCCACAGATGCAAGCGCCCCGGCTCCCAGGCATTTCCCCACCACCAGCGTATCTGCGATATTATAGCACTGCTGCAAAAGATTCCCCGCAATCATCGGCCCTGCAAACACAAGCATCGTTCCTGTCACATTGCCGCTTGTCAACTCTTTATTCATAAGTACCTGCCAGATAGTCTATAAATTGCTGCGCCGTCCTTCCTGACAATCCTCCGTGGCTTAGCTCCCACTTATTGGCCTCCGCCAGAAGCTCGTCTTCCGGCATGGCTATGCGATTCCTCTCTGCAAGCCGCCTCACGATTTCCTGAAACTCTTTCTTCTCCGGTTTCCCAAAGTATATGCTCACCCCGAACCGCGCCGCCAGCGAGAGCTTTTCCTGCACCGTGTCGTTGCTGTGAAGGTCTTCCTCCCGCTCTTCCTTATCCCGGAAACTCTCCCGTATCAGATGCCTGCGGTTAGATGTGGCATAGATCAGCACATTGTCCGGTTTCCTCTCCAGCCCTCCCTCGATGACCGCCTTCAGGTATTTGTACTCCGTCTCAAATTCCTCGAAAGAGAGGTCGTCCATGTAAATGATAAATTTATAGTTGCGGTTCTTAATCTGGGAGATTACATCGTTTAAGTCCTTAAACTGGTGCCTGTACAGTTCTATCATCCGAAGCCCTCTGTCATAATACTTGTTTAAGACTGCTTTGATCGAAGAGGACTTCCCTGTTCCGGCGTCTCCGAAGAGCAGGCAGTTATTGGCTTTCTTTCCTTTAATAAAAGCCTCCGTATTGTCAGTCAGTTTCTTTTTTGCGGACTCATATCCTACCAGATCGTCAAGACGCACATGGGCAATCTTCGTAATCGGCACAATCTCCGCGCCGCCGTCTCTGTGTTCCACGCGAAATGCCTTGTGAAGGCCCAGCTTTCCCACTCCAAACTCCCTGTAAAACTGCGTCAAGACATCTTTGAACCCTTCTGCGTCCTGGGTCTCGGCCAGGAGCCTGCTCAAATCACAGATGCGGTCCCTGATGCGCTTGTTAAACACTTTCCCGTGTCCTTCCACCCCGCGGTAATCCCTCAGAATTGCAAGGCATTCCCTGCCCATCATCTCGCCCAGAAATGCCATATCATAGTCAAACAGCTCCTTAAATATCCTGAAATCATGAAGAGCCGCATCGTTGATGCTGCCCTCCACGTTCCCTACAATCTCACAGGAAGTGCTGTAGGCATTCTCATGGCTGGCAAGCAGATATGTCAGATATACGTGCCAGAGGTTTCCCACAAATCCATGGCTCACCGCAAGCTCCAAAAGCCTGTTGGCAGTTTCATAGGCAAGAGCTTTCATATTCTCCTGCCTGCATTCAGAAAACGGCTCGTCTCCATATTTTTCAAAGCTGTCAATAAAAGAAGACACATCCTCTAATATCCTGCCGTCCTCCATCCGGCGGTACAGCACAAGTTCATTGATCTTCATCATTCCCAATTCCCTCTCCTGTTAATAATTCCCAAGAATCCTCAGATTCCTGCTCTCTTCCCTCAGCCCCCGGATCGCGTTTTTCACCGCCGGTTCCGCGAGGTTCCCCTCGAAGTCTATGAAAAACCGGTACTCCCAGTTCCGCCCCTCCACGGGCCTTGACTCTATCTTCGTCATATTCAGGTCGTTGTAGATAAAGTGCGACAGCAGATGGTACAGGGAACCGCTCTCGTGGGGCACCTCAAAAGAAATGCTGATCTTGTCCGCATCCTTCGAAAAAACCTTCTGGTTCGTCACTACGATAAATCTTGTGCAGTTGCCGCTCACGTTGTTGATATCCTCCGCAAGAATCTCAAGCCCGTAAACTTCTGCCGCGTAGGAGCTGCATACCGCCGCCTGCTTTTTATCCCTGTCCTCCAAGACCTTCCTTGCCGCCACTGCCGTATTGGCAACGCTTATCTGCTGCCAGTCCGGATATTCGTCCAGAAACCTTGTAGTCTGCATCAGCGCCTCCGCTTTCGAGTACACCCTCTCGATGTCCGAGAGCTTTGTGCCCGGAAGGCCCGACAGTGTGTGGGTTACCGGAAGGAGCGTCTCCCCCACGATATAGTTTTCAAATTCAACTAGCAGGTCATAGACCTCATTCACCGCGCCCGCAGTGGAATTCTCTATCGGCAGCACAGCATAATCCGCCGCGCCCTCCTCGATAGCCTCCATGGCATCCCGGAATGTCCGCACATGAAAGCTGTTGCACCCGTCTCCAAAATAGCTGTGCATGGCAGCCTGGCTGTAAGCTCCCTCCGTGCCCTGGAACACGACCCTTACATTCTCCCTGTCAACAGCCTGAATCTCAATAAATGGCAGCCGCCCCAGCGCCCCAGCCTCCACAAGTTTCCGGTACTGCAGTTTCCTGCTCATGGACATCAGCTGCTGGTAGAGCTCCTGTATGCCCTTTTTATTGAACTCCGTAGATACCTTTGACGCAACGTCCGCAAGCTTATTTGTCTCCCTCTGCCGGTCAAATACCTTCCGCCCGCTTCCTACCTTGTACTCTCCTACTTCCTCGCAAATCCCCATTCGTTTCTCATAAAGCCTCACAATCTCCCCGTCAACTTCATCAAGCTGCACCCTCAGCTCTTCCAATGTAGCCATCTTTGCATCCTCTCCGTTCTTTCGTGTAATTCCTTCTCCTATAATTGCCTCAGCGGTATTATAATATATTTTCCACATAAAATCCACCTTACTTTGACATACTACCCAAAAGACTTTCAACGAGGAGATTCGCTCTATGCACACAAAATTAGGAACAAACTTTCTCACATGCGGCACTACCGGCTGGTGCATGGAGATCATCTTCACCAGCCTCCGCTGCATCTCGGATAAAAACCGCAAGCTCATCGGCAACACCTCTATCTGGATGTTTCCCATATACGGGATGGCAAGTTTCCTGAAACCGGTATGCAGCCACGGGAGTTTGACAGTCTAATATCAAAAAAATAGCTACAGGCCTTGAAAAGCCTGTATTTTTTTGTCAATTTTTTTGTTTAATACACTGGTAATTCATGGTAATGTATGATACAATAAGCTTTAAGAGGTGTTTTCTTATGCGCGTTACAACTACAAAGTCCAAAAATGCAGAATCTTTTTATATCACCCGTTCCTATGTTAAATCAAAAGGTGTCACTACGTCGGAAGTCGTCCGTAAGCTGGGAACTCTTCAGGAACTTTCAGAGCGGTTAGGAACTGACCGGGATGGCGTCATGGCATGGGCAAAGGAACAGGCACGCATCGAAACCGAAAAATACAAAAGCGAAAAAGAGTCACAGACTGTAATGATTCCATTCCATCAAAACCGGATGCTTGACTACGGCGTACAAAAACGTTTTGACGGCGGCTACCTATTTCTCCAGCATGTCTATTATAAACTAGGGCTGGACAAGGCCTGCCGTAAAATCAAGGCCAGGCATTTGTATGAATACGACTTGAATGCTATCCTGTCTGATTTGATTTATACCCGTATCCTAAGCCCAGACAGCAAGCGCTCCTCATACAAGGCAGTGCAGTCTTTCCTGGAACCTCCTTCTTATGAGCTGCACGATGTATACAGGGCATTAAGCGTCCTCGCTGAAGAAGCGGATTTTATACAGGCGGAAGCGTATAAGAACAGCCGCGCCTTCGGAAAACGCAATGACCACATCCTTTACTACGACTGCACCAACTATTACTTTGAAATTGAACAGGAGGAAGATGAGAAAAAGTACGGGAAAAGCAAAGAGCACAGACCAAATCCAATTGTACAGATGGGCCTGTTCACTGACGGGGACGGCGTCCCGCTTGCCTTTTCCGTTTTTCCCGGAAATGCGAACGAGCAGACGTCATTGAAGCCGCTGGAAACCAAAGTGGTGAATGATTTCGGCTGTGAAAAATTCGTTTTCTGCAGCGACGCCGGCCTTGGCTCGGCCGCAAACCGTAAATTCAACCACAAAGGCCAGCGGGCCTTTATCGTCACGCAGTCCATCAAAAAACTAAAGAAAGAATATAAGGAAAACGCCTTAAACATGACAGGCTTCAAAAGGATAACAGATGGGAAAACCGTAGATATCACGAAACTGCCCGAAACGGACAAGGATAATCTTTTTTATAAAGAAATCCCCTACGAGTCAGGGAATATGGACCAGCTTCTTATCATCACATATTCGCCCAGGTATGCGGCATACCAGAAGCAGGTCCGCAGCCAGCAGATTGCACGTGCGGAAAAAATGATTGCTAATGGAACGTATAAAAAACAGCGAAAGAATCCAAATGACCCTGCACGTTTTATCAATAAATTTGCCGCCACGAATGACGGGGAATGTGCGGATATCCATTATGAACTGAATACTGAAAAAATAGAGGAAGAAAGCCGCTATGATGGTCTGTATGCCGTATGCACCGACCTTCTTGATGACAGCGTGTCTGATATTCTGGCGGTCAGCGAAGGACGCTGGCAGATAGAAGCATGTTTTCGAATTATGAAAACTGAATTTTCAGCGCGCCCGGTATATGTCAGGCGCAGTGAAAGGATACAGGCACATTTCCTGACCTGTTTTTTAAGCCTGCTGGTATATAGACTGTTAGAAAGGGAACTCCACTCTAAATATACCTGTGAAGAAATCCTGTCCAAGTTAAAAGAGATGAATTTTGCGGATGTGGGGGAGCAGGGATTTATGCCATTATATGAACGTGACAAGCTGACCGATGCCCTGCATGATGCCTGCGGTTTCCGGACAGACTACCAGTTCATCTCGAAAAGCAGGATGAAAAACATTCAGAAAAAAAGTAAAGGCAGGAAATAAATTACCAAAGAGTGTGAAAAAGAAAAAACCGCTATAAATACCATAAAATGGGAGATTATAGCGATTTTTTGCTACTAAACTGTTAAAGATGAGATTATAACTTTTTAATCAAAAAAAATCAAGCAAGATATTCGCCAGCGGAACTGTCAACGGTTAGTATGAGTTTTGAGAGCAAATATATCATTACTAATCGCAAGCTCTTGCCTGTATCCCGCCATCCATCAGGTAAATTGCCGGATTCATGGCAACTCCGTTTTTTTCCACCTGGAAATGAAGGTGGTTCCCGGTAGAATATCCGGTCGTGCCGGAAAGCCCGATCTGCTGACCCTTCTCAACCTTCTGCCCAATCTTCACATACATTCTGGAATGATGCATATACTTGGTGACAAGTCCGTCTTCATGCTCAATGACAATGAGATTCCCCGCGGCTCCTGCCCTCCCTGCAAATGTAACGGTTCCTGCCTCCGCCGCATAGGTGGGGATATTCTGGGAACCTGTTCCCAAGTCAAGGCCCTTGTGGAACTTATTATCAAAATCCCGGTGGCCGAAGGTACTGGTAACATGCGAACCCGGGCATGGATTTGCAAATGTTCCGATCATCTTGTTAAAATCCATCAGCGTCATCTCATCAAGCCGGTAAAGATCGTAAGTTTCCATCGTTTTGATAAGACCCTGTCCGTAGTTGATTCCTGTCGCCCATCTCCCGCCTATCTTCATGGCAAATGTATTTGCGTCCGTAACGCCCCTAGTAAGGTCTGAATAGACGTTTTTAAGGAGCTTGCTGCGATCCTCGATGCACTCTGTATATGTATTATATACACGGAATCCCGCCTGGATTGAGTAAATTGAGCCGCCGGACGTCATCTCATTTGTCTTCATCACGGCGCTTCCGGCAGTTCCGGTACCCTTGATTCCGAAAAGGTTGCAATACTGATAAGCAAGGTAGGACAGACCCTGCCCGTTCTTGCCGCCCGGTCCGTATTTTCCGTATCCGGACTCCTTGATAATCTGTGCAATTGTCACAGATGCAGGAAAACCTGTCTCATCCTGTGCTTTTAATGCCCCAACCACCATTTCTTGAGTAATAAATGAAGGAATTCCTTCAATCGGCACTTCTACATTGTAACAAATCCTGTCGCCAATCGCTGTAAATGGCTTTGACGCCCGGAAGTAAGGGTTCGGCGTAATCTTTGTTTCCTGAGTTTCCGGTTTCTGCAATGTATATTTCTTTCCGGCGTTATCAGGCTTCGGCTGTTTCAAGGCAAACATATCATCCTTACTCTCAGCTCCATCGGAGCCTGTTATCCCTGTATCGGTTCCTTCTCCGCTCTCTCCTCCTTCGTTTCCGGTTTCGCCGTTTTCGCTGCCCACATTCCCGGTTCCGGTTCCTTCTCCGCTCTCTCCGCTGCCTTCATTTCCGCTGCCACTTTCGCCGTCTTCGTTCCCGGTTCCTTCGCTTTCACCGCCCACATTCCCGGTTCCGGTTCCTTCTCCGCTCTCTCCGCTGCCTTCGTTCCCGGTTCCTTCTCCGCTCTCTCCACTGCCTTCGTTTCCGGTTCCTTCTCCGCTCTCTCCACTGCCTTCGCTCCCGGTTCCTTCTCCGCTCTCTCCACTGCCTTCGCTCCCGGTTCCGCCGCTTTCGCCGCCCACATTCCCGCTGCCGGTTCCTTCCCCGGTCTCTCCTCCGCCGGCATTCCCGTCCGTTCCGCTTTCGGTTCCGCCGTTTCCTTCGTCTCCCGTTTCTTCCTGCTTTCCATCTTCTCCCGAGCTTCCGGCGCTCTTTTCCAGCTCCTTATTCTCTGCCGATTTCGGCTCCTGCGCCTCCGTCTTTTCCGTTTCCGGCTCCTGCGCCTCCGCCTTTTCTGCCTTCGGCTCTTCCTTTTTTACTTCCTCCTGCAGCGCTGCCTTTTTTGTTTCCGCTTTCGTCTCAGCCTTCTTTTCCTCGTCTTTCTCAACCAGAGCCTTGCCGTTGCCTCCGAACACCACATATTTTCCGTCGCTTAACACATAGTGATATCCTTTCGGCAATTGATACTCTGTGCGCGCCTCATACTCCTTCGGAGTCTCTTTCTCTGACGCATACACAGCTGTCTCTGTAATCGGCAGAGCCGTTGTGACTACCGCCGCAAGTGTCAGTACCTGTAAAAATTTCGGATATTTCATTCAAAATCAATTCCTCTCTGTTTCTATATTTTTCAATCCTGGGAAAATGCCGCGCCTTTCTTATTCTTCTCTGTCATCCTGCCGCGTTCCCATGATGCTTAAGAGCGCGCCTGCAAGGATAATGCACACCCCTGCGATTTTCCCGTACAGTGACGACATTACAGTAAGCACTTTCCCCATATAGGGTATAGTAAGCTCTACTTTCCCGATAAAATTGGCATACTCCACCGGAACAGGGTCATCTCCGTCATTAGCATCTCCTTTTGTGTTAAAAGTTCCCGACACTACATTATTCATCACTACCCGATGGGTAATGATACTGCCGTCCTCCACGGAGCTGTAAAACGCAATAACATCCTTCTCCTTGATTTCCTCCGGCCCCATAACATTTACATATATCAGGCTTCCCACCGGAATCGAAGGCTCCATGCTGCCCGTGATTACATTGTACATCTGATATCCAAAAATGCCCGGCAGCACCAGCAAGGAACACAGGGCTATCATGATGATGATAAGCCCTGTCCCAGCTATGTTGCAGATGCTGCCGGCACTTCTATGTTTTCTCTTTCTCCTGCCCATCGCTACTTCTCATCATCCGGCAATTCTACAATGTCCGTATCATCTGATGTCACGGCCAGAGCTTTCTGCCGTCTCTTCAGATAGAATACTGTAGCTGCCAGCGCCGCTATCGCCGCCGCTCCGATTCCGATATAGATCGGGAGATAGCTCATCCTAGTTCCTCCCCGGTTGCCGTTGGCATCCAGATTTGCCTCCGGCACAGCCTCGTCCTCTATCTGGTCAAGATCCTGAAGCGCCTGGGGTGTCTGCTCATCCGGCACCGGAACTGCCGCGTCGCCGCCTACCGCATCTGCCGGATCCTCTGCTCCTCCTGCCGCTGCATCATCACCCGCCGGGGCCGCCGCATTACCGCCTGCTGGAGCCGCCGCCTCTCCCCCTGCCGGGGCTGCCGCTCCTCCTGCAGCCGGAGCTGCCTCTTCCTCTTCACCTGCCGGAGCATACCGGAAATCAAACACATTCTTTGACTCGTCCGTAGATAATGTCTTTACCATATTAAGAGCCTGCGGCTGGTAGCCGTCGATGTATCTGGAGGACACATACTGGCGCTCTCCTGGATTGCCGTAGTAAGTATCGCTCCCCAAAAGCTCATTGCCGTCCTCGTCAAGGTAATTGACCCTGTATGCAACCAGGTTGCCGCTGATGCCGTATGCGATGACGTAATCCCTGTCGCTGGCAACCCGGAAACTGGATTCTGTCGCCTCAGAATTATCTCTTCCCGAACGGCGGATTCCCTTTACATAATACTTGCTGTCCGTGGACTTCGCAGCATCCTGTGGGCTCATATATACCGTATCGCCATATTTCAGTCCGGTAATCGTAATCTCCGCACCGCTCTTTGACACCTTTGCATTGGCCGGAGCGGATATGCCGCTGCCCGTAAGCTGCCCCTGGTTCCCGGCATAGAGCCTTACCGTATAGCTGTATTCCTCATCAGCAGCCAGCGCGCTCTGTCCAAAGACAAAAACTAAACTTGACAGAAACAAAAGGCTCTTTCGTATCTTTTTAAAATATTTCATACTATCTCAGCCTCCTTCTTCCTGCCTGTGCCCCGGACACTGCCGCAGACACGCTGCCTTTATAAGTTTCTTCCTCCTCAGGATCACGGCGCAGCCGCATCAATACCGCCAGCAGGAATACAAGCCCTGCCCCCAGAGTCAGCAGCACAAAGAGCATCATCTGAGTCTGGTCTCCCGTCTTTATGACCTCACGCCTGTTTCCGCTGCCATTACCGCCATTGCCTGTGCCGTTCCCGGCAAGCTCCGTGGCAAAATCCATCTGAAGCCTTGCGATGGTATTCTGGTAATCGTTGACAAGCGTCTCGCCGTCCAATGCCACCTTAAGCTTTACAACTCCTGTATCGCTCTTTTTCATGCGATCCAGGTAAAAGTAATTGTCAAGGGTCTTTGTCGCCCCGCGGAGCCCCTCGCCGTTGATCCTTCCGTCGCCGCCAAACTTCTCGCTGGAATAAAGCGTCGTAGTCTTCTTATCTTTGTCCGTATAGGTCAGCAGATAGTCATATGCGCCGCCTGCCGCCTCGCCGGCATCCTCAAGAGTCTCCAGCACCTCATTCTTCATGTACCAGTCCACTTCGCTCTTATAGTTGTTCTTAAGCTTGATGGTAAGCTCCACCGAATCTCCTGGCTGCAGCGCGATAACCTCGTCATTAATCTTAGAGCTATTGAAGTTGCTCTTCATCTTCTTTCCGTCAAATGCCACCTGCCAGCCGGACGCCCCTTTCCTGTCCTCCGCCTGGGCCGTAAGGGAGGACGCAAAGATCAGAGCCGCCGCCAGGCCAAATAATAGTCTTCTCTTCTTCATCTTCTCAGCCCCTCCTTATAATATCCCGAGAGCAGAGGCATCCACGCCCCATGCGCTCCTGATGGCATCCTGCGCGTTGTGGGTCTGCACTGCGTCAACCTCCACGTCCACCTTGAACTGAACGCCGTCATACTTGTAGGTTGTCGTGATCACATTGCCGTTCTTCTCCGTCTTCACCTCGGACGCTACCTTCTTGTCGATGCGGATCGTGTCGGCAAAGGGCTTTGACTGAGCGCCTGCCTTCAGGATTCCCTTATAGAAAAGCTCCGTACACTCTTTCGTGCTCTTCGGGTTCTTCACCCAGTTTTCCTGATTTACAAGATGAAGGTCGATAAGGTCCGGCGACAGCGCCGTCACCTTTGAGCCGTCCGGGTTTACCCAATACTTGTAAATCCTTACTCTCGTATACTCGTCTATAGTTCCGCTGTTTTTCACAGACAGCTTTTCATCATACTTTTTATTGAGCGCCAGCTTTTCATCCTTCTTAAGCATATTCTTAAGGAGTACCGCAGACGCGCTTCCATTGTTGCCGGTCTCATTCCATTTATTTTTGTTATAGTCACGGCTGCTTACAGTCTCTCCGTTTTCCAGGAGGCTTACGCCGATCTGGGATACGGTGATCTCTGCCGTATAGTTCTCACTGTAATAAGTAAGCGCCGCCCTTGTGCTTCCCACTGCGCTGGCAAGGAGCATCACCACTGCCAGAACCAGCAGCCCGTATGTTACTTTCCTTCTCTGAGAGGCTTTCCTTCTCTTCATTAGTTTTTGCCTCCTCTCTGATAATCTGAGTAGACGGTATCCCACTCAGCGCCCGGATTGCCGGCGTCATCATAGATGACCGGCGTACACTCCTGTACTACAACTACATTAAAGGTATCTTTGTCAAACTCTTCCGGCACGATAATCTTTACATCCAGCTGGGAGCTTGTAGAATGTGCCCTAAGCACCGGACGGTAATACCAGTATCCGTCTCCTCCGTCATACCAGCCATCGCCGCCTCCAACATTTTTATACTCAATGCTCACCAGTCCGCTGTAAAATGCGCGCACCCTTACAAAGCAGTCGTTATCCTCTACATTTTCAATGGTTATGTGCTTTGTCATCTCACTTACATCCTCATGAACCACGGTCTGGATCCTGAGGCTTACCTCTCCGCCCCCTCCTGCCGATACATAAGTCGTAAAGTATGCCATCGAGCTCTGTATAGACAATGCTGCCATCATAGCAAGAGCTGCAGCCGACATCGCGATTACTTTACTATATTTTCCTATTCTCTTCATTCCTGTCGCAGCTCCTTCCTAATTTGCAGCCTGTGTCCACTGCCAGTTATTGTTATTATCCTTGTCAAACTGGTTCGTCACGCCGTAGCCTCCCCGGTTTCCTCCATCATAACGGTTGGTAAAGGAGACGGATGCCTCACTCCCGGCTCCTGCCTCTAACGCCGCGTCAGATACGACATTTACCGTCTTTTCACTGTCTCCGTCTATTTCGTAGCTTGCCCCAGAGTAGACTTCTGTCACCGTAATCTCAATCCCTGCCGGCACTTTGTCAAGCACCGCCGCCACCTCTCCGGCTCCTGTGTGGGTAGTGCTGATTACATTGCTGTATACAAGGACATCATGCTCATCTCTTCCCTCCACCTGAAAGACAAATGAAACCTGCCCCAGAGACTGGTTGTAATCCGCCAGCGTCTTACGGATGTTAAGCTTTCCGTACTGCTGCTCACTCTCCATCTTAAGACCCACCTTAGCCTCATATACCCATTCGTCGCTTCCTGTTCCCGTCAGAGCATACTCGCTGCTTGGCAGTGCCGTCAGATACGGAGTGAACTTATATTTAACAGAGTAATCATCATTGTAGCTCTCAGCCGGAACAATCAGGTAAAGTCCTGTGGATAGCCCGGTAAACTCCGCCGACGCCCCGGACACCCCTTCGCCAGCGGCCGGAACTACATTTTTCTGATCTACAGGAATCACTCCTTTTAAATGCTTTGCAGCCTCCTCAGACAGAGTCCGCCAGGCAGCGGCCGTAGCCTCGCTTGCGGATGCCTCGCCCACGTCGTTAAAGTCCATGCCGGCAAAAGCATCAATACCTGTAAACTTGCCTGATACATTCACATCCGCCACCCTATAGAGCGCCACCGGGATGCCGGCCTTGCCGTAACCGCCTTCATACCCCTCCTGCTCTACGGCCACCGTAATACTGCAGTCATCTTTTCCCGTGTCAATCCCGTTTGCCGCCTGGGTCTGCATCCGCCCCATGAAAGGTACTGTCAGCAGAAACGCCAGGGTCAGCGCACATCCTTTTGTCAATCTTTTACTTATCTTCAACTTTTTCCCTCCTCACGGTTCTTCTTTTCCTTTTCCAACTTAGTTTCTGTCTGCCGTCTCCTTTTCCCCATGACGCGCCGCATCGCCAGTATGATAAGCGCCGTCACTCCCAGGCCTGCTAAGAGATACAGCATATAATAATTCTGAATGGCCTGAACCATCGTATCTGCGGGCGTAGATTCAAGCTCCCCGTCGTAGGGAACCCTGTGCCCCCGAACCAGCAGCCTGTGGCTGTTCACTCCGTAGGGCGTACAGGTGAAAAGTGTCACATAATCCTGCCCCTCTACTACCTTGAGCGCCTCTCCCAGTGCGTCAAAATCATCCTTTTCCACCATGGGAAGTATCTGATCCACCTCATAGGCCATATCCTCATCGAGGATATGCAGATAGAACCTGTCGCGCTCTTTTAACTGGTCAATATCTGTAAATAGCTTTGCACTGGGGAGGCCCCTGTGGGCTGACAGCACACAGTGATTGCCCTCTCCCCCTACCGGGAGTTTCGTGCCGTTCATATGCCCCACGCCGGTCTCAAGCACATCATCCGCCGTGCCGTGATAGACCGCCAGCTTAATGTTGATCTTCGGTATTGTGATGTACCCCATCACGCCGTCTCCGGCAGCGTTTAATACCTTCCAATAGGGAGTGTCCGAGATATCCTCCTCCCCGTCAACGCCAAAGACATCGGTAAGTATGCTGTTCTCCCCGAAGGACTGATTGTACTCTCTCGCCGCCTCCCAGGCCGCCGTAAAGTCCTCCTCCGTCATCTGGCTCACTACTGTGTCGTAGTTGGAGATAAGCCTTGACTGGCGGTAAGTATTCCACTGGTTGGAGATTGTAGGATATGCCAGTATGCCAAAGCCAATGAGGAATAAAAGAGCAAACAGAACTGTAGAAACTTTTCTCTTCATGCCTGTTCCTCCGCTTTCTTTGCCAGTTTCTTCTCCCTTTTATATGAGAAGAGACAGAATGCTCCTGTTACCAGAAGTCCTATGATGACCCACAACAGGTAACTGGTGTGGAGACTGGTATTGCCAAGAGGCACGCTTTCGTCCTCAATCTCCGGAGTATATGGAACCCTGTGCCCTCTCACAAGCAGCCTGTGGCTGTTCACCCCGTAGGGGGTGCAGGTTAAAAGCGTTACCAGATCCTGGCCCTTTTCCACCGCCAGGCCGCTGGTGTCGTCCGGCTCAACTACCGTAATCTTATCTACCTGATAGCAGAGCATATCGTCAAGGATGCAAAGGAGAAAATGATCCCCTTCCTCCAATTTGTCAAGATCTGTAAACAGTGTGGCGCTTGGAAGCCCCCGGTGCGCCGACAGAACCGAGTGGGTATCCTCCCCTCCCACGGGAAGAGAGCTGCCTTCCAGATGGCCCACCGCCGTCTCAAGCACTTCCTCATCAACCGTGTGGAACAGCGGGAGATTCACATTAATTTTCGGAATCCTCACATATCCCATCATGCCGTCGCCTGTGAGGTTTAACGCTGACATATACTCGTCATCCCTTTCTGACGACTCTTTCGCGTCCGCGAAAGAGTCCGGAAGGATACTGGGCAGGAGCCTGGCATTATAGTCATTGGCCTGCGCCCATTCCTCCCCGTAATTGATCTTCCCGGCAGCCGCCATCTTTTCCACTGTAGAATCGTAATTGCTGATGAGTCGTTTCTGCCTGTAAGCGTTCCATTGGTTTGCGATAAAAGGATACAGCAGTAAGGACAACCCGGCTAAAAAAATAACTGCTATTAAAATTGTGCTCTTTTTATTCCGCATCCGAACTCTCCTTACTGTTGTAGTTTCTTAGTTGCAGCTTCTTATAGGTACTTCGGGGCAGGACTGCCCCGAAGTGTAAGTACATTATTTTACAGATCTTCTGCGGCTTGCGAAGAATAAGCCGGCAGCGATGATCATGATTGCACATCCGCCGATTGTGAAGATCGTAGTACCGATACCGCCGGTTGACGGAAGGGAACCAATCGTAAGGTTCACTACAGAATCAACTGGCGCCTCAACTGACTGTCCGTAAGTTACATCTGCAGCATTCTTTGTAACTACAGTTCCCTCTGCATCTGTATAAGTTACCTTAACATCGTAGGTCGCTGTTTCCTTGTTATATTCAATATTCTCAAAAATTACAGTATAAACAGTTTCATTAATTGTATATCCAGCCGGTGCAGCTGTCTCTTTCAAATAATAGGTCTTATCAGCGTCTAATCCGTTAAATACGATTTTATCATTATTGCTGTCAGTTGTTGTATAAGTGCCAACGGCATTTGTTAATTCTTCATCATCATAAAGAGTGAATGTCGCGCCTGCAAGAATATTTCCGTCTCCGTCTACTTTGTTAAGTACGCCGTCAAATCCAAATGTATAAGTGTATTCTGTCTTCGGAGCAGTCTCAGCAGTTCCGCCTTCACCAGGTTCTCTTGAATACTCTAATGTTACATTATTCTCACCTGCTGCCGTAATCGCATCTTCAGTAACTGTCGCATAATATGTGATTACAACTGCGCGGTCTGCCTCTGATTCTGCTGCAAGGCTGCTAATAAAAGCAGAATCGAATGCAAATATATAGGTATTTCCATTTTGAGTTGCATCACAATTAGCTGCAGCGTCTTTTCCTCCAACTGTAATTGTGATGCCTTTCGCTGTATTATACTCTAATCCTTTGACAATCGTATCTTTCAGTGTGTATACAGGATTAACATACTCTGCACTATAGGACGGGATTGTTCCTGTAAGTGTAAACTGAACGTCACTTCCTACTGCTGCGTCTTTATCCTCTTCTTTAACCTCTTTGTCTACTGTACCTGTAATATCCGAAGATTTTGCATATGCATCTGTAGATTTAATTGTCCAATTATCAGATGCGCTTACGTTGCCTGCCTGAATGCCATCAACGTCATAGTATACACTGACAATCATCGGATTATAAACTGTTTCGTTATCATCATTCGGAGTAGCAATAATCATCCATGTACCAACTTCCAGCTTGCTGCCATTTGTAAACTCCACTCCATCTGTATCAGTAACTGTCTTAGCTAAATCGGTAATGAAAGCACTATCCAGACCTACTACATCTCCATTTTTGTCAAAAGCCACATCACCACTCTTACCCGAAAGCGTGGTCCATTTGTATCCTACAAAACCAGCACCTGCGTACTTTGCATCGATAATCTGATACGCCTTGAGTGTTGTGTTATCAACGTTCTCAATTGTCACCTCCTTGGAATCCTCCGGCTTGGGCTGTGCCGCCGCAAATGATGTTACGCTCATCCCTAATACCATTGCTAATGATAATAGCACTGCGAAAAACTTTTTGAATTTGTTCATATTTTTTCTCTCCTTTTCCTTGTTTTTTGGTTTTTCACCATTTTAATTTTTGCGCGTGTATTGCACGCTGTTTTTATATGTCATCAGCAGGCCGCCTGCCATAAGCAGTATACCGCTGAACATATACAAGTAGATACCTTTGCCGCCTGTGGATGGCAGTGAATATAAGCGGGCATTATAGATTGAAATTTTGTGGACATCATCCTCAGTTATAAGTGCTATAATGTCTTTGTCTCCTGATATCTGCCCCTTCAATGCGTCCACATCCAATTTACCTTGATTAAATGTTAATATCCATTCTTTTTCACTGCATGAATATCCTTCCGGAGCTCTGGTTTCTTTTAAGATATATCTGCCGTCCAATTCACTCAAATCAGCATCTTTTCCATCATTCTTCCACTGAATCATACCATTGGCATCTGTTTCTCCCGTCAACACCCTAATTAAGCGAGTCTTTTCATCTGTCAGAGAAAATGCTGCCCCTTCCAGTACCTTTGTCTTATCACTTAAACTGCGCTTAACAACTTCCCAGGTTGAATTGTCTTTTTCTCCATAGACATTTTCAAATATCAATCTTTCCTGGGCATCCTTCTTGACCACCACTTCTCCCGACTGGCCTGATACGGGTGTTTCCTGCTTTCCAGAACTTATTCTAGTTACAGTTGTCGTTAGTCCGTATGGGTCTATATCTGCATTTTCCTCTTTTACTGAAATCGTATACACCTCTTCACCTATAGGAATGTCATAATAGTTACGAACACCTGTATAAGATCCATTTCCATTATCTGTCCACTCCATATCCAATGCCTTTAATTCTTCAGGAATGTGTCCTTCGAGAGGTCTTTTAACCAAGGTCTCGACTGATATATTAAATGTAAGAGTCTCTATCTTCTCCTTTAATGCTTTAATCTTTTCTGCCGAACCTTTTATTTCATCTATTTCTTTCAGACCTTTGACTGTTTTAACAATCCTAAAATTAAATGTATCTTTTTTAGGTTCGGGCAAACGCTGGCTAAACCACACATCGTCTATAAAGTTTCCCATAGTTGGATTCTTTTCCGCAGAGACAAAGAAAAATCTATTCAAGTTATACTGAGGAGTATATATACCGCTATGCTCTACCCATCCGGATGAATCAACAGTATAATTCTGTACATACACACCTGGATAATTGCTCCGATGAGCTATCAGATAGTTCACTTCATCCTGTGTATCTATTTCCTTAGTATGAGCTACATTATCCTCTACTGGTACCCCTTCCATTGCTACAGACGTGGGAACAATTACCAAATACATCTCATTTGGAGACTGATTCGGACGCGCCCTGTGGGAAAATGAATAGTTTAATTGAACACCTTTTACTGTAAGCACATCTTGATATAATGACCCTGTGCTTTCCGCATTTAACTCAGCAAACTGAATACCATCCGCCGCCCTAAACTCACCATAGTTATCGCCATAATAAGAATCTATGCGCCCATCTTTAACTCTGGCTATTTCTATCTCTCCTCCAGCTGCGGTTGTTTTCCAGCCTTCAACATCTTCCTGGGGATACTGCTTATATAAAGTACCTCCTTCATCTGCCACAGAAGGCCTTTCAAAACTTCCATTCTGCAGTTCAGCATAATATGATATTGATTCCGGCTCTGACGATCCGATCACTTTGTTTCCTATACATAATTCAACTTTATACTTAACGCTTTGGTTACCATTACCCAGTGCTCCGCCATCCAAAGCAACATCTAGTGAACTGCCATATTCTCCAGTAATTGAAGACATATTGTTATCGTATTCCTGATTCTCAACTGCTCTGTAATCTCCTCCGTTTATGCTCTTATACCACACATATTGAATTACCACATCATCATCCGCATTATCATTCTCATTTTTCTCAACAGCCTCTTCAAATTGCCTCAATGAACTTCCTGATAATGCAACATCCAACCGTCCTGTTGAAATAATATTATTATCAATATCTATCCCCAATAATTCTATTTCCGTAGGTTGATACACAATCCTCAAACAATGATTCTCAAGTTCCCAAAAAGGAAATTGAAGAACCACACCATTATTTGAATAAAAGTTCATCATATCATCAGAACCCCTCATCACACTATCTGTTTCACAAAAAAAACCATCCGAAGGATTACCTATCATTATTTTAATTGGTTCATAATTTGTACCATTAGCTGATATCACCTTCCATTCAGACGCCAATTCATTTCGTAAATTTATCTTCGCCTCAACTGGCGCATTTATTGTTAATTTTTCTTCCTCTGCCCCTGTTCCTTCTATCAGCTTATTACCACTTTCATCTACATGCTCAACATCCAGACGAATACCAAAGCCATTTATACCCCAGCTAATCGTAAAGATTGAAAATTCATTTGCCACCAGCTCTACCTTCTCAACAGCCGCAGCCTCCTCCGCTGTTGTGATATTTGTGGTGCTTGCCTCCGTCAGATTCTCCACCTTAACTCCGCCGTTCCCATTTTCTTTCAAATGGTTTACAGCCACTTCGGCATTCTCAGATATGCCCTCCGGCGCTACCGCCTCCTTAAAGTCCATAGTCACTTTGACTTTGCCGCTCGGCTCTATTTCCTTGCCGTCCAGCATGAAACTGATGTCGTATGCCAGGAATCCCTGCATCTCCTGCTCCTTCTTCTCGCTCTCTTCATTCAGCTTCTCCCTTGTCATGTCGTACTGAGCGTTGACCTTCTCTGCCTCTTCCTTTTCTTCGGCAGACATGCCGCTGGTGATCTTCTTTTTCTCAATCCGCATTACAGAAAGCTCTGCTCCCTCCGGAACAACTCCCTCGTCAGCCTTCACATGGATGATCACGCCGCCGCCTTCGTACTCCGAGTCAAATGCAGGACTTGGCTCCTCTGTCTCTCCCTGCTCTTCTTCATTCTCTGCGTCGTCAGGCTCCACTCCCTTAAATGCCTGCTCGATCTCTGTCACCTTTATGTAGGCGAAGATCTGGCTGTCGCCTGTGCTGTATTTTACTTCCTTAACCTCGTTGTCGATATTGCCCTCGATAACCTTGATTTCCTTCTTGTCTTTATCTGAGGATGACACGATTCCCATGGCGAAATCAGTCTCGCCCTTTTTCTTCTCGAAAAATACGATATCGCCTTTTTCCGGCTCATATCCTTCCGGAGCGGTAAGGAAACTTCCGTTGACCTTGCTGAACTTGTTGTACCATTTGTTGGTGTCCGTTGTATTTGGGAATACGTCGGACTTTGAGATTCCCGCGTAGTGGATGCAGAAGTTTACAAATGCTGCATCCCAGTCTGCGTATGCCTCTCCCGAGAAATCGCCGTAACGGGTATAACCCTTTTGCTCTCCGTTCACCTTCTTGTAGTTCTTCGCGCTTTCCTTGTAGCCTATTTGCTTGTCGGCAGCCGTCACAAGGTCTTCGCCCCAGGCATCTTTCCACTTAACGTTCTTATACTGTTTATCCCAGTCAGACTTTTTCTCTACGTCGGCCTCTCTGTCGATGTAGCAGTTTTCCTCATGGGCATGCTCTTCCTTTCCGCAGGCAATCTCTTTTTTATAGCACTTGTCTGAGTGAGTATGTCCTTCGCTTTCCTCTTCCTTGCAGGTAAGCTCTTTCTTCTCTTCGTAGCATCCCTTGTCATGGGCATGCCCTTCGATGCCCTCTTCCGGGTTCGCCTCGCACTCTTCCTTGTCGCACACGAGCACTTCTTCTGTCTTGTAGCAGCTGTCGTCGTGCTTGTGCCCTGCGCTCTCCTTCTCCTCGCATGCAAGGATGTTCTCATAGCATTGATCGCTGTGCTTGTGTTCTTCGGTTCCGCAAGTAGCATCGCCTGTCATGGCAACTCCGGGCCGGGCCATGCCCCACACTACGCCGCCGATTACGATAACACCGAAAAATGCAGCGATTATTCCCATCTGTCTGCGCCTTCTCTGACGCGCTTTTAACTCCCTCAACCGTTCTTTCATTAATTTTTGCATCTTCTCACCTTCCTAGTGCATTATTCCCATGCGGGCCATCGGCCACATCCTGAATACTACCTTTCCTACAATCTGGTCGCTTTCCACGCAGCCGATAGACTTTATCCGGCTGTCCATGGAGATTGCCCGATTGTCTCCCAACACAAATATTGTTCCCTCCGGCACCTCGTAGGGGAATTCCAGGTCGCATTTCCCCAGCGTCTTCTCCTTCAGGTACGATTCGCCTAGCCTTTCGCCATTGACGGATACATTTCCCTCCCGGTCGATATCTACCTCGTCTCCCGCGCCTGCCATGACGCGTTTCAGAAGTATCTTTCCTCCGTAGTAGAATCCGACGATATCTCCCTTTTCCACCGCCTTTGTCTGGCGGAGGATGATCACCTCGTCTTCATTAAGAGTCGGTTTCATGCTGGAACCGTTGATCTGCACCAGCACGAAGATTCTTGTGGCCATCAGCGCCGTCAGCGCGGCTGCCACGATCAGAATCCCTGCCATATTAAGGATTGCTCTCCTGAACTCTCTCTTAACCTTTTCCCTCATCAGCTCTTCTTTCAGCGCCGGGATGGAAGGGATCTCAAGCTTTTCTTTATTATTATTCATGAACGCCACCCGGATCGGTCAGCGGAGCTCCTCCCTCATCCGGCATCTTTACGACTGCTGCGTCAGTACCGGTCATCTTTAAGCCCCGGGGCACTGACTGGAACTCCCGGCGGGTCATCGCCTGTAAGGTCCTCCTCCTTGCCGCCTGCTGCCTGCTGGTTTCCTGGGAAACCCGGCTCTCCTTTTCACACAGCTTTCGGACGTTGGTCAGATATTGGTCCGCGCATTTCTGAGCCGTCTCGAAGATTCCGTTAAGCTTAAGCGCCGCCTCCGCTATAGAGCCGGCCTCCGCAAGCTCAATCTCCCTTGATGTCTTCATGTCCTCGATGGTCTGTTTAAGCTCCTCTATCTGCGCGTCTTTCTCATTCAGCCTCTGATCCTTGATATTCAGCTTTATCTTCAGACGCTCGTAGCTTTCTTCCATCTCAGCCATCCTTGCGTTTGTCTCATCCATCTCTCCCTGTATCCGCTCTGTCTCCTCGCACTGCACAAGCAGCATCTGCAGCAGCTCTTTGCGGTTCAGTTTCCGTAATTCTTTACTTGCCATATGCGCCCCTACTCTCTATTGCTTTTTTCTCTGTCCTGCCTGTTTCTGCCTTACCCGGCCTCTTGCCCGTTCTGTCCGCCGTTCCCGCCCTTTTGCTCCGCCTCGTCAAGAGCTCCGTCGATGATCTTCATCAGCTCAAGCGCAGAGCGGAAATACACTGTCTTGTCTTTTTCCAGGTAGGTGACCCTGCCCTGCCAGCTGCTGTGCTGCCGGTGCTGGACTCTCACCACAAAAGTTCCTATATCTCCACGTTTACTTAACATTTCATCATCTTTCAATACCCTCACCAACTTCCTTTTACGGTAATCATGCGTACTGCCATTAATATCTCTGTCTCCATTTCCGGCATGGGGAAAATCTAATGAGTTGAACAATTCTTCGGCAATCCATGCGACTTTCTCATATCCCTGAAATGGAATCCCCTCATCTTTATATCCGTGGTACAGACGGCCTGTGAGCGTTCCGCCTTCATGTCTGTCGGCACACAGCACGATTCCGTTCGGTGTTCCGATATAATGCCCGCTCCTAGCCATCCGTTTCACATCCTTTCCATACGTTCTGCATTTTCTGGTACTATAATAACAACCCGGCACTATCCATATCCCTATCCATTTTAATAAAAAATGCGTATTTTTTATTTTTTTCACTATTAGCAGTTTATCTATTGCGTATTTCGCTGCCGCGGTTCGACTCGCCCTCCGTCACGCCTCGCATATGATGCAGTCAACATGGTACTGCACCCCAATCCTCTGCCTACCCACAGTAAACTTCTGGCTTATGCGCCTCTCTATGATCTCACAGTTTTCTCTTGTCGTATTCACCAGCATCACAAGGAACTGGCCTTTCCCGTATTGGCTTACTACATCGCCGTGCCTGATGGAGTTCTGTATGGCGGCCATAAGCCTTTCTGACAGTTCTTTCATCCGGAATCCTTCTTCCATCGGATTTCCTTTGCTGTCCACCAGCGTACAGAGCATCAGGTATCCGCTCTGCCCGCTGCGCTCCATCATCCGGCAGAAGATGCGGTAAGCGCCCCTGAATACCGGGTAGGAGCATCTATATCCTCCCGCTATTTTGTCCGAGTCTTCTTTCAGGCACTTCTGTATCTGGTTTAATGCCATGCACGGATAGTTCGCCCGGTTCCCCAGGGCATCCATCCGCTCCGTGACTTTTGACGCCGGATAGATCCCTCTCTCCCGGAGGTAGCTGTCGGCAGTATCCGCATACAGCTGCCTGACCTCTTTATGGCGCCCGCTCTCTATCAGCGCCTCCAGCGTGAGGCTCTCCCAGTCTGAAAACGGGTTCGTCTTCGCCGCATAAGTTCCCAGCTCCTCCAGGAGGAACCAGTCGTTTCTCTTCCTTATAATAGAGGCAGCTCTTTCCACGCTCTCACAGAACATGCTGTGATAACGCCTCGCCTCTGCGCCTGCCCACATTACGCCTGCGTAATCCGACAGGAATTCTCCCTTATATGTGTAGCATGCCTCCAGGTACAGCCGGAGTTTCTCTTCCTCTCCTTCCGCCGATGCCGCTTCCTTGTACAGCCGGTCGAACTTTTCCGCGTCCTCACTGACAGGTATGTCAGAAGTCCAGTAATAGACGCCGTTCTTCAGCTCGATATAATTCTTCTGCGGCAAGCCCATGTTTTTTAGTTTCCGTTTTGCCTTATATATGATTGTCTGCAATGCCTGATGCCTGTTCTCCACATCCCTATCTCCCAGCAGTACCTCTTCAAGCCTGTCTCTGCTGACTCCGCTCTGCACATGATGCAGCAGTATCTGCATCAAGCTGGTAAAATAAGTATCCCTTGCTTTCTCCCCGGTCAGTGGTTTTTCCCCGTAACTCATCTGAAAATTCCCAAACATCTGCACATGCAGTATAATTTCCCTCTCCATCTCGCTTTCCTTTCCCGCACATTCGACTTAATATGTTTTAAATTATCCATCCATAGCCGTCAGGCGCATTCTCCGTCAGGTACATTCTTTCATCATGTCAACCATTTTCAGCACCTCATCAAACTGTCCGCTGTCATATTCGTTCAACCATGGCTGAGAACCAAAAAGCGCATAGGGCACACGTTCCGTAAGTCCCCAAAGTATCTCTTCCGCACTCTGTCCTGCCGTGTCTGTCCGTACCGCAAAGCAGTTTTGCCGGCGGTTACAGATTACCAAAACTCCTTCCATATGTTCTGTAATGCCCCAAATCTCCGGAATGCGGCAATCCTCCCCGTCACGCAGGACTATGTATACCAGCACCATCTCCTCATAAGGAATCTCATATTCCTCTAGCTGTCCGTCAACTATCCTGATTGATTCTTCCTTAAACTCAATGTCTTTCGCGCATAGGCAAATACTTACATATCTCATGTCTTTCCCTTTCATCCTGTCTTTTTCCCTTTCGTGGCATATGGGCAAACATGTTTCACCGCAGAATAATCATTCTGTGGTAGAAAGGCCGGCTCTTTTGCATCATCATTTTCGGTAAAACAAAAAATGCTTTGGAAATCCAATTCCAAAGCAAAAAATATGCAAAGTAAACCTGCTGTTTTTTATAACTTGTCAGGTTTATTTAGCGTACTTTAAAATATCTCATTTTACTGTTTGCAACATAAAATGAAAATATATCGGCATATATATGTAAACGCCTGCAATAATATTGATTTTTGGGTAATAAAAAGATATAATTACTTTGCATGTGATAAACACGTTGCCCAGCATACCACAGAATGATTATTCTGCGGTATTCATATTATCAACTGCATTCTGTTCAGTATTTTTTCATGTGCGCTGGCACTGGCTGCCACATAGATTCTCGTTGTCTCAATTCTGCTGTGCCCCAATACATCTGCAAGATGCGCCAGGTTTTTTTCAACATCATAAAATGCCCGGGCAAACAGATGCCTCAGGTTATGCGGAAATACTTTGTGAGGCTCCACTTCGGCCGCAAGGCACAGCTTTTTCATATCATGGCAGATATTGGAGCGATCTACTGCCTTCCCCCCGCGTGTCCGGAACACAATCCCATTCCCAATTCCTTTTTTCTTCACATATGCCCCAAGCCTGCATCTTAACTCTTTTTGAAGTATGATTGTCCGGTTCTTACCTTTCAGGTGGATCTGCGCCCTTCCGGTCCTGATCGCCTCCACTGTTATAAAGCTCAGCTCGCTGATGCGGATCCCCGTACATCCCAGCGTTAGCAGTATCAGGTACATCCTTTCATCTTTCCTGCCCCGGGCGGCGCTCAAAAGCCTTTCGTATTCTTTCCTGGACAACTCCCTTGATTCTTCCAGAAATGCCTGCCTCTGTACTTTCAGCAGGCGCAGTCTCATCTCCGGCATGCCGCAGTAGTTCAGATATGCGTTGATTGCCGACAGGCATCCGTTTACTGTCTGCGCCTTCCTGCTCTCTAAAAGCCCGTCCCTGTACTCAATGAGCCGCTCTTTTGTTATCTCCTCCCCTGCCAGATACTCTGACAGGAGCTCCACTGAGCGCACATATTTTACGACAGTGGCTCTTGATTTCTCATCATTATACAGACATTCCTTAAAGTCCAGCAGAGATCCTTCCGTGATCTTATTCATGCGATAGTCCTCCTTCTTTTGTACTGCATTATACAGGAAAGAGGAAGATATTGCATTTCCACTCAAAAATCACTCAAGCTCTGCTGTCACACCATCTATTTTCGCGAAACGGCATTCCCCCAGTTCATTAAGCTCTGCCTGCCCGTTCGTCCCTTCCGTAATCTCTGCAAGTATCTCCCCTTTCAGCTCCTTTTCAAAGATTACTTCCAAAAGTACCGCGTCCGAATATTCTGACTTCAGTATGTGAATCCCCCTCTGCCCTAAAATATACTGTATTTTCCCCAGTCCTGCGTAATCTGTCCGTATTTCCAGTTTAACACCGTATTTTTTGGTTATAATAACAGAGGAAGACAGCCCCGCCCTGGCCGCGCCGGAATATGCCCTGACAAGCCCTCCCGTTCCCAAAAGAACACCTCCGAAATACCTGGTGACTATGACCAGCGCATCGTGGACCCCGGCTCCCAAAAGAACGTCAAGCATCGGTTTCCCCGCCGTTCCCTGAGGTTCCCCGTCGTCGCTGCAGCGCATCAGCTCATTTCTCTCTCCCAGCACATACGCATAGCAGTGATGCCTGGCATCCCAGTATTTTTTGCGGACGGATTCTATAAACCCAAGCGCCTCTTCTTCCGACTTTACCGGGATGCATGACGCAATAAAACGCGACTTCTTTTCAACGATCTCACCCTCTCCGCCCTGATATATAATTTTATATTCTTCTGCCATTTTTCTCTCTCCCTCACGGCATGATACATAGCCGCTCCTGCATATTTTACGGATATTAAACAGTATAACGAATTTCTTAAGATTTTCCTACCAAAATATGAAGTTTTCATTTTTTTCTTTATTTAGAGATATATATTTGCTATAATTACCAGAAGTGAAGGAGGCAAGCACTTATGAACTATAGTAAGAAAAAAGCTGCTCAAAAGCAAAGGAAGATAACCTCCAAATCCACCATGCAGGGCAAGAGGGTCGGCATCCGCCTGTTAAAGGCTTTCTTTCTGTGCATCCTCGTCGTTGGCGTGGCAGGATTAGTAGGAGGCGGGCTGTTCGTCAAGAAAATCGTGGACGATGCCCCGAAGGTTTCCCCCTCGGACGTAAAGCCTCAGGGTTATACTACTTTTGTGTATGCAGATGATGAAAAGACAGAAATTGAACGATTTGTAGCTTCCGGCTCCAACCGTATCTACAAGTCCATTGACGAGATTCCGGTGGATCTCCAGCATGCGTTCGTAGCGATTGAGGACGAGCGTTTTTATGAACACAACGGTATTGACATCCGGGGTATTGCCCGGTCGGCGGTTTCTCTGCTTCAAGGGCATATGCAGGGAGCCAGCACGCTGACCCAGCAGCTGATTAAGAATAACGTATTCCCTAACTTTGTTAATGAACAGACTTTCTATGACAAACTGCAGCGTAAATTCCAGGAGCAGTTCCTTGCCCTCCAGATTGAAAAGCAGATGAGCAAGGATGAGATCATAGAGGCTTATATGAACACGATCAACCTTGGGCAGAATTCCCTGGGCGTACAGTCTGCCGCCAAGCGTTATTTTAATAAAAATGTAGAAGAGCTTTCTCTTTCTGAAAGCGCCGTGATCGCAGGCATCACCCAGAACCCTTCCCGGCTGAACCCGGTGACGAACCCTGAAAAGAATGCGGAAAGGCGCAAGAAAGTATTGAAAGATATGCTTGAACAGGGCTATATCACTGAAGATGCCTACGCGGAAGCACTGGCGGACGATGTATATGCGCGAATTCAGAAAGCCAGCAAAAAAACGGATGACAAAAATCCTTACACCTATTTCGTGGATGCACTTTCAGACCAGGTGCTCCGTGACTTGAAGGATAAACTGGGCTACACGGAAACGCAGGCCTACAATGCGCTCTACAGCGGCGGTTTAAGCATCTATTCCACACAGGATCTGGATCTTCAGAAAATCTGTGACGAAGAGATGAACAATGACGAAAATTATCCTTATCTCAAAGAATATGGCCTTGATTATGCCCTGACCGTCACCCGTGCCGACGGCTCCATCGAGAACTACTCTTCGGGGCATATCAAAAAATATGCCAAAGAAAAGCATAATAAGACGCAGGGGCTTTTATATTCCAGCAGCAAAGAAGCCAAGAAGATGGTAAAAGAGTGGAAGAAAACCATCAAAAAGGAGGGTGACACCTACGATGAAGTCATCAACATCACCCCTCAGCCGCAGGCTTCTGTCACCCTCATGGATCAGAAGACCGGCCAGATCAAAGCCATGGTCGGCGGGCGGGGCAAGAAAAAGAGCAGCCTCGGACTGAACCGTGCTTACAAAGGTTCCAAAAGGCAGCCCGGCTCCACTTTCAAGGTACTTGCAGCTTATGCTCCTGCCATGGACGCATGTGACAAAACACTGGCCACAGTCGTCCGCGACGAGCCGACAAAATATAAAAACGGAAAGCAGATTAAAAATGCAAGCAGGGGCTACAAAGGCGATGTTTCTTACAGAAAGGCTATCGCCAATTCCATTAATGTCTGCGCCGTTAAAGTCAGCAATGAGATCACTCAGCAGCTTGGATTTGACTACTGTGAAAAATTCGGTATTACCACTCTTGTAAAGAGCAAGAATATCAATGGCAAGATTTACAGCGATATTAACGAGACTTTAGCTCTGGGAGGCCTGACCGACGGCGTATATAATTATCAGCTCTGCGGCGCGTATGCAGCCATTGCTAACGGCGGTGAGTACAATCGTCCGATTATGTATTCAAAAGTTCTTGACCACGACGGCAATGTCCTGCTGGAAGGAAAAGCTGAATCACACCGCGTACTGAAAGAAAGCACCGCCGCCCTTGTGACGAGCGCGCTGGAAAGCGTTGTCAAGGAAGGTACGGGAACAGCCTGCCGTCTCAGCAACATGCCGGTAGCAGGAAAGACCGGTACGACCACATCAAACAAGGACTTGTGGTTCTGCGGTTTCACTCCTTATTACACTTGCGCGGTATGGGGCGGCTATGATGACAATAAAGAATGCAATAACGACACCCGTTTCCGTTTCCGCATCTGGAAAGGAATTATGGAGCGTGTGCATGATGACTTGGAGTATCAAGAGTTTGAGATGCCCGATTCTGTCGAAAAAAAAAGCGTCTGTAAATTAACCGGCATGCTTTCAAGGGCTGGAAGATGCCCGTCTGTCACAGAATATTTTGACACCGATGTCCTTCCGGACGAAGTCTGCTCAGGGCATGGGGATGTCGATGACGGAGATGAAGACGACGAGGACGAAGAGGATGAAGAGGAAGAAACACCACCGGAGGAAGGCGATGGAAATCAGCCTACAACTCCCACCACGCCTACCACCCCGACGCCTCCAAGCACTCCAAGCCCGACCCCTCCTAGCGGCAACGGTAACGGCAACGGCGGCGGCACTACCCCTGGCGGCGATGGCAACGGCGGCGGTACTACTAATCCTGGCGGCGATGGCAACGGCGGCAACAGCGGAGGCGATGGTAACGGCGGAGGCACTACTCCTCCAACTGGCGGCGACGGCACTACTACTACACCTTAACCCTTTCTATTAATAGCCTACAAATAAAAACATCTGGCAGAGCAATTATCTATCTCTGCCAGATGTTTTATTCATTTTATGCTGCAATCATATTTCTTATCGTTTTGCCTTATCAATCACCAGTTTTGCCGCCCCGCAGATTCCTGCGTCGTTGCCAAGCTCCGCCAGCAGAAATTTGGTGTGCTTATTCGCAAAAAAGGCTCTTTCCTGATAATTTTTTTCAATATATCCCAGAAGGATTTCCCCGGCCTTTGACACGCCGCCGCCAATCACGATAACAGCCGGATCTGTCACGGCTGCAAGGTTGGCCATCGCATGCCCCAGATAAGCGCCAAATTCTTCTGCAATTTCCTCTGCCACCTTGTCCCCTTCTTTTAAAGCATCGAATACGGTTTTGGCGGAAACCTCCTCCAGAGAAACTTTGCGGAGCGCGCAATCATCATCATTCTTCGCCAGACGGATTCTTGCAAGCCTTGCGATTCCCGTAGCAGATGCGTACTGTTCAAGGCATCCGCGATTGCCGCATCCGCATCTGTCCTCTTCTTCATAATTCACGCACAGATGGCCAATCTCGCCTCCTGCGCCGCCGCTCCCGACAATCGGGCGCCCGTCTACGATTACTCCGCCCCCTACGCCGGTTCCAAGTGTTACCATGATCAGATCTTTCTGCCCTTTTCCGGCTCCCAGCCACATCTCGCCAAGCGCCGCTACATTAGCGTCATTTCCCACTTCTACGGAAAGGCCGGTAAGCTCCTGCATCTCCCTCTTTACCTCTTTGTATCCCCATCCGATGTTCGCTGAATTCCGTACAATCCCTTCCGCATTCACAGGCGCCGGAACCCCAATCCCTACGCCTTCTACATCATCTCTTTCAATCTGATGCCCGGCGAGCTTTTCCTTCAGAGACTCCGCAATATCCGGCAGTACTGCGCTGCCGCTGTCCTCCCTGCGGGTCTTGATCTCCCACTTATCCACAATCGTTCCGTCTGTCTGAAAAAGCCCGATCTTTACTGTCGTTCCTCCGACATCCACTCCAAAACAATACCTCATCTTCACCCTCCTTTAGCTATTTCTCTTATATGCTATAATCTTTTTTTGCAAGATTTGCCTGCACCCTCCGGTACAGCTCCTGAGCCGCATTATAGCCCATTGATTTCTGGCGGTGGTTGATCGCTGCCGTTTCAACAATGATCGCCAGGTTTCGCCCCGGACGGATAGGAAGCTGATGGCACACCACTTTCTTTCCCAAAAATTCAGTATGCTGCTCTTCAAGCCCCAGACGGTCGTACTCTTTGTCCCGATCCCAGTCCTCAAGGGTGATTACAAGATCGATATTCTGAGTCTCACGTACGCTCAGCACACCAAAAAGATTCTTGACATCCACAATGCCGATGCCCCGCAGCTCGATAAAATGCTTGGTAATGTCAGGCGCACTTCCGACCAGAGTCTCGTCACTCACCTTGCGAATCTCCACGACATCATCGCTTACAAGCCTGTGCCCCCTCTTGATAAGCTCCAGCGCCGCCTCGCTCTTCCCGATGCCGCTCTCTCCCATGATCAGGACTCCAACACCGTACACGTCCACCAGCACTCCATGGATGGAGATGCATGGCGCAAGCTCCACATTCAGCCACCGGATAATCTCTGCCATGAACTGGGAAGTCTTTTTGTCCGTAGAAAAAACCGGGATATTCCTCTTATTTGCCTCCGCCAGCAAAAACTCATCCGGCTGGAGGCTCCGGCAGAATATCAGGCAGGGTATCTCATATGACAGGAACGTTTTGTATACCTCCTTTTTCTTCTCCTCATCGAGCATCTGCAAAAAAGAATACTCCACATATCCGATCACCTGCACCCGCTCAGACGCAAAATGGTCAAAATAACCTGTCAGCTGCAACGCGGGGCGGTTGATATCCGGCAGTTTCACCTGCTTTTCTATGTGATCCACATCAGGAGTCAGGTCCTTTAGGTTCATCTTTTCTACTACTTTACTCATTTTCACTGTATTCATCTTGTCCTTCTCCTTTAGCATTCAATTGGTAATAGTATAGCATATTAATGAAAAAAGCGATACACGTCATTGGCTGATTTTTCATTCATGGAAGGCAGTTTTTTCAATTCCTCCACCGTGGCATTCTTAATCGCATCTATATTTTCAAAATGTCTCATCAGATCTTTCCGACGGGTCTCACCTATTCCCGGGATGTCGTCCAGAATGGAATGAATCTGCTGTTTCCCTCTCAGCTGCCTGTGAAATGTGACTGCAAACCGGTGCGCCTCGTCCTGAATCCTCGTAATCAGACGAAACCCTTCTGAATTTCTGTCAATCGGTATCTCAATATTCTGATAGTACAGCCCTCTCGTCCGGTGATTATCATCCTTGACCATTCCGCAGACTGGTATGGAAATGCCCAATTTTCCAAGCACCTTTAGGGCCGCATTCACCTGCCCTTTTCCGCCGTCCATCATGATCAGATCCGGAAATGACGTAAATCCTCCCAGCTCCTTTCCTTCTTCCCGCTCCCTGATGCCATGTTCAAACCTCCTTGTCAGCACTTCCTCCATGCTGGCATAGTCATCCGCGCCTTTCACCCCTTTAATCTTGAACTTCCGGTAATCATTGCGTTTCGGTTTCCCCCGCTCATAGACAATCATGGAACCTACTGAGGCAAATCCGCTCGTATTGGAGATATCGTAAGCTTCCATGCGGATAATCCCCCTAATCCCTAAAAGGCTTTCCAGCTCTCTCACCGCGCCCACGGTCCTCCCTTCTTCCCGCTTAAGCCTGTCCCTGTCTGCCTTTAATACCATATCTGCATTTTTCTGGGCAAGCTCCACCAGCTTTTCCTTCGTACCCTTTTTCGGAACCCGTATATGCACCCGGTGCCCCCTCTTCTTCGTAAGCCATTCCTCTATGACACCCGCCTCCTCAATCTCCTCCTGAAGCATCAGCTCAGACGGAATATAGGGGGTGCCTGTATAAAACTGTTTGATGAAACTGGCCAAAATCTCCCTTTCGCTGTCTCCCTTTGCGATTTTCAGATAAAAATGATCTCTTCCGATAAGTCGTCCGCCGCGTATGAAAAATACCTGCATCACCGCGTCCTCTTCCTCGCAGGCAACTGCCAGCACATCCCTGTCCTCTCCCGCCGTGTCCGTAATCTTCTGTTTCTGGGCGATTTTCTGCACGCTGGATATCAGCTCCCGGTATTCTATCGCCTTCTCAAATTCCAGATTCCCGGATGCCTCCTGCATCTTCCCTTCCAGCTCCTTAAGAATCAGCTCATAATTCCCGTTTAAAAACTGCAGCACCTCATCAATCGCTTTCCGGTATTCCTCCCTGGAAATATACCCCTGGCAGGGCGCCTTGCATTGATGGATATGATAGTTAAGGCATGGCCGCTCCTTTCCTATATCCTGGGGCAGCCTTCGGCTGCAGCTGCGTATGCAGTACAGTTTTCGGATCAGCTCTATCGTATCCTTTACCGCTCCTGAGCTTGTATAAGGCCCGAAATACTTCGACCTGTCTTTTTTCATCTTCCGTGCCAGCATGATCCGCGGAAAGTCCTCATCTGCCGTCACCCTGATAAAAGGATAACCCTTGTCGTCCATGAGCATCGTATTGTACTTGGGCCTGTGCTCCTTAATAAGATTGCACTCCAGCACGAGTGCCTCAAGCTCAGAATCTGTCACAATATACTCAAATCTCGTAATATGCGTGACCATCTGCTCTATTTTAACCCCTTTGTTCCGGCTGCTCTGAAAATACTGGCGCACCCGGTTCTTAAGGCTTATTGCTTTTCCTACATAGATGATGGCATCTGCCTCGTCATGCATAATATATACTCCCGGCTTTCCCGGCAGTTTCTTTAATTCTTCCTGAATCTCAAACATTTTTTATCTCCTGCCTCTTGATTAAAAAGAATGTTCCTGACAAAAACTGGGGCTGTCGCTTTAACGATTAATAAATCGTGAAACGACAGCTTCCTTTTTGCAG